>ERZ778018.36-NODE-36-length-295602-cov-49.077419_pt1 | contig 295602 bp, 284 predicted proteins | sample MGYA00375748_ERZ778018 | MGnify/ENA primary metagenome ERZ778018 (study PRJEB29350, sample SAMN05509839) | bioreactor metagenome | biome: bioreactor; material: wastewater | place: South Africa: University of Cape Town | collected 2014-04-22 ...
CATGCTCCACCGCTTGTGCGGGCCCCCGTCAATTCCTTTGAGTTTCAACCTTGCGGCCGTACTCCCCAGGCGGAATGCTTAATGCGTTAGCTGCGCCACTGAACAGCAAGCTGCCCAACGGCTAGCATTCATCGTTTACGGCGTGGACTACCAGGGTATCTAATCCTGTTTGATCCCCACGCTATCGCGCCTGAGCGTCAGTAACGGGCCAGTGAGCCGCCTTCGCCACTGGTGTTCTTCCCAATATCTACGAATTTCACCTCTACACTGGGAATTCCACTCACCTCTCCCGTACTCAAGATCAACAGTTTCAAAGGCTATTCCGGAGTTAAGCTCCGGGCTTTCACCTCTGACTTGATGACCCGCCTGCGCGCGCTTTACGCCCAGTAATTCCGAACAACGCTAGCCCCCTTCGTATTACCGCGGCTGCTGGCACGAAGTTAGCCGGGGCTTCTTCTCACGCTACCGTCATTATCGTCGCGTGCGAAAGAGCTTTACAACCCTAAGGCCTTCATCACTCACGCGGCATGGCTGGATCAGGGTTTCCCCCATTGTCCAAGATTCCCAACTGCTGCCTCCCGTAGGAGTCTGGGCCGTGTCTCAGTCCCAGTGTGGCTGATCGTTCTCTCAAACCAGCTATGGATCGTCGCCTTGGTGAGCCGTTACCTCACCAACAAGCTAATCCAACGCGGGCCAATCCTTCGGCGATAAATCTTTCCCCGTTAGGGCGCATACGGTATTAGCTCAAGTTTCCCTGAGTTGTTCCGTACCGAAAGGCATGTTCCCACGTGTTACTCACCCGTCCGCCGCTCCCATTGCTGGGCGCTCGACTTGCATGTTTTAGGCCTGCCGCCAGCGTTCGTTCTGAGCCAGGATCAAACTCTCAAGTTTTGATCCTGAGCTAATCGCGAAACACTTCATCGTTGTTCACAAAACACTTTTGACGAGGTTGATGCATCGGGTCCCGTCACAGGCCCCGAATACACCGAACTTCTGTGTGTATTGCTGAGAACGCGAGCGTTCGGATAGCTCGATTCAGTTGTGCCCGTGATTGCTCACGAACAAGCGACCGAGCCGCCGCCCACGTTCCCCTTCCTCAAATCACAATGTCAAAGAGCCGCCTTCTGGCGCGAATTTTCATCTTGCCAGAGAAGCAACACCGCCCGCAAGGCAAGCCCCGGCGGGCGGCGTGGGCGCGGTATATAGGCGGGTGCTTCCGCCCTGTCAAAGGGTAAAACGCAATTTTTTCGCGCGGCTGTGGATAGAAGCAAAACCAAGGGATTTCGCGGGGTTGCGGGCCCGCGGCATCCTGCCTCGTTGCACTGCAGCATAATCGTTGCTGGGGCAGCCTCATGCCACGCCGAAAGCGCCGGCGCCGCGGCCACAGGGCAATGGCGTACCAATGGAATGGAGCGCGGGCCTTAAAGGTCGTGACCGGGCAGCATCCGCAAGTCCCGGTAGCGGAGCGGGGTGAACAGCACCCCGGTTACGGTATCGTAATCAAGATCGCCGGGGCGGACCCACACCGCGCGCCGATCGCGATCAAGCACGATCTGCACCCGGCCCGGCCGGCCGCCGGATGATGTTTCGATAGTGCGGACGCGGCCGACCCAGTTGCCCCCACCGTCAACCACGGGCGCACGCGTCAATTGCCGGGACGGTTCGGCCAGCAGAGAAAGGCGCGACAGCGAAGCCTGATGCGGGACAGGGGGCGCCGCATCCGGCAAACGCCACAGATCGCGCCCGCGGGTTTTGTAATAGGGGCTGTGTTCGCGCAGATAATTGTCGCGCTGCCGATCGTATGCAACGCGCTGTCTGTCATAACGCGACCGGGCGCGCTGATACTGTTTCTGTTCCGCCTGATAGCGTTCCAGCTGCTGTTGATACTGCGCCTGATCTTCGGCGCGCACCTGCCCGCGTGTGGCGGCATCATTCAACTGGCGCGTTTCGACCGTTTCCGCCGGTGTCGAACTCCGCGTGTAATCATCCGGCTGCGCGTGCGCCGCAGCCGCCGTCAGCAGCGCAAACGCACCGGCCCAAACAGCAGAAAAATGCCGTGTTTGCTTGGGCATTGAAGCCATCGCGTCCTCCGCAGTCTGTGCTCTGCGAAGAAAAACGCGCGACCGGCCGCCAAAGTTCCGTGCGAAGATTCCGCGGCGCCAGAAGCGCCAGAACCCTCAGCGCGCGATGATATATTCGCGCAAGGTCTCAGCCTCGCGGACCGTTTCCTCGATCCTGGTTTTCACCACGTCGCCGATCGAAATGATGCCGACGATACGCGCATCCTCAACCACCGGCACATGACGGAAGCGGTTGTTCGTCATCACCTCCATCAGCTCATCCACCGAATCGATCTCGCAACAGGTTTGCACATCGCGTGTCATGAACGCGCTGACAGGACGGGCAAGTGCCGCGACGCTTTCATCGGAGAGGGCGCGAACGACATCGCGTTCCGATAGAATACCGGCAAGCGCGCCATCTTCCCCATAGACCACAAGCGCACCGATACGGCGGCGGGCCAGAAGGCGCGAAGCCTCCGACAAGGTGGCGTCTGCCGCGATGGTGACAACTTCGCGGCCTTTCTCGCGCAATATATGCAGAACTTGCATGTGCCACTCCTTCCTCATACGCCCCCGAAAAGGGAGCGCGGATCGCCCGCGGGCGCCCGGCTTGCCGCCAGGTTCTGGCACGCGGCGTCTATTTCCCCGCATCGCCTGAAATCCTGCCTGTGTCGAGGCGGGCTGGCAAGCCCCTGAGGCCCTTCCGCGAGGCAGGAATGGCGGGGGAAAGTGGCGGCCAGATGCCTGGTAAGCGGGGGCAGCCGGCCAAAACTCACGCGAAAAAGGGCTTGCCCCGGCCAACCCAAAAGGCGAGAACACCGGCCACCTTCCGGCACAGGAACGCCGGAGCGGGCGGGAGACGTGGCCGAGAGGCTGAAGGCGGCGGTTTGCTAAACCGTTATACGGTCAAAAGCCGTATCGAGGGTTCGAATCCCTCCGTCTCCGCCAATGTTATGCAGCAATACCTCGCCGGGCGCCGATATAGCAGCACGCTGTGAAGGACTACGGCGTCCGGTCGCCCTGCGTGATGAGGCGGGCGCTGCGCTGGCCGGTGAAATAAATCCAGAGCCAGTTCAAGGCGACGGCCAAACGGTGGCGCAAACCGATCAGGAAATAGATGTGCGCAAATCCCCAGAACCACCAGGCAAGGCGGCCAGTGAGTTTGATCCAGCCGAAATCGACCACCGCAGCACGCTTGCCAATGGTTGCGAGGCTGCCGGCATCCCTGTAGCGGAAAGGCGGTTGGGAATTGCGGCCACACAGCCTGGCCAAAATCGTTCCGGCAACGTAGCGCCCTTCCTGCTTGGCGGCCGGCGCGATGCCCGGAACCGGTTTTCCATTCGGCATCTGAACATAAGCGGTGTCGCCGATCGCGAAAATATCCGGATGCCCCGGCACCGTGAGATCCGGCTGCACAAGAATACGCCCGGCACGATCGGCCGGCACATTGAGCCAGGCAGCAGCAGATGATGCAGTAACACCCGCCGCCCAGAGAATTGTTTCTGCCGGCAGATGCTGCCCGCCAATTTCGACGCTATCAGCCGTGCATCGGGTAACCGGCTGCCCGAGCAGGACCTCCACCCCGAGATGCGTCAGCGCGCGGCGGGCATAGTCAGACAGGCTTTCGCGAAAGCCCGGAAGAATGCGGGGCCCCGCCTCGACAAGAACAACGCGCGCCTGTCGCGTGTCGAAATTCCGGAAGTCGTTCCGCAACGTATCACGCGCGAGTTCCGCGATCGTGCCCGCAAGCTCCACCCCCGTCGGGCCGCCGCCGATGATCACGAACGTCAGGAATTTGGCACGTTCGGCTTCATCCGGTGTGCGCTCGGCCTGCTCGAAAGCGCTGAGAATCCGCCGCCTGATCGTGGTGGCATCTTCGATGGTTTTCAGACCGGGTGCATAGGGTTCCCATTCGTCATGGCCGAAATAGGCATGCCGCACCCCGGTTGCGAGAACCAGTGTGTCGAAAGAAAGCGCCGCTCCATCTTCCAGCAGAACTTTCTTCTCCGGACCGTTCACGCCGACGACAGTGCCGAGCAGGGTTGTGACATTCGCATAGGCGCGAAGAAGAGACCGGATGGGCCAGGCGATTTCCGATGTCGCCAATGAGGCCGTCGCCACCTGATAGAGCAGCGGCTGAAACAGATGATGGTTGCGGCGGTCGATGACCGTGATGCAAAACGGCGCCTTTGCGAGACTGCGCGCGACCTCAAGACCGCCGAAACCAGCACCGACGATGACGACATGATGCGGAGGATCAACAGCCATTCACACATCCGGTTCCCGCACGCGGGGATAAACGATCCGCCCATCGGGCTGAACGACCGCGCCGGGGGTCAGTTGGGCCGGGACCAGACGCCCCTCCCCCATGATATGGAAAACGCTGATCCCACGCGCGACAAGATAATCCGCAACGATGCGGCGATGGCACCGCCACCACACAGCTTCCGAACACATGATGGTGCAGCGCTGTTCCGCCCCCACGGCGAGGAGGTGGTCGAGGCCCGCCGTGAACTCCGCACTCAGCGCATAATCAGCATAGTTGTGGAAGCTTTCATTGGTCCAGAAACCATTGACCTCCGGCGGCTGGCTTCGGGCTTTTCCGCGCAGGCCGCCGAGGGCCGCGACATGCTCATAGGCAATATCGAAGGCCGTCAGTGCCGTGGGCAGTGCATCCCGATTGAACTGCGGATTGGATCGCGACCGCGGAATTGTTCTGATGTCCACGACGCGATCGATGTGAGGCCCGCGCAGTAGCTCAACGAACGCGTCAAGGCTTCGATTGGAATGGCCGATGGTGAAGAAGGGAAATGTCACGCGGCACCACCATCAGGCGCGGTCCAGGGCACGACCCTTGTGGGCCGCGATATGATCGGTCTTGTCGCTTTTGATTTCGTATTGCGGGTCATCCGGCGAGGCGCGATGGGTGTGCCCCTTGTAGTCGAAATCCCTGGTGTGAACGGCAATGATGGTTCCAGACACGCGTCCAGCCTCGGAATTCCAGCTCACATGATCGCCAATTTTGAATCGCTTTGTCATGGCGCCAAACCCTCGCTCCACTGTCTGGCGGGAACATCTCCCACCGTGAAACGCTGAATGCCTATTTCTTCTTCTCCTCAGAGGAGAGCACGACAGCAGCCTCCGTCGTCAGCAGCCGGAAGGTAAAGGTCTCCAGAAAATAGAGTTCGACGGCCGTGCCGGAATGGCTCTGATAACCGATCGAGATGTCCTGTCCGATATCCAGTTCGAAGTCCCCGCCGCGGGTGGAGAGCACGAAGCCCCCTGCGATGGCCGGCGCCCAGACGATTCCGCCATCCACCACATGTTCGAGATGATGAAAGACCGGATAGCCCTCATCGCTTCCGCCATGCGCGGCGGTATACGCATCCGCACCGAGCACAAGTGCATAAGGCCCATTGACGCCGGCGAGCCGCAACCGGCTCACGGCCTGCGCAACCGCAGCCGGATACCCTTTGGCGTGGGACGGAAGCACGACAGCGGAATTGCTGCAGCCCTCGCGAATACCCTGGATGCCGGCAGCCGCGTAGCCATCGAAAACGGCGCGGTCTTCCGCAAAGGCGATTTTGCAGGCTGCATCCTTCAGCGGGTCCCAATCCGAATCCGCCGCACCGCGTTCGACATCGTCAATCGCCTGACGCGAGAGCGTGAACGGAATACGCAGTTCCACAATCGCTTTCACATCGCGTTGCGCGGCCACGATCCCGTCACCCGGCGTTTGAATCTGGTGCAGATGTCCGGTGCCGATGGCGGAAAGGGCGAGACCTTTCGGGTCCGGAACATCCACCACCCGCCGTGCCGCCAGATGGCGTTTCAGGGTGCGGGAGGCCTCCTCCTCGATCTGGGCCCAGGCTTCGCCGGAGATAGGCGCGAGTTCGCGATGAAGATTATTCATGTCCTGCCTCGTGTTTGAGAGAACCTATACCAAGTGAACCGTCAGACGCAGGCCGCCGCGATCCGGCGTCGTCTTCAACGGCCGGGTCTGCGGTGGCGGGCGCGGACGCCGCAACATCTTCGAGAAACGTCGCAGTCGGCACGAAGAACAGCGTGCCGGTGACGGCGCGGCTGAAATCCAGCAGGCGATCATAGTTGCCCGGCGGGCGGCCGACGAACATGTTCTCCAGCATCTGTTCGATCCGCTGCGGGGCGCGGGCGTAGCCGATGAAATAGGTGCCGAACGCACCCTTGCCCACCTCGCCGAACGACATGTTGTCCCGCACGATTTCCAGTTGCTCTCCGTTCTCGACGATCGTCGTCAGGGCGTTGTGGGCCGAGGTCGGTTTCACGGCATCGTCCAGTTCGATGTCGGAGAGTTTGGTCCGGCCGATGATCTTTTCCTGCGCCTCCACCGGCAGCGCATTCCAGCCCTTCAGGTTGTGCAGATATTTCTGCACGATCACATAGCTGCCGCCGGCGAAGGCGGCATCTTCTTCACCGATGATGGTGGCGGCGATGGCTGCCTGATCCACCGGGTTTTCCGTTCCATCGACAAAGCCGATCAGATCGCGGTCATCGAAATAATTGAAGCCGTGCACCTCGTCCGCGACCGAAACGGCAGCGCCCAGCCGGCCCATGATCTGTGTCGCCAGTTCGAAACAGAGATCCATCCGCGTTGCGCGGATATGAAAGAGGAGATCGCCCGGCGTGGAGACCGCGTGATGAACGCCGCGGATTTCGCGGAAGGGATGCAGATCCTTCGGCCGTGGCGCACCGAAAAGCCGGTCCCAGGCATCGGAGCCGAACGCCATGACGCAGGAGAGCCGCCCCTCCAGATCGCGGAACCCGACCGCCCGCAGAAGCGCGGCCAGATCGCCGCACAAGGCCTTGACCGCGGCCTCGTTTTCCTTGCCCGGGTTGATCGTCGCGACCAGAAATATGGCGGCTTTGGTGAGCTTGGCAGCAACCGGCTGTGAAACGACGGATGACAAAATTTTCCCCTGCTGACCTGACCGGATAGTTCATCGAATGCGCGGCGCGTACAACCCTGTTCGCCTGCTCTGTTTTCCCCAATCGCTCGCATAAGTTTTTGCTGCGCGCAGCCGCCACGCCAACCCTGCGCGCGAGGCCCTGCGCGCATAAAAACAAGGCCCTGTCCGTTTGGCCAAAGGGACAGAGCCGTTTCTGACACCGATGGGCGAGCCGGTCGAAGGCCCCCGGCAAGGGACCAATGACCGGCACCCAAAAGATGCCGCCACGGTTCTTGCGAGAAACAGGGGAGGTCTTCGGGACCGGACCCCGGACCTGCCGAACCGGTGAGGGGATCGCCCTGCTGCCCGGTTCATTGTCCTGATTCCCACGCGGGTGCACGCAAGCTTGCACCCTTACCTGTATGGTCTTGCGGCCAATCTACAGCACCCCACGTTCTCCGTATCCTTCAGAGAGAACAAATAGGGCACATTTATTAGGATTTCAAGTACAAAATAGGAAAAATAGCATTTCATGGGAGTGAAAGCTGGATGGCCGGGTCAGGCCCGGCCATGACGGGGAGGGGTGGTTTGTGGGCGGCGTCATCTGGATGACCCGCGTCGAATACGCTGCCGCTATCGACCGGGCCATGACGGAGAGAGGGTGTGTGCCCCCTCCCGCTCGCGCCATGCGCTCGCGACCTCCCCCGTAACCACGGGGGAGGAGAACAAGTGGTGTTGCTTTTATCCTCCCCCGCTTGCGGGGGAGAGCCTGCCCCGCACGTGTTGCGGGGTGGCGCGGAAGCGCCGGAGGGGGGTGATGTTCACCCCCACCCGGAGATTTCTCGAATCTCGAAATCTCCATCTCGGGCGGCAAATGCCTGGGACAGCATTTGCTTCTCGCCCTCGACCCCCGCAAGGGGGAGGCAAAAGAAGAGACCGTCGATTTTGCGTCCTCTCCTGCAAAGGGAGACGAAAGAAGAAAACAAAAAGGGCGGCTGTGAAGCCGCCCTTCGTGCGATTCCTTGTGCCGTCTCGATCAGGCGAACATCGGCGTCAGGCGCTTGCGCAGGATCGCTTCCGCCTCGCCCATGATGCGGTCGATCAGTTCCTTTACCGTCGGAACATCGTGGATCAGGCCCGCGACCATGCCGCAGCTCCAGCCGCCCGCATCCATCTCGCCGTGCTTCATGATGCGCGGATAGACGCCCGCGACTTCGGCCGCGATGTCGGCAAAGCTCAGCTTGTCGCCCAGCTCTTTTTCCTTGGCGATCAGGCGTTCCACCGCATCGTTGTTCAGCACGCGCTCGGTATTGCGCAAGGGCCGCATGATGAGACGGGTGTCGAGTTCACTGGCCGCGACAAGGGCCTTTTTCACATTCTCATGCACCGGCGCTTCCTTGGTCGCGATGAAGCGGGTGCCCATGTTCATACCCTCTGCCCCCAAGGACAGCGCCGCCATCAGGCTGCGGCCATCGGCCATGCCGCCGGAGGCGACGAAGGGAATCTTCAATTCCTCTGCCGCGCGCGGCAGCAGGATGAAATTCGGCACATCGTCTTCGCCCGGATGGCCGCCGCACTCAAAGCCATCGACACTGACGGCATCGCAGCCGATCGCCTCCGCCTTCAGGGAATGGCGGACGGAGGTGCATTTGTGGATCACCTTCACCCCCGCTTCCTTCAGCGCCGGGAGCCATTTCTGCGGGTTGTTGCCCGCGGTCTCGACGATCTTGATCCCGCCTTTGATGATGACATCGACGAAACCCGGATAATCGGGCGGGGTGACCGCCGGCAGGAAGGTCAGGTTCACGCCGAAGGGCTTGTCCGTCATTTCGCGGCAACGGGCGATTTCCTTGGCCAGATTGGCCGGGGTACCCTGGGTCAGACCGGTGATGATGCCCAGGCCCCCGGCATTGGAGACCGCCGCCGCCATCTCGGCAAAGCCGACATAGTGCATGCCGCCCTGGATGATCGGGTGCTCGATGCCGAAAAGCTCGGTGATGCGGGTCTTGATAGCCATAAACGCAATCCTTTTCGAAGAATATCGCAATGACGCTGTCGTAGCCGAATTGCCATACCTTTGGCAAAGGGATCGATGGCAAAGGGATCGATGGCAAAGGGATCGATGGTACTGGGGCCAACCCCACCCTTCCCTTTGCGCCTTTCCATTCCGGGCGCGTTGCCCATAAAAGAAGAAGCGCGCGCCGAAGACGTCAGGAGTGATGGTGATGCTGCCAGGCGAGGCCTTTCCCGCCACCCGGTTCGACAACAGCTATGCCCGGCTGCCGGAGCGGTTTTTCGCGCAACTTCCGCCGACACCCGTGGCGGCGCCGCGGCTGATCCGCCTGAACGACGGCCTGGCCCGCGAATTGGGGCTTTCGCCGGAGGCCCTGAAAACGCCGGAAGGGGTGGCGGTGCTGGCCGGAAACCGCATTCCCGAAGGCGGCGAACCGCTGGCCATGGCCTATGCCGGGCACCAGTTCGGAAATTTCGTGCCGCAACTGGGCGACGGCCGCGCCATTCTTCTGGGCGAAGTGATCGACCGGCAGGGACGGCGGCGCGACATTCAGTTGAAAGGCAGCGGGCCGACCCCGTTTTCACGGCGGGGCGATGGCCGGGCCGCACTGGGCCCGGTGTTGCGCGAATATATCGTCAGTGAGGCGATGGCGGCGCTGGGCATCCCCACCACGCGGACATTGGCCGCGGTGGAAAGCGGCGAAACGGTGCGGCGCGAAACGCCATTGCCCGGCGCGGTGCTGACGCGTGTGGCGGCAAGCCATATCCGGGTTGGCACCTTCCAGTACTTCGCCGCGCGCGGGGACAATGAAGGGTTACGGCTTCTGGCCGACCACGCAATCGCCCGGCTCTATCCCGATGCGATGGAAGCGCCGAATCGTTATCGCGCCTTCCTCGACCGCGTGATTGCCGGCCAAGCCGATCTGGTCGTGCAATGGCTGCTGGCGGGTTTCATTCACGGTGTGATGAACACCGACAATATGGCGGTGTCGGGCGAGACCATCGATTACGGGCCATGCGCCTTTATGGATGCCTATCACCCCGGCACGGTGTTCAGCTCCATCGACCATCAGGGCCGCTATGCCTATGCCAACCAGCCGCGCATGGCGCAATGGAATCTGGCGCGTCTGGCCGAAACGCTTCTGCCGCTGCTGGCCGACGACAAGGATGCGGCGCTGGCGGAAGCGCAAAGCGCGATCGACGCCTTCGGCCCACGCTTTCAGGCTGCATACGACACCGGGTTCTGCCGCAAGCTGGGCCTCAGCCGGACGGAAGGCGAGGACATCGCGCTGGCCGAAGATCTGTTAACGCGCATGGCGGACAATGGCGCGGATTTCACCCTGACCTTCCGGCTGCTGTGCGATGCGGCGGTTGACACTGTGGGCGATGACGCGCTGCGCCGCCAGTTCACCGCGCCCGCCACGTATGACGATTGGGCGGCCAGATGGCGCGCACGTCTGGCGCAGCAGGGCGCAGCACCGGATGCGGTTCGGGCGCAGATGCGGGCGGTGAATCCGCTGTTCATTCCGCGCAATCACCGGGTGGAAGAAGCGATTGCGGCGGCGGTGAACGGCCATGATTTCACCCCGTTCGAGACCCTGTTGACCGTGCTGGCCGCACCCTATGACGAGCAGCCGGGGCGGGAGGCCTATGCCCAGCCGCCGCGGCCAGACCAGATGGTGCACACCACCTTTTGCGGCACGTAAAAGTGCCGGGTGGGCTTCTGCGGCACGTAACGGGCTGCGGCACGTAAAAGGCGCCGGACGGGGCATTGAAATTTTGCGGCGGGCGAAGCACGCTATGCGTGTAGCCGCTTTCCGGGGCGGGGGTTCAGCCGGTAGCGCCTATCCAGCCAGCATTCCAGCGCCAGCGAGGCAGTCATGAGCACTGTTCTGGTTACCGGTGGCTCCGGCTTTATCGGCAGCCATGCCATTTTGCAGTTGTTGCATGCGGGCCATCAGGTGCGCACCACGGTGCGCAACCTGGCGCGCGAAGCCGATGTGCGCGCGATGCTGCGCGAAGGGGGCATGGATGCGGGCGACCGGCTGCGCGTTCTGGCCGCCGATCTGGAGAACGACACCGGCTGGCCGGAAGCGGTGGCGGGCTGCGAATATGTGCTGCACGTCGCCTCGCCCTTTCCCGAGCGGCTGCCGAGCGATGAAAACGAATTGATCGTACCGGCACGCGAAGGGGCGTTGCGCGTGCTGCGGGCGGCGCGCGATGCAGGTGTGAAGCGGGTGGTGCTGACATCCTCCTTCGCAGCGATCGGCTATGGCCATGCGCAGCAGACCGCGCCGTTCGACGAAACGAACTGGACCGAACTGAACGGGCCCGGCCTTTCAGCCTATGTCAAATCGAAGACGATCGCCGAACGCGCGGCATGGGATTTCATTGCGGGCGATGGCGGCGGGCTTGAGCTTTCGGTGGTGAACCCGGTCGGCGTACTGGGCCCGGTTCTGGGGGCGGATTTTTCGACCTCGATCCTTCTGGTGCAGCGGCTGATGAACGGCGCGCTTCCCGGTGCGCCGCGGCTTTATTTCGGGATCGTGGATGTGCGCGATGTGGCGGACCTGCACATCCGCGCCATGATCGATCCGGCCGCGAAGGGCGAGCGGTTTCTGGCCATTGCGGGCGATGTGCTTTCGATCCGCGAGATCGCGGTGATCCTGAAAGCGCGTATGGGCGCCGCCGCAGGCCGGGTGCCGACACGGCAATTGCCGAACTGGCTGTTGCGGCTGGCAGCGCTGCGCGATCCGGCGATCCGCCAGCTTGTGCCCGAACTGGGCAAGAAGAAGGGTGCCACCGGCGAAAAGGCGCGGCGGCTTCTGGGCTGGGCGCCGCGTACAGCCGAAGATGCGATCACCGCCACGGCGGAAAGCCTGATCCGGCTGGGGCTTGTGAAAACGGGATGAACGGACCGCCCGCGCAACCGATTCCAGCGACGCTCGAAGCGCTGAACGCGCGAAGCCTGCCGCAATGGTACGACGATGCGAAGTTCGGCATCTTCATTCACTGGGGATTGTTTTCCATTCCCGCCTTCGCGCCCAGAACCGGTAGCATCACCGATGCTTTCAAAAGCGATTATGGTCGCGCCGTGGCGATGGTGCCCTATACCGAATGGTATGCGAACGCGATCAAAATCGCCGGCACACCGTCGGCCGGGTTTCATGCCACAGAGTTCGGCAACCGGCCCTATGCAGCGTTCCGGGATGATTTTCTGGATGGGCTGAAACAGTGGCAGCCGCAGGGATGGGCCGAAACCTTCCGCGCGGCGGGCGCGAAATATGTGGTGCTGGTGACCAAGCACCATGACGGTTTCTGTTTGTGGCCGAGCGGGGTTGCGAATCCGCATGAGCCGGACTGGTTCACCGCGCGCGACGTGGTGGGCGAACTGGCGGCGGCGGTGCGGGCCAACGGCATGCGCTTCGGCGTTTATTATTCCGGCGGCATCGACTGGACCTTCAATCGCGAACCGCTGCGCACGCTGTTCGATTTTCTGGGGTCGATGCCGGGCGGGGATTATCCCGCCTATGCCATGGCGCAGACGCGCGAACTGATCGCGCGTTACGGGCCGGATGTTCTGTGGAACGACATTTCGTGGCCGACGGGGCTTGATCCCTTGCTGGGCCTGTTCGCCGATTACTACAACGCCGTGCCGGAGGGCGTGGTGAACGACCGCTGGGCGCATGCGAAATTCGCCACCAGACTGTTGCGCCGCAAGACGGTGCGCCGCGTGGCGGATTATTTCGCCAGGCGTTACATCGACAAGCACCCGGAAGCGGTGAACGGCGTGGTGCCGCAAGCCGTGCCCCACAGCGATTTCCGCACGCCCGAATACACCACGTTCAAAACCATCCAGAAACGGAAATGGGAAGCGACGCGGGGCATGAGCCATTCCTTCGGCTTCAACCGCAACGACCGCGAAGAGGATTACGCGCCGGGCGAAACGCTGCTGGCCGATTTCATCGACAGTGTGGCGAAGGGCGGCAACCTGCTGCTGAATGTGGGGCCGCGCGGCACCGACGCGCAAATCCCGGCCGAACAATTGGCGCGGCTGAACCTGTTCGGAGCATGGCTGGCCGAAAACGGACATGCGATCTATGGCACGCGGCCATGGCAAGGCCGCGGCGATACACCGGAAGCCGAAACGGCGTGCGGCCTGCCGGTGCGGTTCACCCAAAGCGGGGGCACGGTTCACCTGATCGTGTTGGGAAAGCCGGAAGGCCGCAGGCTTGTAATCCGCAACCTTGCGCTTTCCGGCAGCGCACGCGTTTCGGACGGCGCGCCGGTAACGCTTGAGACGGATGGCCCCGATCTCGTCCTCAATTTCGCAAACCCGATGGACGGGCGCTTTGCACCCGTCATCAGCATCGAGACCGGCATTATTGCGCGCTAAACAGTACGGCCGGCATTGGCCCAGAACGGTTCGCGCAATTTGCGCTTGAAGATCTTGCCCGAATCCTCACGCGGCAGAGTGTCCACAAACTCGATCCGCTTGGGGATTTTGTAGCGGGCGAGACGATCGGCCAGAAAGCCCTTCACATCGTCGATGCCGAGTTTCTGCCCCGGCTGCGGCTGGATGAAGGCGCAGACCTGTTCGCCAAACTCCTCATCCGGGATGCCGAAGACCGCGCAATCGGCCACGCCCGGCATCTTGTAAATCTCGGATTCGATTTCCGCCGGATAGATGTTGACCCCGCCGGAAATCACCATGTCGCTCGACCGGCCGGAGAGATAGAGAAAGCCGTCGCTGTCGAGATGGCCGACATCGCCGAGGCTGAGCAGGGTGCCGCGGCTGGCCTTGCGCCGCTTTTCATCATCACCGTTATAGGTGAAATCGGGATAAGCGGGGCGCCAGCACGCAACCTCGCCCACTTCGTTCGGCGGCAGCGTTTCACCGTTCTTGCCCAGCACACGCACCTCGGCATCGGGAAGCGCATGACCGACGGTGCCCGGATGGGCGAGCCAGTCTTTGGAATCGCAAATGGTGACCGCGCCGGTTTCGGTGCCGCCATAATGTTCCCAGATCACCGGCCCCCACCATTCGATCATCCGGCGTTTGACCTCAACCGGGCAAGGCGCTGCGCCATGCATCACGAATTGAAGGCTGGAAAGATCGTATTTCTTGCGCACCTCTTCCGGCAGCTTGAGCAGCCGCACGAACATGGTGGGCACGGTGAGAAGGTGGGTGACGCGATAGCGTTCGATGTCGCGCAACAAGCCTTCCGCATCGAACCGCGGCGCGATGATGACATTGGCGCCAAGGCGGAAGAAGTAAGGCCCCCAGGCATTGGGCGTGCTGTGATAGAGGGGGCCTGCGGCATAAGAGACGATGGTTTCAGGATCGCGCCCATCCGCACCGAACAGCGTTGCAACCATCGCCTGGGTTGCGACCGCCTGTTCCGGCGTGGGCGGCAGGCGGCGCACGCCCTTGGGCTTTCCCGTGGTGCCGGAGGTGTAGATCATCGCGCCCGGCGCCTCCACCGGCGCGCCGGTATAAGGCGGAAAGCCTTCAATGAAGCTGGACCACAGGCGCGCACCGTTCGGCACCGCGCACGCTTCCGGCGCGATGTTGTAAGCCGCGCGAATATCGGCAGGGGTTTCCACCACGAACACCGGCACGCCATCGGGCAGAACCGATTTCAGCCCATGCAGCAGATCGGCATGGATGACGATGGCCTTCGCCTTGCAATCGTTCAGGATATAGGCGGCCTCTGCCGGGGTGTTGTGCCAGTTGACCGGCGTGACATAGAGGCCGAGCACGCCGGCGCCCAGCGTCGCCTCCAGAAACGGGAAATCGTTGCGCAGGATCAGCGCCACCGTTTCCCCCGCCTTCAATCCGAGGGAGGCAAAAGCGGATGCCCCACGAAGGCCCCTTTGTTCGATCTCGACACGGGGAAAAGAGCGTTCCCCCACACGAACAAAGGTTTGCATCGTCTGAACCTCCCGCTGCCGTTCTGTTCCGGGAATCACGGCGTTGCGCATCGTTGAACGCCCGCGTTTTTCGCGGGCCGCGTGCAGCCGTTCTCCACGGATAATTTTTAGACTGCGTTCTAGTGAAGTCAACCGTTTCCGGGTATTAGGAAGTGTGAACCCGCATCAAAACAAAGACGCTGTGACCAACAGCGGGACGGGATGGGAAACGTGAATACCGGGCAAGCCAAACCAGCCGGAAAGGCCATGCGCATCGCGGTGATCGGCGCGGGGCCGGGCGGGCTTTGCGCCGGGATCAAATTGCGCGCGGCGGGATTTGAGAATTTCACCATCTTCGAGAAAGCGGGCGGTGTGGGCGGCACCTGGTACAACACGCGCTATCCCGGGCTGACCTGCGATGTGAAATCCTACATCTATTCCTTCACCTTCGAGCCCAATCCGCACTGGACCAACCATTATGCCGGGCAGCCAGAAATCCTGGCTTACATGGAGCGGGTGGCAACCAAATACGGTTTGCGCCCGCATCTGCAATTGAACACCGAAATCGTGCGCGCGGTGTGGAACGACGATGACGCGCAATGGCACCTGACGACCGGGGACGGGCGCGAACACATCGCCGATGCGGTCATCGCCGCGCAGGGCATGTTCAACGAACTGAACTGGCCGGAGATTCCCGGTCTGCACGATTTCGGCGGCACGCTGTTTCACGCCGGCCGCTGGCAGGAGGACCATGATCTGAGCGGCGCGCGGGTTGCGGTGATCGGCAGTGCGGCAAGTGCGGTGCAGTTCGTGCCGAAGATCGCGCCGAAGGTGGAAAAGCTGACCGTCTATCAACGCTCCGCACCCTGGGTTGCACCGAAAGAGGATATTCCCGTCGACGCGGCGGAGCAGGAACGGCTGGCGCACGACCCGGCCGCGCTGGAACAGCTTCGCCAGCAGATCTACGATCAACTGGAACATGTGATCACGTTTGCGGACCGCGACCTGCTGGCGGAGATGACCAAGGCCGGTTTGCAGAACATCGAAGCGATCAACGATCCGGTGTTGCGCGCGAAGATGACGCCGCACGTTCCATTCGGCTGTCTGCGGCCCTTGATCTCCAACGAATATTATCCGGCGTTCAATCGCGCCAATGTCGAACTGGTGACGGATGGGATTGCGCGCATCGAAAAGGACGGCGTGGTGTCACGCGACGGCACATTACGCGCGGTGGACACAATCATCTGTGCCACCGGATACCAGGTGCGCAAATATCTTTCCGCAATCGCCGTAGAGGGGCGCGGCGGGCGGACATTGAACGATGCCTGGGCGAAAGGGGCGGAAGCCTATCTCGGTATCATGGTCAGCGGTTTTCCCAATCTGTTCATGATGTATGGGCCGAACACCAACAATGGCTCCATCCTTTTCATGCTGGAATGCCAGGCCGATTTCATCGCCGGGCGCCTTACGCGCATGGACCGCGACAAGCTTGCCCGGATCGAAATCCGCCGCGATGTGATGGACCGCTATAATGTGGCGTTGCAGGCCGATCTGGATCAGGTGGAAGTCTGGCAGGCGAGCTGCAGCAATTATTATCGCACGCCGTCCGGGCGGATCGTGACGCAATGGCCGCATACCATGCGCGAATACCACGCCCGCTGTGCCGAACAGGACGAAAGCCGCTTCGCGGTTGAAAAGCGCGCGGGTTAGGGCAAAGGATGTTCACACCACCTACTGTCACGGCCTGCAACTGCAGGCCGTCCAGGTGACATCGCATTTCCCGGCAGGATTATTTCAGCGCTTCTTTTGATATGGCGTCCCAAGCTTCAACTGGATGGCCCGGAGTCCCGGGCCATGACAGACTAGCGCGTCATTCTAACGCTTTGCCTTCAACGCCGCGCGGATCAGTTGATCCAATGTCTGCTGCGCCCGGGCAACGGACAGCTTCTGGTCCTTGCGCAGGCGGCGCCAGCAATCGAAGCTGAGCAGCAGGTCGAGACTTTCGACAAGCTCCGCATCGGCGTGGCGTTCCGGCGGCAGGATCGCCAGCAGCGCCACGCGCTGTTCGCGCACGAACCAGCCCGTCTGCGCGGACAGAAACGGCGATTGATGACGGTGAACGTCGGCCGCGATTTTGAACGGCATGATGCGTTCGAAAATGCGCGCGCGCCGGGCGAGCATTTCCAGAACCTTCCCCTTCCACTCCCGCGCCTTGAACGGGGCTTCCGCCAGCGGCCGCACTTCGCCGGTGATATGGGTGTCGATCCGCTGGTAAAGGGTTTCCATATTCTCGAAATGGCGGAACACGGTGCGAAGGCCGACACCGGCCTTTGCCGCCACGGCTTCCGCACCAGGGGTGACGGCACCGGCGCCGATCAGCGCCAGCATGGCCCCGACAATCCGCTCGCGGCTGACCTCGCTGCGCAGGCGCCGCCCGTCTGCGCTGCTTGCAGCCGCCTCGTTTGCATCCGCGGAGGATTTGCCGTTCCTGAGCATTCGCGTCCCTTTGCACGGAATGCCTAGCCCCACGCCTTTCAGGCGTCAATCTACCGTCCCGGCCGCCGGTGCTGCATTGACAAATTGGCACGATGAATGCCAATAGTTTTGCAGCCAAGCGCAAACGCGGAAGGAAAGCGGCCGCCATGAAACGACTGATCCTGATCCTTTCGGGCGCCGCCGCCGCGCTGATCGTGGCTGCCGCGGCAATCCTGTGGTTTTCGCCATCGGTGCAGGACGCCGTGTTCGCGCGCATGGTCCGCGCCCATCTGGGCACGGGCCACGCCGACCTCGGCCGGGAAGACGCCATGCGCGTGGTGTTGTGCGGCACAGGCTCCCCCCTGCCCGATCCGCAGCGGGCGAGTGCGTGTACCGCCGTGATCGCGGGCGATCACATGATCCTGATCGATGCCGGTGCGGGATCGACCCTGCGGCTGTCGGAGATGCGGCTGCCGCTGGCGAAGATGGATGCGGTGTTTCTGACTCATCTGCATTCCGATCATCTGGGCGATCTGGGCAATACCGCGCTGCAAGGCTGGCTGGACGGACGCAAAACGGCGCTGGAGATTTTCGGGCCGGTGGGAACCGCCAATGTGGTGGCCGGCTATAGCGCCGTGTTCCAGGCCGATGCGGGTTATCGCATCGCCCATCATGGCGCCGCCAACCTGCCGCCCGACGGCAGCAAACTGATGGCGCATGAAATCGCGACACCCGGGCCCCACGAAGCCGTGAAAGTCTACGACCGTGACGGCATGACGGTGGAAGCCTTCCTTGTCGATCATCATCCGGTGGCGCCCGCCTTTGGCTATCGCGTGTCCTACAAGGGGCGCGTTGTCGTGCTGAGCGGCGACACCAGGCCGAACGCGAATGTCGAACATTTCGCGCAAGGGGCCGACCTTCTGATTCACGAGGCGCTGAACAAGAGCATGGTCGCCATGTTGAGCGACGGCCTGAACGAAAACGGCATCCACCGGCTGGGCCAGATGATGCACGACACGATCAGCTATCACACCAGCCCTGTCGATGCGGCGAAGATCGCGCGGAAAGCGAATGTCCGCATGCTGGTGTTCAGCCATGTGGTGCCGCCGATGCCCAACGCGCTGACGCGGCACATTTTCATGCGCGGCGTGGCCGCGGCAGCCGGCCCGGTGCGCACGATGCTGGGCCATGACGGACAATTGCTGACCCTACCGGTGGGCAGCAAGGAGATCGAAACCCGCGATCTTCTGTGAACACGGACAGCCATAAGGCGGGGCAATCAGCATGGACATTCAGAACGCCGTCTATCCCACACCGGAACGCATTGCGGCACTTGCGGGCGACACCGCACGCGAACCGGCGGTGATGCTGAACCTGCTGAAGTTCCGCGACCGCGCGGCTTACGCCGATGGGCGGGCGAGTGCATTGACCGGCCGCGAAGCCTACGGCCTTTACGGCGCGGGCATGAAAGCGGTGGTCGAACGCGAAGGCGGGCGGGTGATTTTCGCCGGGCAGGCGAAAGGGCTGGTGATCGGAGAGATGGCGGCGCTGTGGGATGCGGTGGCGGTGGTGGAATATCCCTCAGCGGCGGATTTCGTGCGCATCGTCACCCTGCCGGAGGTGATGGCGCTGGCCGTGCATCGCGAAGCGGGGCTGGAAGGCCAGATCCTGATCCGCGTGGCGGCGGCAGAAATTTGAGCGCGCGCCCTTACAACCCGAACAGCGCGATGCCGTTCAGCGCGTGCAGACGCGGGCGGTATTCCACCGCATCGTAACTGCGGGCCGCATCGACACGCTTGCTGCCGGCCAGCGGCAGCCCGATATCGACATCGCGAAAACGGCCGCCGTCGAGCGCGCACATGCGCCCGGCCATGCGGGCGGCCAGCAGTTCCACCGCCAGCGCCCCGAACCCCAGGGCGATCTGGCGATCCATCGCGTCCGGCGGGCCGGCGCGCATCAGATAAGCGAGGTTCTGCACGATCACGCTATCGGCACTGGCATTGGCACAGGCAGCCCCCAGGATTTCGCCGATGCCGCCCAGACGCCTGCGGCCATAGGCATCGGGCTCGCCCCGTTCCACCGCGGTTCCGGCGACGACCTGCGCGCCTTCGGAAATCACCGCCACGGCGTAGCGCGAACTGCCGGCGCGGCGATCTTCTTCCAGCAATTGCGCGGCGCGCACCGGATCGAACGGGCATTCGGCGATGAAGGTGCGGTCCGCATCGCTCATCAACCCGGCATAGAGCGCGGTCTGCCCGCAGGCGCGGCCGAACAGTTCGACGATCAGGATGCGTTCGTGGCTGGAGGCCGTGGTGCGCAGGGCCGAAATGGCATCGACCGAGCGGGTGACGGCGGTGGAAAAGCCGATGGCATAATCGGTTCCGAAGACGTCGTTATCCATGGTCTTCGGAATCGAGATCACCGGCACGCCCTCGCGCGATAGGCGGGCGGCAAAACGCAAGGTGCCATCGCCACCGATGGCGATGATGGCATCGAGGCCGAGACGGCCGATCGCATTGAGGACATGACCGCTGGCGTCGATCGTGGGCGCGGCGCCGTAATGCGCATGCAGATGCGACGGCGCGATGGCGCGCGGCAGGTTCTGCGGTTCGACACGGCTGGTGTGCAGGATGGTGCCGCCGTCACGGCCGATGGTGCGCACGCTTTCCGGGGTGAGGGGCACGGTCCATTCCGCGACCGATTGTTCGCGCGCCGGATCGACGCTGAGCAGGCCGAGCCAGCCGCGCCGGATGCCGGTGACGGACCAGCCGAGGCGCGCCGCCTGTTCGACGATGACCTTGATCGCGACGTTGAGGCCGGGAACATCGCCGCCACCAGTCAGAACGCCGAGTTTCATGATCCCTCCTTCCCCGTATCGTCCGCACGGCCGATGCAACGTTAAGGCTGTGTTTACGATTTGCGCATCGGTGCCCGCCATCTTGCATGGAAGCGGCGGCGGACGCGACCCAACGCTATATTGTGGGGGCCAGCCGATGGGGCCGGTACATGGCACCCGCAGGTGCGCAAATCCGGCACCCCGCAGAAACCGCCCAAGACATTGAAGCGATACCGCCTTTCCGGGTTTTCCGGGTACCGGGGCAGCGGCCCCCGCCGGTGCGCGGAATCGTTGGCTACGGGCGGGGCCGTCGCGCGGGACATGGACCGGGGGCCGGTCGCGATTCACCGATCCTTGAGGCTTCCCTGCTTTAACTCAAACCGGCATTCACGAAGGGGTGCATGGTTATGGGACAGGTTTCACTGGCGGAGAACCGCTATCTGCGGCGGCGCCGCGGCAAGAACCGCAGCGGTTACCGCTGGTATGTGCGGGTGAATGTTCCGGACGATATTCGCGAGGCCATGGGCAAGACCGCGATCGAACGCGCGCTTCATACGAGCGACATCCGCGAGGCACGCAAACGCCGCTATGCCGTGCTGGCCGGTATCTTCACCGAATTCGAACTGGCACGGAAGGCAGGCCCGACAGGTGCCGCCACCGAAGCCAACGTCACGATTGAAGATCTGCTGGAAAAAGTCCGCACCCGCCAGCGGCAGCACGATGATGGAGAGGCACCGCCGGTCATCGCGCCAACTGTCACAGCGCCCGCCACGGATACACGCAAGGAAAACGATGCGGCGAAAACCGTGCCCGTTCTTTCCGCCCGGCACAGCACGGCGATCGCCCATGCGTTGCCGCGCAAATGGATTCTGACCGGCGGGCTTGCCCTGATCGCGGCAATCGGAGTGGCGAACCTTACCTTCCTGCGCGCGGACAGCGCGATGGGCCACCCGCAAGCCGTGGTCACGGCAGCAAACGGCAACAACGAAACCGGCGGATTGGCGGCACTGGCTGCGGCCGGTGCGCCCGAAGCGCAATTGCAGTTGGGCCTGCATTACATGAAGGCAAAGGGTGCGGCGGGGAATCCGGCACTTGGCATCTATTGGCTGGAGCGGGCCGCGGCACAGCATCAGCCGGTGGCCGCACTGATGCTTGGCAACGCATACAAACACGGACTTGGCGTCAAGCGTGATCCTGCCACCGCCTATCGCTGGTACAGCGCGGCGGCGCGCGGCGGCAATCGCAAGGCGATGCATGCCATGGCCCTTGCCGACGCATTCGGCGAAGGCACCAGAAAAAATGCCGCCGAGGCGGTGCACTGGTTCCGGGAGGCCGCCAATCGCGGCTATGTCGATTCGCAATTCAATCTCGCCGTTCTTTACGAGCGCGGCGAGGGCGTGAAGCAGGACGCCGCCCAAGCCTATAAATGGTATGCCATCGCAGCCCAATCGGGCGACAAGGGTTCAGCGGAACGGATGCATATTCTTGGGCCGCAACTGAGCCCGCGCGACATCCGGCGTGCGCAGACGCAAGCCAAGGCCTTTCATCCCGCGCCGCTGAACATGGCGGCGAACCGGATGCCGTCAGCAGCGGAAGGCGTGATGCACGCGCAAAGCGGGAAAAGTTAGAGCTGAGATTCGTCTTTCACTTCCTCCCTCTGCGGGGAGGTCGAAATGTGTGAAGCGCATTTCGGGTGGAGGTAAATGCCCCCTCCGTTCCTTCGGAACACCTCCCCCGTAAAAACGGGGGAGGATAAGAAGGCACAACTCTCAACCATCCTCCCCCGCTTGCGGGGGAGGTCGATGAGGTGAGCGAAGCGAGCATCATCGGGTGGAGGTGAAAACTGCGACATCCCCCCCACCCGTCCGCCTTCGCTGACGCTCAGCCAGACACCCTTCCCGCACTGGGGGAGGGGAAACGAGCGCGCGCTTCTTCGGTCCTCGCACTCAAGCCGAGCGACTGGATTTTGATCCGGGAAGCCGGCGCGGGCCGCTGCGCAAGGGCACGGTCTTGGCCGGGCCGGTGACGCGGGCGGCACGGATCGCCTCGAATTCGCGGTCGTCGGGCTCCACCCCCGCTTCGCGCATCATGATACGGGCAAGCGCCTTGGTCGATTCGAAATCATTGTGCTGATAAGGCCCGGTGCCGTGGATCAGAAGACTGATCTGCGAACCATGAACGGTGCGGATCAGAAAGCTCATCACATCGACGAAATCCGCCGGGAATTTCTTGTGGCCGCGCTTGCTCAGCAATTGCTGCAGGCATTCCGCTTCAAACTTTTCCAGCGCCCGCATCTGATCCCAGACATTGTGGCCACGCAGGCTCATCTCGAACAGGGCGCGGTAATAACCGACGATGCGCCGCGCCTCGTTGCCGCTGTTCTCGACCAGGCGGAAGAAGATGAAGGTGAGCGAACGCTGCTCGCTCAGCGGGTTGGCGAAAAAGCGCCCGATATGGACGCGCGCCTGCTCGTACATATCGGCCTGAAGGGCGAAGAACAGCGCCTCCTTGTCCTTGAAGCGGCGGTAAAAGCTGCCGATCGAACAATTGGCCTCGCGCACGATTTCGGAGACGTGGGAATCGCCGAAGCCGCGTTTGGCGAAAATCTTTTCGCCGGCGCGGAGCAGCCGGTCACGCTGTGCCCGGCTGCGCGATTGATGGGCGGGAAGTATCCAGCCCGTTTCCGCATCATTATCGTCGTTCATCTTTGCCGATCCAGGCTCGAAGAAATACAGCGGATGGGAGGCGCCAGAAAGAGCGAACCACCGGGCGGGGTGCCGCCAGATTTAGCAGGTATCGCATTCGGAGGCCAAGCCTGGGTCCGGAACGGCACCCGCGACCCGCAAGCCGTTCGCGCGCCGGTGGAAGACCTTATGGCGGGGGCCCTTATTGTGACGGCTGCAACCAAGCAAGGCATCCCGTTTTTGTCAGAATTTCATTCAGGGCGGCGTTATCCGCCACGGCGGCATATTTCGCGCGCAGAACCTGAAGCGACTTGGCGTGATATTTCTGCGGCTGCTGGGTGTATTCGGTGCCCGCGAGCGTGACCGTGAAACTTTCCGCACCCGATTGCAGCGCCTTGGCGTTGGCAACGGACCACGGCAGGAAATACTGCCCGACATAAGTGAGGATCGGCTCCAGCGTCGGCTGCAGGCTTTGCCAGCTTTCGAATTCGCCGTCATTGCGCGGTTCGATCATCCGGTAACACCAGTTGATCACATGAACGGCGCGCGCGCGGATAAGGCTGGCGCAGGTGGGGTCGTTCAGCATCTCGTAGAATTGCGCGAAGACGCCGAAATCGCCGAAGGACGGGCGCGCGCCGAAGAGATATTTGCGCGTGCCGAGATGGTTTTCGAGAAGATCGAGCAGGGTGTCGAGATAGCCCGCGATCAGGGGCGCGGTTTCCTTGCTTGAGCCGACGAAATAGCCGCGCCCGGTCATGCGCGTGCGGATCATCGTGGCGGCCTGCTGAACCTCCGCATCCGTGCCGCGGGGCAGCATCTGACGGGCGAGGGTTTGCGCGGTCGCGATCTGGTCCACATCCGCCCACCAGCGGAAATGGAACATGAGCTTGTTGCCCCATTCATCGCCGAACTCTTCCAGCAGCAGCGACAGAAAGCCGAGTACGGGATCGGCCGGATGGGTAGACGGCTCAGGGAAATGGCCGTCGAGATATTCCATGATCGGGGTGGAATCCTGCAGCGCGCCGCCATCCGGGGTGGCGACCGCGGGCACGATCGGGAGACGGGCGACCTTTTTATACTCCGCCTCGTTCTCCGGCCGGCGCACAACCCACTGATGGGGCACGGCCTTGTAGCGGAAATAGGACCTGGCCTTCACCGAGTAAGGCGACATTTCCGAACCGAAGACGATGTAGGGCTTGCTCATAATTTCTGCCTTTCCTGCCGCTTTTCCGGCCCGTCGCGAACCGGCCATTCCCCCCGCATACACGGCCCGCATACACGGAAAGCGTTTCCGCTATTATGAACAGGAACTCCGGTTCTGACAAACACGGCATTTTCAGCCGGACGCTTTACAAAACCGAAATCCGGGTTCACAATTTCAAGGTATGAGACCTGTGGCGGCCCTTCGTCAAGGCGCATTTCCAAAAAGCCGGTTTCCACAGGACGGATTTTCCTCACGCGGATCTTCATCGGGCGGATTTCCACAAGCGGCGGATTTCCACAAAGACTGGGCGCCATCCCCGTTTCCGTCATGAAATCCCCCCTTACGCACTCCATCAAGGCTAGCAAAAACATGACCACACCAGAATCCACCCCAGAGTCCCCGGCCGAATCCTTGCGCGAAGGCCCGCTGGCCCTGATGGGCACGCCGGGGTCGCCCTATACCCGCAAGATGCTGGCCCTGTTACGTTATCGCCGCATTCCCTATCGCCTGATGCCGGGCTCCCATCGCCTGCGCAAGGACCTGCCGCGGCCCAAGGTGGAACTGCTGCCGACCTTTTACTTCCCCAACGATGCAGGCGGCGTGGACGCGGTGGTGGATTCGACGCCGATCATCCGCCGGCTGGAAGGGGCCTATCCCGGCCGCCATGTGGTGCCGGAGGACGCAGCACTCGCCTTCCTCGACTATCTTCTGGAGGACTACGCCGACGAGTGGCTGACCAAGGCGATGTTCCATTACCGCTGGGGCAAGGCGCCCGATATCGAGAAGGGTGCGAACATCCTGACCCGATACGCGATGATGAACGACCCCACCACCGATCATCAAAAGACGCGGGAGACCTTCGGCAAACGGCAGACCGAACGGCTTTATGTCGTCGGCTCCAACCCCACCACCGCGCCGGTGATCGAGGCAAGCTATTGCCGCTTCATGGCGGCGTTCGAGGCCCATCTGCAGACATACCGCTTCGCCATGGGCCACCGGCCGGGGGCATCGGACTTTGCAATCCACGGCCAGTTGACCCAGTTGGCGCGCTTCGATCCGACATCGATGGAGATCGCGATCAGGATCGCGCCCACGGTTTCAGCCTGGGTGGAAGTGAGTGAGGACCTGTCGGGGTTGGCACCATCGCCCGCGGACTGGATTTCAGCGGACACGCTGCCCGAAACGCTGAAGCCGATCTTTGCCGAGATCGGGCGGCTTTACGTGCCGGTGATGCTGGCCAATGCCAAGGCGCTGGCCGCCGGCGCGGCCAAGGTGGAAACCGAAGTGGACGGCAAGCCCTGGGTGCAGGACCCGTTCCCCTATCAGGGCCGCTGTGTGCAATGGGTGCGCGGCGAATATCAGAAACTTTCCGCCGCCGACAAAGCGCGCATCGCCCCGCTTCTGGCCGAAACCGGTTGCGACCGGATGTTCACGGGCTGAACCTACATTCACAGCCCCGTGTCACTCCGCTAAGAGGGGTGAGGATTTCAGCGATGGACGGATCATGAGACGGGCAGCGATCGTTGCGCCGGTGCGCACGCCGGTTGGGAAGTTTCTGGGCGGGATGCGGGCCATCCCGGCGGAGCGGCTGGCGGCCACGGCGATCGAGGCGGTGATGGCGCGCACAGGTGTGGACCCGGCGCGGATCGACGATGTGGTGTTCGCCCAGTCTTATGCCAATAGCGAGGCGCCGTGCATCGGGCGCTGGGCGGCGCTGGCCGCGAACCTGCCGATTGAGGTACCGGGCAGCCAGGTCGACCGGCGTTGCGGCGGCGGGCTTCAGGCCATCGTCAATGCCGCGATGATGGTGCAGACCGGTGCCGCCGATGCGGTGCTGGCCGGCGGCGTCGAGAGCATGAGCAATATTGAATATTACACCACCGCCATGCGCGGCGGCGCGCGGTCCGGCACGGTGAAGCTCTATGACCGGCTGGACCGCGGGCGGGAGCGTTCGCAGCCCGTGGAACGCTTTGGCGAGATTTCCGGCATGATCGAAACCGCCGAGAATGTGGCGCGCGAATACCAGATCACACGAGAAGACTCCGACGCTTACGCCGCCGAAAGCCACAAACGCGCGGCGGCGGCATGGGACAGCGGCAAGTTCGCCGAAGAAGTGATCCCGGTGACGGTGCCGCAGCGCAAGGGCGATCCCGTTACGATTTCCCGCGACGAAGGCGTGCGCGCCGATGCGACAGCGGAAAGCATGGCCAAACTGAAGCCGCTGATGAAAGGCGGCATCGTCACGGCCGGCAATGCCAGCCAGCAGAACGACGCCGCATCGGCGTGTTTGATCGTGGCCGAGGACAAGTTGCAGGAATTGGGGCTGAAGCCGATGGCGTTCCTGAGCGGATGGGCGGCAGCAGGCTGTCACCCCGCGATGATGGGCATCGGCCCGGTGCATGCGGTGAAGCGATTGTTCGACCGCACCGGCTTTAGCTGGAACCAGATCGACCTGGTGGAGTTGAACGAGGCCTTCGCCTGTCAGGTTCTGGGCGTGTTGAAAGGCTGGGGCTGGGACGAACGCGACCGGCTGAACGTCAACGGATCGGGCATTTCGCTTGGCCATCCGATCGCCGCCACCGGCGTGCGCATCATGACCACCATGCTCTACGAATTGCAGCGGCGCGGCGGACGCTATGCGCTGGAGACCATGTGCGTCGGCGGCGGGCAAGGCATGGCGGCGATTTTCGAACGCGCCTAGAAGGAAATTTCCGCACAGCGAAAACTTCCGGGTGGGGTGAGCATTGCAACACCCCCCTCCGGCGCTTTCGCGCCACCTCCCCCGTAAACACGGGGGAGGATAGCCGCTACCACTTCCACTTCACCTCCCCGTAACGACGGGGGAGGATAAATGAGGGTTGTGCATCCTCCCCCGCGTGCGGGGGAGGTGGCGACCCCGGACTTAATCCGGGGGAGACGGAGGGGGGGGTGGATCGCCGGAAGCATATCCGGCGATGACGAACAGAGCAGATTGCACTGCGCTCAAACCCGCCAGCCGGTGCCCTTTGCCAGTTCGGCAAAGAATTCCGGTGTGTAAGCCTTTTCCGGCTGGGCACGGACGAGATTGTCGATCACCTCCGCATCCTTGCCGACCAGAATGCGCCAGCGGTCCTGCCGCACGCCATCCAGAATGACCGTGGCGGCTTCGGCCGCCGTCATCGGCGCATCGTCATGAAAACGCCGCGCCTGTTCGGCGACGAAGCCGCGAATCTGATCGTCGGTGAGATCGCCGACCTTCGCGCCCTGGGCTGCGAGCGCGCGGCGCACCGCATCGACATCGACCGCGGTTTCGCTGCCGCTTAAGATCTTGCGCGAATTGGTCACGATCTCGGTGCCGATATGACCCGGCATCACCACCGAACATTTGATGTGCGGCGCGTTGAGCGCGAGATCGGCAATCAGGGCTTCGGTGAACCCTTTGACCGCGAATTTCGCCGCGCTGTAGGCGGTGTGCGGGCGGCCCGGCCCGAGCGAAGCCCAGAAACCGTTGACACTGCTGGTGTTGACGATGTGCGCCTCATTCGCTTTTTTCAGCAGCGGCAGAAAGGCACGGGTGCTGTAGTAAACCCCGCCCCAGCAGACATTGAAGGTCTTGTCCCATTGGGCGCGGTCGCCATCGACCATGCTGCCGCCACCACCGATGCCGGCATTGTTGAACAGAAGATGGATATGATCGGTCTGCAGTTCGTGCGCCACGGCGGCCGCGAACGCCTTGAGCTGATCCTCGATTGAAACATCGGCCACAAAAGTCACCACGCGGGTGCCTTGCGGGGCGTGGGCTTCGGCGCGGGCTTTGGTTTCGGCCATATTCTCCGCCGAGACATCGCACAGCGCGACCGTGCAACCTTCCGCCGTCAGTTGCAGCGCCAGTTCGCGGCCCATGCCGGTGCCGCCGCCGGTGATCACGGCGATCTTTCCTGCGAAATCCTTCATCCCTGTTCCTTCCCTGTTTTTGTTTTCCGTCTGGTAACGTGCCAGGTGATTGCAGCACCGGAAAAGGACGCCGTCAAAGCCAGATCGCGATTGCGAGCGGCGAGCGCCCCTTGCCACAGTGCGTTCCATGCCGTGAAGGCCGCATCGCGATGGGCGACCGCAACACCGTCCATCAGGCGCCAGCCCTGTTGCTGCACGAGGAAATCCGCGCCATCGCGGGCGATTTCCACCCGCTCACCCTGCGCCGCCGCCAAAGCCGCCAGATAGTGCGCGAAACCATGCGCATCGGTCCCGGCCAAACCCAACGACAGTGCGGTGTCTTCATAAAACTGCAGGCCGATCAGGCGCGCAGTGCGAGCGACGATGGCTTGCGCATCGGCGGGCCCAAACAGGTCCTGTGTCACCGGCAGCAGCGAGCGGACATATTCCATCGCGTAAGAGCGTTCGACCTTGGCCAGCCGCTCTTTAGGCCAGCTTGCGGAATCGAGCACCGGTTCGGGCAGCGCATCATAATCCGGCGGCGTTTCATCGAAGGCGAAACGCACACGTTCTTCCGGCGCAATGTCATGATCATATTCGACGTAATATCCTTCGAGCCCGGCATCACCATTGACCGTTTCGCCGGTGCAGACAAAGCCGAGACGCGGATTGCCGAGGCTGACGCCATTGTGGCCATGCCAGCCATGGATCATGGCCTCGTTCACCGCGGGCGGAATGGCGCAGATGGCGGTGCCCTGCCAGATCCAGCGCGGCGGCGGATAGCGCACCCAGGCCTTGCGATCGCTTTCCCGTGCATAACGGGTTTTCACCCCGCCAAGCGCGTTGGAAAAATAATGATACTGGGCGCAGGCCACTGCAGGCGGCAGATGATCGAGGCCGAGCTTTTTCAGGCCGGGCAGAAATTTTTCCAGATGCTGCCGGCGGAAATGGGCGAAGACAAAACGGCGCGCATCGCCCGCGCCACGGGTGGAAATAAGGCTCAACACCAGCCCGGTCATCAGCGCGTTGTAGAGTTTCGCGACTGCGTGATAACCGGCCGGTGTGGCGGCGATGGGTTCAGACATGGCAGGCCGCTCTTTCTTCGGAATCTTTCACAGCTTCAGCGTGGCGCGGACCACGCCGGGGGCGCCCGGTTCGGTTTCGATATGGAAGCCGAGTTCCCGGCACAGCGCCAGCATCAGGGTATTCTCCGACAGCACCTGACCGAAGATTTCGTGCAAGCCCCGGTGCCGCGCGTAAGCGATCAGATGCTTCATCAACATGCGGCCAAGGCCATGACCCTTCAGATCGCTGCGCACCAGGGCGGCATATTCGGCACTGACATTATCCGGGTCGGCCGAGAGCCGCACCACGCCCAGAATATCGCCGCCATCGGGGGCGAGCAGCACGAAGGCCATTTCGCGCTCGTAATCGATCTGTGTCAGCCGGGCGAGCTGGCCCGGCGGCAGGCTGCGCCATGGGGTGAAGAAGCGCAGGCGGACATCTTCCGGCGTGATCTTCGTCGAGAGGCGGACAATCGCCTCCGCATCCTCGGGCATGATGGGGCGGAGCAGCGCGCGGCCAAGCCCCGCGATCTCCACCGTGGTTTCCAGTTCCTTCGGATAGGGGCGGATGGCGAGGCGATGGCCGCGTTCGCCGGAGACGGCAGCAAGCCGGATGCGGACATCGAGCGCCATCACCCCCTTCTCATCGGCCAGCAGGGGATTGATGTCGAGTTCGATGATCTCGTCATGATCGCAAACCAGTTGCGACAGCTTGACGAAGGTGAGCGCCACCTGATCGAGATCGGCGCGCGGACGGTCGCGATAACCCAGCAATTGTTTGTAGACGCGGGTGCGTTCGATGGTGGCGTGCGCCAGCGGCAGATTGAGCGGCGGAAGCGCCAGCGCGCGGTCGGCAATCACCTCCACCGCTGTGCCGCCCTGCCCGAACAGCAGCACAGGCCCGAAGGTGGGATCGACACTCATGCCCATGATCAGTTCATGCGCGCCGGGGCGCGAGATGAATTCCTGCACCAGAAAACCTTCGATGCGCGCACCCGGCACCGCGCGCGAGACCCGCCCCGCCATGATGTCGGCCGCGGCGCGTACATCATCGCCGCCGCGCAGGCCCAGCACCACGCCGCCCGCATCCGATTTGTGCACCACATCGGGCGAAACGATCTTGAGCGCGACCGTGCCACCGAAGGATTGCGCCGTCCGGCCGGCGGCCGCCGCATCGGGCGCAAACGCGATCCGCGGCGCGGGGATGGCATAGCATTCGAGAAACTTCGCCAGGCGGAGCGGACTGAGCCAGGTTTCGCCGGCCGCCAATGCCGCCTTCACGATGGCGCGGGCGGTGGCGGGATCGGCGGTGAAATCGTCCGGCCAGGAGGGTGGCACTTCGCGCAAGGCTTCCTGTGCGCGGCGATAGCGCACCAGATGCATGAAACCGCGCACCGCCTGATCCGGCGTTTCGTAAGCAGGAAGTCCCGCCGCATTGAACAAGGTGCGGGCGGATTGCGCGGTCTCGCTGCCGAGCCAGCCGGTCAGCACCGGGCGCTTTTTCGCCGCCGCGGTGGCGATGACCGCGCGCGCGGCATCGGCACTGGAGGCGATGGCCGTGGGGCAGTTGAGAACGAGAACGCAATCCGCCTCCTCCGCCGCCAGGAGGATTTCGAGGGCCGCGGCATAACGCTCCGGCGGGGCATCGCCGATGATGTCCACCGGATTGCCGTGCGACCAGGTTTTCGGCAGCACGGCATCGAGTTTGGCGCGGGTTTCATCCGATAATTCCGCCATCACCCCGCCATGGTCGAGCAGGGCATCGGTTGCCAGCACGCCGATGCCGCCGCCATTGGTGAGAATGGCAAGCCGGTCGCCGACGCTGGTCTGCATGGTGGCGAGGCTTTCCAGCGCATCGAACATTTCCGCCAATGTCATCACCCGCAAAATGCCGGCGCGGCGGAAGGCGGCGCCATAAACCGAATCCGCCCCCGCCAGCGCACCGGTATGAGAGAGCGCTGCCTGTGCCGAGGCGCGGTAACGCCCCGCCTTGATCGCGATCACCGGCTTGATGCGGGCGGCGGCGCGCGCGGCCGAGAGGAATTTGCGCGGCTGGGTGACCGCCTCCACATACAGCAATATGGCGCGGGTATCGGTGTCGGTCGCGAGGTAATCGATCACGTCGCCGAAATCGACATCCATCATATCGCCCAGCGATACCAGTTTGGAAAAACCGATGCCGCGGGCGCCCGCCCAATCCAGCACCGTGGTCAGGATGGCGCCGGATTGGGCGACCAGCGCGATGTTGCCGGCCTGTGCATTCGCCTGCGCGAAGGAGGCGTTGAGGCCCGCATGGGTGGAGATCACGCCAAGGCAATTGGGGCCGATGATGCGCAACAGATGCGGGCGCGCGGCATCCAGAATGGCCTGACGGGCGCCTGCGCCGAAGCCGGCGGTGATGATGATGGCGCCGCGCGCGCCCTTGGCCGCGGCGTCCGCCACCAGGCCCGGCACGGTGGCGGGCGGGGTGCAGATGACCGCGAGATCGGGCGCGATGGGCAGCGATGCGATATCGGGATAGGCAAGCATGCCCGCAACCGCGGTATAGCGCGGATTGACCGGCATGACGGGGCCGGAAAAACCGCCCGCGAGCAGGTTGCGCGCGATGACGTTGCCGACACTTTTTTCGGTGTTGCTGGCGCCGATCAGCGCGACCGATTGCGGCCGGAAGATCGAATCCAGATTGCGGGTTGTCATGGCGGATATCCTCGCGGGCCGTCCGGCCCAACGGAATTGTGGACCGGGGCGGCGTTCCGTGCCAAGAAGATTGCATGAGCGAATTGACAGCGGAAATTCCAGAGGTTCACCGCTTCGACAAGGACCGGCTGAGCAGCTATCTGAACGGGCATATCGAGGATTTTGCGGGCCTGGCCGAGGTACGCAAATTCCAGGGCGGCGCCTCCAACCCCACCTTTCTTCTGACCGAGAACACACCCGGCAAGCGGCGCTTCGTGCTGCGCAAGAAGCCGCCGGGCAAGCTTTTGGCGAGCGCCCATCAGGTGGACCGCGAATACCGCATCATGAAGGCGCTGGCGCCGATGGGCGTGCCGGTGCCGCGCATGCGCGTGCTGTGTTCGGATGACAGCATCATCGGCACCGCGTTCTATGTGATGGATTTCCTCGAAGGGCGCATCTTCCGCGACGCCAAGCTTCCCGGATTGAGCCCGGCCGAACGCCGTGCGGTTTATGACGAATTGAACGCGACGCTGGCCAAGCTGCACGCGGTCGACATCGACAAAGCGGGCCTGCGCGATTTCGGGCGGCCGGGAAATTATTTCGAGCGGCAGATCGGGCGCTGGGTCAAGCAATATCGCGGTGCGGAGACCGAGCACATCGCGGCGATGGAAAAGCTGATCGCATACCTGCCCGAACATATTCCGCCGGACGATTCGGTTTCCATCGCGCATGGCGATTACCGCCCGGAAAACACCATCTTCCACCCGACCGAGCCGAAGCTGATCGCGGTGCTGGATTGGGAGCTTTCGACCATCGGCCATCCGATTGCCGATCTGGCGTATAACTGCCTGCTCTATTCCTCAAAATCCGAAGGCTGGGGCAGTCTGGTGGGTGTCGATTTCACCACCAGCGGTATTCCGAGCGAAGAAGAATATGTCGCCGCCTATTGCCGGCGCACGGGGCGCAAAACAATCGAGAACTGGAATTTCTATCTCGCGTTCTCGCTCTTCCGCCTCGCCTCGATTTCGCAAGGGGTCTACAAGCGCATTCTGGACGGAATCGCGAGCACAGACCGGCCCGCGATCAACGGCACGCCGGAGCTTTCCGAACAGGCGTGGGGCTTCGTCGAACGCGGCTGAAGGCGTGCGCGTCAGAGCCGCTTAAGGCCGCATGAACTCGAAATCGGTGTCGGGGTCGCAATTGTCGGCGAGGAAGTGCAGTTCGGACTGCACATCCTTCACGCTGCGGTATTCGAGATATTTCGACACCACATGGCCCAGTACGGCGCGGTAAAGCGCATCCTTGTCGAGGCCGGCGCCAGCGGCTTCGGCAAGGGCGGCATCGAGATGGCGGCTGGCGATGGCGGCGGTTGTCGACATGGGGTTGTCCTCTGGGGATTATCCTCTAGGAAATATCCTTGGGGAATGTCCTTCGGCGTGGCGTACAAAAGCGACATCGATGGTACAGGCGGCGGACAGACGGGCGCAATCTGCGCCCGTGCCGCACCATGCCCACCTTCGCAATCGGCGCCCGGCAAACCGCGCCGGGTTCGGTGACACAATGCCTGCAATGCTTGCCCTACGAGAAAACCATGACCGATGAACCCGCTTTTCCCGCAAATGCCTTCGCGAAACAGGATGGAAGCGACGATGCGGATTTCTATGCCGCGCCGCGCTTCGTTACCCATATCGACGATGGCGCGATTGCGGCGCTGACCGGTTTCTATCGCCGCGCGCTGACGGAAGGCACTGTCATCCTCGACCTGATGGGTAGCTGGATCAGCCACCTGCCGGAGGATGTGCCGTTCGCGGACGTGATCGGCCACGGCATGAACACGGACGAATTGCGGAACAATCCGCGGTTTCAGCGCTGGTTCGTGCAGGATCTGAACCGGGACGGGCACCTGCCCCTTGCGGCGCAATCGGTGGATGCCGTTCTGATCGCGGTTTCCATCCAGTATCTGGAAAAACCGATTGCGGTTCTGAAGGAATGCGCGCGCGTGCTGAAGCCGGGCGGGAAGATCATCATCAGTTTCTCAAACCGCTGTTTCCCGACCAAGGCGGTCGCGATCTGGCTGGCCCTTGGCCATGAGGATCATGCAAGGCTGGTCGAACTTTATCTTGCCCATGCCGGATTTGACGGCGTTACCATCCATGTCCTGTGTGACGGGGCGGCGGGCGACCCCCTGATTGCGTTATCGGCCAGCGTCACGCAATCCTGATCAACGGCTTGCCGAAATTCTCCCCCGTGAACAGGCCGATGAAGGCACGAGGGGCGTTCTCGATCCCATCATAAATCGTGTCACGATATTTTACCGCGCCGGAGGCGATCCAGCCGGCCATGTACCCGATGAAACGCTCCATCAGGTCCATATGATTGGCGGTGAGAAACCCTTCGATCCGGGCGGAACGGCCGACGAGTTGCATCAGATTGGGGCCGGGCTGCGGACCATCTGCATTGTAAGCGCTGATCATGCCGCAGATCGCGATGCGGCCGAAGGGACGCAAGGCACCCACGGCCGCATCGAGATGGGCGCCGCCGACATTGTCGAAATAGACATCGATGCCATCCGGCGCAGCGCGGGCAAGGGCGGCCGCCAGATCGGGCGCCGCCTTGTAATCGATCACCGCATCGACGCCGATTTCGCGCAGGAAAGCGCATTTGGCTGGACCACCGGCGGAGCCGACAACGCGCGCGCCCATGATGCGGCCCAGTTGACAGGCAACCGACCCGACCGCGCCCGACGCCGCCGAGACGAACAGGGTTTCACCCGGTTTCAGTTGCGCGATGCGGGTGAGCCCGGCATAGGCGCTGAGCCCGGACACACCGGCGACGCCGAGAAAGGTTTCCGGCGGCAGGCCGCGCGGATCGAGAGTTTCAATTTCGTCCGGGCGGGCATCGAAGACCTCACGCCAGCCTGACAGGGTGCGCACCAGATCACCCGGCTTCAGCGGGCCATCGCTTTCGATCACCTCCCCAATCGTGCGGCCTGGAACGGTCTCGCCCAGCGCGAAGGAGGCGGCATAACCCGCCCGCCCCGCCATGCGCCCACGCATATAAGGATCGATCGAGACAAAACGGTTCTTCACCCGCACAAACCCGTGCGCACGCGGACCGAGATCGAAGCTGCGCAATTCAAAATCATCCGGCACCGGCATGCCCACCGGGCGGCGGCGCAACAGAACGGCACGCGATTGCATCAGCGGCTTCCTTTCACGCGAAGATCAAAGACCGGCGGCACCGCATTCGGCCAGCGCCGCAATCTCGGCTTGCGCCAACCCCAACTCCCGCAGGATCGCGCCTGTATGCTGACCGATGTCCGGCGCCTTGCGCGGCGGCACTTTTGCGCAGCCCGCAATCTGCACCGGATTGTCGATGGTTTTCACCCCGGCAACACCCGCAATATCGCGAAAGAAATCATTGGCGGCAATCTGCCCATCCACGATGTGGTCGGCAGTGCGCGAAATCGCGCCGACGGGGATGGCGGCGGCTTCGAAACAGGCCTGCCAATGGGCCCAGTCATCGCCCGCGAAAACCTGCTCCAGCAGGGCGACCAATTGGGCGGCATTGGCCTTGCGCGCATCCGCCGTTGCAAAGCGGGGATCGGACGCCCATTCGCCTTTGCCGAGACATTCGAGCAGGCGCGGCCAATCGCGCGTATCGTTGATGATGACAAGCATGAACCAGCGCCCGTCCTTGCAACAATAAAGCTCTGTCAGCGCGCTTCTTTCGCCACGGCCGCGGCGGATGCCAAGATCGGCGCCGCAAAGCGCGGCCTGTACCAGCACGGCATTGGACCACAACCCGTTGGCGAGCAGCGATGTGGAAACGTGACCGCCCTTGCCCGTTTTTTCCCGCCGGTAAAGCGCGGCGGCAATGCCTGCAAACAAGGTGGCGGCGGTCGGGTGATCGCCCATGCCCGGCACCGAAAGGCCCGGCGCCGCATCGGGGGAGGCGCGGACATGATCCATCAGGCCGGAGCGCGCCCACCACGCCGTGGCATCGTAACCGGTGCGATCCTTCTCCGGCCCCGACTCGCCATAAGGGGTGATGGAGGCATAGATCAGCCGCGGATTGAGCGGCAGAAGATCATCGGCGCGCAAGCGCAGCTTTTCCCGCACCGGGCCGGGATAATTGGTGATAAAGACATCGCACCTTTTCAGAAGCGTTTCAAGGATCGCGCGGGCGGGCGCCTGTTTCAGATCCAGCGCCAGACTTTCCTTGTTCCGGTTGTCGAGCAGCCAGGAATAATCGTGCTGCGATGGCGGCATGCTGGGCAGGTGTTTGAGCTGGCGGTAACTGTCGCCCGTGACCGGCGGTTCGATCTTTATCACGCGGGCGCCGAAATCGGCCAGCATGGTGGCCGCCGCGGGGCCGGCAATGAAGCTGGCGCAATCGATGACGAGAAGATCTGCGAACAATCCGTCCATACCGCTTCTCCCTGATACTTTTCTTTCAAGGATGCACCAATTCCGGGCAGAGCAAAATCGGATTCCGTGAAATCATAATTTTGTTCAAGCTCTTTATTTTGTCGCGCAATCTTCCGGAAAACCGCTTCACACTTTTCCGATTGCGCTCCGGACGAAAAGAAAACGCCGCCGGTTTCCCGGCGGCGTTCTGTTCAGGCAATAAACGCTGAAGATCACATGCGTTCGATGATGATGGCCGGTGCCATGCCGCCCGCGGCGCACATGGTGACGAGGCCACGCTTCAGGTCGCGGCGTTCCAGTTCATCCAGCACCGTGCCGATCAGGATCGAACCCGTAGCGCCGATGGGATGGCCGAGCGCCATGGCGCCGCCATTCACATTGACCTTGTTGCGGTCGACCTTCAGATCGCGGATGAATTTTTCCGCGACGACGGCAAACGCCTCGTTGATTTCGATCAGGTCGATATCGTCCAGCGTCAGCCCCGCTTTCTCCAGCACCTTGCGCGCGGCGGGAACCGGCGCATTCAGCATCAGGGTCGGGCTGTCACCCATATTGGCCATGGCGACGAAACGCGCACGCGGCTTCAGGCCGTGCTTCTTCGCATAAGCGGGCGAGGCGAGCAGAACAGCCGCAGCGCCATCGACCACGCCCGACGAATTGCCGGCGTGATGGATGTGTTCGATCTTGAGGTCGGGATAGACCTGACGGATCAGGCCGCCATAGGTGGTACCCTTTTCATCCAGCGGCACTTCCGCCATCGCGGCGAAGGACGGCTTCAGCGCGGCGAGCGCTTCCAGCGTCGTCTGCGGGCGGGGGAATTCTTCATGATCGAGCGCCAGCGTGCCGTCTTCGTGATAGACCGGCACCAGGCTCTTCTTGAAATGATTGCCCTTGATCGCGGCATCGGCCCGTTGCTGGCTGACGACCGCGAGTTCTTCCGTCGCGCGGCGGGTAATGCCCTCAAGCGTTGCGATCGCATCGGCGCAGACGCCCTGATGCGACTGGGGATGCAGCGCACGCAGATGCAGATTGCCGCCATCCATCATCGGCGGCGCCTTCGGATCGGCGGACGATGCGGTGTAGCTCATCATCTCGGTACCGCCGGCGATGACCAGATCTTCCATGCCGGACATGATCTGGGCGGCGGCGAAATTCACCGATGTGATGCCCGAACCGCAGAAACGGTCGAGCGTGACGCCGCTGGCGCGGGTGTCATACCCGGCATCGAGGGCCGCCATGCGGCCGAGATCGCCGCCTTGTTTGCCGCGCTGGGACGAGGTGCCCCAGATGATGTCGTCCACCTCCGCCGTATTGAGATTGTTGCGTTCGGCAAGCGCCTTCAGAACGGTGGAGGCCAGACGCTGCGGATGAATGTCGGCCAGCGCACCCTTGCCGACCTTGCCGATGCCGCGTGGCGTGCGGCAGGCATCGATGATGTAGGCTTCAGACATGGAGAACCTCGTATTTCCCTGACAAATTGTTATCGCGAGCGATTTAAGGCGCCCCCGCGCCGAGCGTCAATGGCGGGCGCCGGGCGCTTTTTTCCGGAGCTGAATGTCTCAGCCGGTCAGCGCGGCAGAAGGCTTGTTCCCATCAGGAATTCATCCACCGCGCGGGCGCATTGGCGCCCTTCGCGGATCGCCCACACCACCAGCGACTGGCCGCGGCGCATATCGCCGCAGGAGAACATCTTCGCCGCCGAGGTTTTGTAATCCACCACATTGGCCGCGACATTGCCGCGGGGATCGCGCGCGACGCCGGATTGTTCCAGAAGCCCGCCCGCGCGGGGGCCAAGAAAACCCATCGCGAGCAGAACCAGATCCGCCTTCAACTGAAAGCGGCCTTCGGGTATTTCTTCCATGCGCTGGCGGCCATCGGCCCCCTTCACCCATTCGACACGGGCGCATTCGAGTGCGGTGATGCGGCCGTTTTCGCCGATGGCGCGCCGGGTCAGCACCGACCAGTCGCGTTCGCAGCCTTCTTCCTGAGAGGACGAGGTGCGGAATTTCAGCGGCCAGTCCGGCCAGGTCAGCGCCTTGTTCTCATGCGCCGGCGGCTGGGGCATGATCTCAAGCTGGGTCACCGACGCCGCCCCCTGACGGATGGAGGTGCCGATGCAATCCGACCCCGTATCGCCACCGCCGATCACCACCACATGCTTGCCTTTGGCGCTGATGGTGCCATCGGGCGCGGCATGGGCTTCATCATCGCCGGCATTGCGCTTGTTCTGCTGGCGCAGGAAATCCATCGCGAAATGAATGCCGGAAAGTTCGCGGCCCTCAATCTCCAGATCGCGCGGGTTTTCCGCCCCGCCCGAGAGCACCAGCGCATCGAAATCCGCGAGCAGCATGGCAACCGAAATGCCGACGCCGACCTCGACGCCGGTGCGGAAAGTGACGCCTTCGGCCTCCATCTGGCGCATGCGCCGGTCGATCAGATGCTTTTCCAGTTTGAAATCGGGGATGCCGTAGCGCAGCAGACCGCCGATACGGTCGCTCTTTTCAAACAGAGTGACGTTGTGACCGGCGCGCGCAAGCTGTTGCGCACAGGCAAGGCCCGCAGGCCCCGAGCCAACAACGGCAACATTGCGCCCGGTTTTCACCTTTGGGGTTTGCGGCTGAACCCAGCCTTCTTCCCAGCCGCGATCGACGATCTGACATTCAATGGTTTTGATCGTGACCGGCTTTTCGATGATGTTGAGGGTGCACGACGCCTCGCACGGGGCGGGGCAGATGCGGCCGGTGAATTCCGGGAAGTTGTTGGTGGAGTGCAGCGTTTCGAGCGCGGTGCGCCACTGGTCGCGATAGACGAGATCGTTCCAGTCCGGGATCAGATTGTTGACCGGACAGCCATTGTGGCAATAGGGCACGCCGCAATCCATGCAGCGCGAGGCCTGCCGCGAAACATCGTCGTAAGCGAGCGGCTTGACGAACTCTTTCCAGTTGGTGCGCCGCTTTTCCGCCTTTTCATAAGGGCGGTCGCTACGCTCGAACTCCAGGAAACCGGTGATCTTACCCATCAAGACCGCTCCTGCTGATGCGGGTTTGTGTTGTCATCATCGCCACCGTCAGGCCGCTGCCACGGCGCTTGACGCGCGCGGCGATTTCTTTTCGGCCAGTGCGCGCGCGAAATCATTCGGCAGCACCTTGACGAAGCGCGACAGCGCGGCCGGCCAATCGGCCAGAAGCGCCTTGGCACGCGCACTGCCCGTCAGCCGGGCATGGCGTTCGACCAGGATGCGCAGGCGTTCGGCATCGAAGCGCAACGGATCGCCCATGCCGTTATCCTGCACACCGGGGGCGGCCGCACGCGGGCGGCCTTCGTCATCGCCCGCATCCTCCACCGGGGAAATGCGCGAGAGCGAGACCATGGCGGTGTTGCACAGTTTTTCGAAATCGCCGTCGCCATCGTAGACATAGGCGATGCCGCCCGACATGCCGGCCGCGAAATTGCGGCCCGTGCGGCCCAACACCACCACCACGCCGCCGGTCATATATTCGCAGCCGTGATCGCCGGTGCCTTCGACCACCGCAACGGCACCCGAATTGCGCACCGCGAAGCGTTCGCCGGCCACGCCTTCGAAATGAGCCTCGCCCGCGATGGCGCCATAGAGCACCGTGTTGCCGATGATGATGTTCCGGGCCGGATCGCGCGCAATGCCCGCAGGCTGGCGCACCACAACGCGGCCGCCGGAAAGGCCCTTGCCGACATAGTCATTGGCATCGCCCACCAGTTCGAACGAAACCCCATGGGCGAGGAAGGCGCCGAAGCTTTGCCCGGCGGTGCCGTCGAAGCGGATATGAATGGTGTCTTCCGCCAGACCCGCATGGCCGTAACGCCGCGCGATTTCGCCCGACAGCATGGCGCCCACCGTGCGATGCACGTTGCGGATGGTGCGTTCGAGCCGGATCGCCTGCCCGGTTTCGATGGCGGGCTTCACGGCCGCGATCAATTCGCGGTCCAGCGCCTGATCGAGACCGTGATCCTGTTTTTCGCAATGGCGGATCGCGACACCCGGTTTCGCGGGCACCTGATAAAGCAGCTTCGACAGATCGACGCCTTCGGCCTTCCAATGGCCGATGGCCTTGCGCGCATCGATGCGATCCACCCGGCCGATCATCTCATCGACCGTGCGGAAGCCGAGTTTGGCCATGATGCCGCGCAATTCTTCCGCCACGAAGAAGAAGTAATTGATCACATGTTCCGGCTGGCCGGTGAAACGCTTGCGCAAAACCGGGTCCTGTGTCGCAACGCCGACCGGGCAGGTGTTGAGATGGCATTTGCGCATCATGATGCAGCCAGATGCGATCAGGGGCGCGGTGGCGAAACCGAATTCATCGGCGCCGAGCAGAATGCCCATCGCCACGTCGCGCCCGGTGCGGAAGCCGCCATCGGCCTGTACCGCGATGCGGCCGCGCAAACCGTTCAGCACAAGTGTCTGCTGGGTTTCGGCGAGGCCGATTTCCCACGGACTGCCGGCATGGGTGAGCGAGGTCAGCGGCGAAGCGCCGGTGCCGCCTTCATAACCCGAAATCGTCACATGATCGGCGCGCGCCTTGGCAACGCCGGCGGCAACCGTGCCGACGCCCACTTCCGACACCAGCTTGACCGAGATGCGCGCGGAAGGATTGACGCTTTTCAGATCGTAGATCAGCTGGGCCAGGTCTTCGATCGAATAGATGTCGTGATGCGGCGGCGGCGAAATGAGGCCGACACCGGGGGTGGAATGGCGCACGCGGGCGATATTCTCGTCCACCTTGTGGCCGGGCAATTGCCCGCCTTCGCCGGGTTTCGCCCCTTGCGCCATCTTGATCTGCAGATCGTCGGCATTGACGAGATATTCCGCCGTGACGCCGAAGCGGCCAGACGCCACCTGTTTGATGGCGGAACGCATGGAATCGCCATTGGGCAGCGGTTTGAAACGATCCGATTCCTCCCCGCCCTCGCCCGTGTTGGAACGGCCGCCGATACGGTTCATCGCAATCGCGAGATTGGTGTGGGCTTCACGGCTGATCGAACCGAAGCTCATCGCGCCGGTGGAGAACCGCTTGACGATTTCGGAAGCCGGCTCCACCGCCTCCAGCGGGATGCCGGGGCCATCGGTCTTGAATTCCATCAGGCCGCGGATGGTGAGCAGCCGTTCGTTCTGCTGATTGATGGCTTCGGCAAAGGCGAGATATTCCGCCGGCTGATTGCCGCGCACCGCGTGCTGAAGCCGCGACACGGTGTAAGGCGTCCAGGCGTGATCTTCGCCGCGCAGGCGGAAGGCATAATCGCCGCCGACATCCAGCATCGAATTGTAGACCGGATTGCTGCCGAAGGCGGCTTCGTGCCGGCGCAAGGCTTCCTCGGCAATTTCGCTCAGGCCAACGCCTTCGATCGCGGTTGCCGTGCCGGTGAAATATTTTTCGACAAAGGCGGAGGAGAGCCCGACCGCATCGAAAATCTGCGCGCCGCAATAGGATTGATAGGTGGAGATACCCATTTTGGACATCACCTTCATCACACCCTTTTTCACTGCCTTGATGTAATTCTTCTGCACTTCGTAAGCGGTGATCGGCAGTTCCTGTTCGGTGCGGATCTGCTCCAGCGTATCGAAGGCGAGATAGGGGTTGATCGCCTCGGCGCCATAACCGGCCAGCACACAGAAATGATGCACCTGACGGGCTTCGCCGGTTTCAACCACCAGCCCCGTCTGCATGCGCAGGCCCTGACGGATCAGGTGATGATGCACCGCCGCGGTGGCAAGCGCGGCCGGAACCGGAATGCGCGTGGCCGAAACCGCGCGATCGGACAGAACGAGGATATTGGCATCGGCCAGCACGGCATCGGTCGCCTGCTGACAGATTTTGGTCACGGCCGCTTCGAGACCGGCAGCACCTTCCGCCGCAGGCCAGGTGCAATCGATCGTCACCGTGCGCAGCGCGCCATCGAGCAGGGTTTCGATGGAACGGATTTTCTCCAGATCGCTGTTGGTCAGGACCGGGTGCGCCACTTCCAGCCGCTTGTGCGTGCCGGCCTGACGGCCGAACAGATTGGGCCTGGGCCCGATCATCGAAACCAGCGACATCACCAGTTCTTCGCGGATCGGATCGATCGGCGGGTTGGTGACCTGGGCAAAGCCCTGTTTGAAATAATTGTAGAGCAGCTTTGGCTTTTGCGAGAGCACGGCCAATGGCGTGTCGGTGCCCATCGAGCCGATGGGATCGTCGCCCGATTTCGCCATCGGTTCGAGGAAGAACTTGATGTCTTCCTGGGTGTAGCCGAAGGCCTGTTGCCAGTTGAGAAATTCCTGCGCGGAATTCGCGCTGCGCGGCGGCGGCTCCGACGAATCCGGCAAATCTTCAAGCTTGTACTGCGCTTCTTCCAGCCATTCGGCATAAGGCCAGGCGGCGGCGAGATCGCGCTTGATCTCCTCATCCTCGACGATGCGGCCCTGTTCGAGATCGATCAGCAGCATCTTGCCAGGCTGCAGCCGCCATTTGCGCGCGATTTTTTCTTCCGGCACCGGCAGCACGCCCGCTTCGGAGGCGAGGATCACCAGATCGTCCGTGGTGACGATGTAGCGCGCGGGCCTGAGACCGTTGCGGTCCAGCGTGGCGCCGATCTGCCGGCCGTCGGTGAAGGCAATCGCAGCCGGACCATCCCACGGTTCGAGCAGGGCGGCATGATATTCGTAGAACGCCTTGCGGCCCGCATCCATCAGCGTGTTGCCGGCCCAGGCTTCCGGAATCAGCATCATCACCGCATGCGCCAGCGGATAACCGCCCGCCATCAAAAGTTCGAGCGCATTGTCGACACACGCCGTATCGGACTGGCCATGCGGGATCAGCGGCCACATCTTGTCGAGATCGGGGCCCAGCAGATCCGATTCCATCGTGCGGCGGCGCGCATTCATCCAGTTCACATTGCCGCGCACGGTGTTGATTTCACCGTTGTGCGCGATGAAGCGATAAGGATGGGCGAGCTTCCACGACGGAAACGTGTTGGTGGAGAAACGCTGATGCACCAGCGCGATGGCCGATTGCGTCAGCGGATTGCGCAGATCGTCATAAAAACGGCCGACATCGGGGGCGAGCAGCAGGCCCTTGTAGACCACCGTGCGCGAGGAAAAAGACGGCATGTAGAAATCGGTGATCGCAGGGTTCTGATGCTTTCCCGCGAGATCGATCAACGGATTCTGCGTCTGCTTGCGGATGGCGAGCAGCTTGCGCTCAAACGCATCCTGATCGCGGATATTCTTGCCTTGCGCGATGATCGCCTGACGGATCAAAGGCGCCTGATCGAGCACGGTTTTGCCGAGGCCCTTTGGCGTCACCGGCACATCGCGCCAGCCGACCAGACGCTGCCCTTCCACCTTGATGAAATGTTCAAAGCGGCGAACGATGATGTCGCGCGCGGTGGCATCGCGCGGCAGGAAACACATCGCCACCGCATATTGGCCAAGCGGTGGAAGATCGACCCTGGTTTTTTCCGCCCAGTCGCGCAGCAGCGCATCGGGAATCTGAATCAGGCAGCCTGCCCCGTCACCCACCAGCGGATCGGCACCGACGGCGCCACGATGGTCGAGGTTGATCAGAAGCTGCAGCCCCTGCGCGATGATATCGTGAGATTTCCGGCCCTTGATATTCGCGACAAAGCCGACGCCACAAGCGTCGTGCTCGCGAGAAGCATCATAAAGACCCTGGGTCGGCGGATAACCCATGTGAACCCCGATGGCTTGAGTGATAACCGGGCGGCATTCGGCCGCCCGTCTCTAATATGTTGCGACGCGGCAAGATTGGCTAGTGCAAAAATGACACGCGGCGCTGTGGCGTCAGAATTATATTACAATTTATGTGGGAATAATGCCTGAAAATTATGCCGCATACGCCGCCGCCAACAAGCCCTTTAACCGACCCGGGCGTTGGCATATTTCAGAAAATCATTCCGAAACAAGAGCTTATATCTTATGCCAGTGGAGACAATTGTCATAAGTGTGCGCATAGACCTGGCGCAGCTCACCCTCATCCAGATGAAGGCTTTGCGTCCAGGCGGCATCCGTCATGCGTGTTTGTGCCAGCTCGCGGCAGGCGCGGATTTCGGCCGGATCGGCGGCAAGTGCTGACGCCGCAGATGGACCAGCCGCCGATGCCGTGGCCGTGGGCGCCGCCAGTTCCGATGACATCACGCTGTTGGGCCCGATGGGCGACGGGGACGCCAAGGCGCCCCCCGCAGCGGGTGCCGTGACCGCGGCTTCGGCCTGCGGCGTGCCGTTGGAGGACCAGCCGGTGATGGCCGGGGTATCCCGCGCCGCCGGCAGCAGACTGCAGGCCGGAAGCATCGCACCGGCGCAAAGCGAAACGAGACAGAGGCGCACGACGCGCGTGGAGGATCGCGAAGACATGGCCCCTCTTAACGCAGAACCGGCGCATACGGAACCGCAGGCCTGCGTTATGCGTGGCTCAGGCCTGGGGTCCCGGCGGCGGCTGGTCGCGCCAGGCGGGCATCTGCGTCTTCACCGTTTCCGCGGCCTTGGACCAGAAGGCCGGATTCTTCGCCAGGAAGCGGATGTTGAAATGTTCTTCGTGGCGGAATTCCAGCACCTCCACCCCTTGCGGGCCGGGCACATAGGAATAGGCCGCATCGTTCGGCACGAAGAAGCCGTCGCCCGGACCCAGCGTTTCGCTGCCGAGGATGAGCGAGCCCGCGATCACGTAATAAAGGCAATCGGAATTGTGGCTGTGCCTGGGCAGGGGAAAGCCGCTTTTGAACCAGGCATAGGTCAGGCTGAAGCCGGGGGCGGAAAACAGCAGCTTCACCGCCTGCCCTTCTTCGATGCCGGCTTCCTGCAATTCGGCGATGGATTTCTCCATTTCCGGCGTGACGCCGACATAATCCATCACGTCGATCTCGGAAAATGCCTTGGCATCGGCGCGGCGGAAAATGGAAAAACCCTTGCGGGATGCGGCCTGTTTGCCGATTGCAGGATCGATGCTGTTCATGATTGTCCTCCGTTCTGGGCGTGTTGCAGGCCGAGCGGTTCAAGCGTACCGGCCGCGATGTTCACATTGGCTTCGGCATCGAGGCCGAGCCAGCGGCGCAGCTCCGGCCCGGCACCGGCCTGTACTTCCGGCGACAGCAGGGCGTTCCAGTTGACCTGCGGCCTGAGGAAGGACGCCGAGTAATAGCCGAACAGAAGCGCGCGATCTTCGTTCCTGGTGATATTGGCGCCGGAGGTGTGCCAGACACGGCCTTCCATCACGATGATGGAACCGGCCCTGGCCTCGAACGGGCGCATATGGCTGAGCGGATCGGCCGGCAGATCGGCGCGGCGCAGAAAACGGTGACTGCCGGGCAGGAACAGGGTGGCGCCATTGTCGCCGCGCACATCGGTCAGGCACCAGATGATGTTGAGCGACCAGGGGGCGTGCCACGGCTCCGGCACCACGAGGGCCTGATCGGAATGGACCGACATCGAGCCCGAGCCGGGCCGGGCGATGTTGGCGGTGAAATTGGAAACCAGAAAATCCGGCCCCAGCACGGCGCGCACCATTTCCAGCGCGGTGGGATGCTGGATCAGTTCACGGAAGACGGGATCGATATCCAGAAGATTGAACACCCGCACATTGCTGGTGTTGGGATCGAGTTCCGGCATGAAGGTGCGGCCGCCGCGCCGCTCACTCTCCGCCGCCGCGGCCCATAGCCGTTCCAGCACGAAAGCGGCCCCTGCCCGGTCCAGTATATCGGGCAGGACGCACCAGCCTTCATCGCGCAATTGCGCCTTTTCGGCGACCCAGACCTCAGCCCTGTCCGCTTTATCCGTTTGCGGGCGCACGCGGTCCGCCAACCCGGTTTCCGATCCCATCGATGCCTCTGCCGGCTTCAACCTCTCTCATGGAGGGTAGGCAGCATTGTTCGGGCCGGTCCCGGCTTTGTCAATGAATTTTAGAGTGCACTTTAAAAATGTGGTCCTAGAACGGTGCGGCGGGATGATCCGGCGGCGTTCCCGGCGGTGTGGACTTGGCATGCAGGGCGCGAAAACCCGCCAATGCGGCGTCATGCTCATCCTCGCTGCCGCGCGCGATCACGAAACAGTGGAACAGCACACCACTGCCCAGCCCCACGATAAAAACCCATAGCAAAGTGTGCATCCCGCTCCTCGTGGCACTGTATCCGAAGTGGCACTGTATCCGGACGATGTTGCACAACGTGCGAAGGGGCAGCGCGTTCCGGCCGCGCGACAGATATTCCGCCCTTACCGGCCGTTATTCCAGAAAAAAGCAGCGATAGCGTTGATGCACGGATGGAACCGGCAAAGCGATGCCCGACAACGCGGCCGGTGCACAAAGCGCTTGCAGGCATCTTGCAGGACAGGGCGTTCTCATTTTTGATGCGCGTTACAAAAATAATACCGGGAGCGAGAAACAGCCATGGCGCGCGCACACGAAAACGGTCTGCCGCCGGCAACAACCGATCTGGATCAGGCAAGGCGGGATCTTGATGAGGCCGGTGTCTGCTTCATTGCGGACGCCCTGCCGCCGGCGCGGTTGAAACGGGTGCGCGAGGCGCTTTACCGCGCGGCGGAGGAAGACAGCACACGCGGCTGGGTACAGAAATTTCAGGGCGATTACGAAACCGACAATACCAATCAGCGGGTCTGGAACCTGCCGAGCCGGGACCCGGTGTTCTGCGATCTGGCCGAGGACCCGATCGCGCTGCATTTCGTGCGCACGCTGATCGGCTGGCCCGCGCTTCTGTCCAACATCTCCGCCAATATCACCGGACCCGGCGGCGGCGAAATGGTGCTGCACGCCGACCAGACCTATATGCCCGAACCATGGTGCGGGATTCAGGGCATCAATGTGGTGTGGTGCGTGGACGATTTCACCGCCGAGAACGGCGCCACCCGCATCGTGCCCGGCAGCCACAAATGGAACCGTGCCCCGCGCGAGGGCGAAATTCCCCAAACCATGCAGGCGCTGGAAGCCCCGGCCGGCACGGCCATCGTGATGGAAGGCCGGGTCTGGCACCAGACCGGCAACAACCGCACCAGGGATACGCGGCGGGCCGGGATTTTCGCCTGGTACACGCTTCCGATCTATCTGCCGCAGGAAAACTGGGCCCTGTCGCTCAGCCCCGTGGTGCGCCAGTTCGGATCGGAGACCCTGATGCAATTGATGGGCTTCCGCCCGACCGGGTTCGGCCTCATCAACGGCACCGCCCATCCGCCACGACCGGTATGAATGGCCAGTATGAGCGGGCAGTATAAGCGGACGGTTTGCGGGGCTTGAGAGCACGCTAGCAGGAATTTTACTGGCTGCGCCCCTGCCCGGAGAATAGCCTTCGACCTGCCGCCATGACCGGCCCGGCACCGGCGCGCAAAAAACGCACGCCCGATGGAGCAGCCAATGAGCGCCGCACACCTCGTGGCATTAGCGACCGCCACGCCGCCATTCGTGCTGACCCAGAAGGAGGTGGCGGAACGCGCAAGCGTTCTGTTCGGTGGCCGCGGCGACATCGAACGGCTGTTGCCGGTGTTTGCCAATGCGGGAATCGAACGGCGCTATTCCTGCGTTCCGATCGGCTGGTATCTTGAGGATCACGGCTGGAAGGAACGCAACCGGCTGTTTCTCGACCATGCGGTGGCGCTGCTGGAACAGGCGGGTGATGCCGCAATCCGGCAAGCGGGGCTGACGCGCGACGCCATCGACGCGATCGTGGTCAATTCCACCACCGGCATTGCAACGCCAAGCCTCGATGCGCTGCTGATCGAACGGATGGGGCTGCGCCGCGACGTGGCGCGGTTGCCGATTTTCGGCTTTGGCTGCGCGGGCGGTGTGCTCGGCCTGACGCGGGCGGGACAGATGACACGCATCATGCCCGGTGCGCACATCCTGTTCCTGACGGTGGAACTCTGCGCCCTGACCTTTCGCAGGAACGACAGTTCGAAAAGCAATCTGGTGGCGGCGGCCCTGTTCGGCGACGGGGCTGCGGCGGCGATCCTTTGCACCGAAGGCGACGGCCCGCGCCTTGGCGCCGCCGGTGAATATACCTGGCCCGGCTCGCTGGACGTGATGGGATGGGATGTCGAGGACGATGGATTGAAGGCGCGCTTTTCGCAAAGCATACCCGCTTTGGTGGGGCGCGATTTTCGCGGACTGGCGTATGGTTTCGCGGACAAAAATGCCATCGCCCTGAAACGGATTGACCGTTTCGCGCTGCATCCGGGCGGCGCGAAGGTGCTGGACGCGCTGGAAGCCGCGCTGGATCTGGCGCCCGGCGCGCTGGAGGACAGCCGCGCGGTGTTGCGCGATTTCGGCAACATGTCGGCGGCGACGGTGCTGTTTATTCTGGCACGCATGCGCGAACGCAGGCAACGCGGCGATATTCTGATGGGCGCGCTGGGGCCCGGCTTCACCGCTGCCTTCCTGATGTTGCAGGACTGATGCTGCCCGCGCGGGAGATCGCTTTCGCCGTTCTGGGCCTGGTGGCGCTGCAGCGGCTGATCGAACTGCCCTATGCGCGGCGCAATGCGCAAAAATTGCTGGCGCGCGGCGGCCGTGAATATGGCGAAGGCCATTATCCGCTGTTCGTCATTCTGCACGCCGCATGGCTCGCCAGCATGGCGGTGTTCCTGCCGCAAAATCTTTCGATCCACTGGGGCGCGCTTTCCGCCTATGCGCTGTTACAAGGTTTGCGCATCTGGATCATCGCCACGCTCGGCCCTTACTGGACCACGCGCATCATCACCGTGCCGGGTGCGCCGCTGATCCGGCACGGGCCTTACCGCTATCTGCGCCACCCCAATTATCTGCTGGTCGCGGGCGAAATCGCGCTTCTGCCGCTCGCCTTTGGCGAAGTGGAAATCGCCATCGTGTTTTCCATTCTGAATTTTGCGCTGCTTTTCTGGCGCATCCGCATCGAAGACCGCGCGCTGCAACCCCGGCGGACGCAGGCGCCATGACGGATGCGAAAGCGGGGCCAGAGGCTATACCGCCCGGCGACTGGATCGGGTTTCTGGCCATGTGCATCGGCATGTTCATGGCCATTCTGGATATCCAGATCGTCGCCAGTTCGCTGCCGCGCATCGGTTCGGCGCTTGCCATCGGCGAAAACGGGCTGAGCTGGATTCAGACCGCCTATCTGATCCCGGAAATCATCGCCATTCCGCTGACCGGATTTCTGACCCGCGCGCTGTCGCTGCGCTGGCTGTTCGCCGGGTCGACGCTTGCGTTTGCGCTTGCGAGCCTTGCCTGCGCGCTCAGCAGCAATTTCGGCGAATTGATCCTGTTTCGTGCCCTGCAAGGATTTTCGGGCGGTGCGCTGATCCCGGCCGTGTTCACATCGGTGTTCGTGATTTTTCCGCGCCGGGCGCACGCGATGGCAACCGTTGTGGCCGGCAGCTTTGCGATGATCGCGCCGACCCTTGGGCCCATTCTGGGCGGCTATCTGACCGAAACCTATTCCTGGCATGTGATCTTTCTGATCAATGTGGTGCCGGGGATCGTGGTGGCGCTGTTCGTGATCCGCTTTATCCGGGCGGACCGGCTGAACCTTTCCCTGCTCAAATCCATCGACTACAGCACCGTGGTTCTGGCGGCGCTGTTCCTGTCAAGCCTGATGCTGCTGCTGAAGGAGGGGCCGAAACAATCCTGGCACGGCAGCGATATTCTGCTGCTGGCGCTGTTTTCGACCGTCTCTCTTGCCATCACGATCCAGCAATGTCTGACCCGCCCGCATCCGTTCGTGCATTTGTGGAAATTCGCCGACCCGTCATTCCGCACCGGCGCCCTATTGAGTTTTACCATCGGCATCGGGCTTTACGGCGCCACCTATCTGATGCCGGTGTTCCTTGGCTATGCCGGGCGGCAGAACCCGCTTCAGATCGGCGAGATCATGATCGTGGCGGGGATTGCGCAGCTTGTCGCCGCGCCGGTGGCAGCACTTGTGGAACCGCGGCTGTCGCCAAAATGGCTGGGGCTGTTCGGGTTCGCGCTGTTCGGGGCGGGGCTGATCGCCAACGGCTTCATGACGCCGCGCACACTCTTCGACGGGCTGTTCTGGCCGCAGGTTCTGCGCGGCGTGGCGGTGATGGCCTGCATCCTGCCGGCGACGCGGTTTGCACTGGATCATTGGCCGGAAGCCGAAGTGGCGGACGCCAGTGCGCTGTTCAACCTGATGCGCAACATGGGCGGGGCCATCGGCATCGCGCTGGTGGATACGGTGTTGCAGGAACGTACGCCGGTGCATGCGGAGAGGCTGGTCGAACGGCTGCAGGCGGGCGAACGCGCCGCGGCCCAATTCGTCGGCCTGCCGCTTGAGCGTTTTACCGGCCACCCGCTTGGGCCGATTGATGCCTTCACCCAGGCATTGGTGAAGCCATTGGTGGAACGCGCGGCCCTGACCTTGGCCAGCAACGAAGCCTGGCTGCTGGCGGGCGCAATTTTCGCGGCTGCAACGCTGTTGCTGTTGCTGGCGCCGCGCAGTGTGGGGCGTACGGAAAACTAGAATACCCTTCCCGCATTCAGGGGCGCATCCAGCTTGCAGGAAAGCGCAACGTATGGATAATCATAACACGTTATATATCACATGCGTAGCAAGCGCAGCGCCAGGAAGGGGAATGCCATGGAACACGCCACAGCAGAGAAAGACATTCCGTTCGACATCGAAGCCTTGCGCCGCAAATACCGTGAGGAGCGTGACAAGCGCCTGCGCGCCGATGGCGAGAACCAGTATCTGGAAGTCGCGGGCACGTTTTCGCATTTCGGCGATGACGATCCTTATGTCGCGCCGGGCTTTACGCGCGCACCGCTGAGCGATGCGGTGGATGTCATCATCATCGGCGGCGGGTTCAGCGGCCTTCTGGCGGCGGCGCGGCTGAAAGAGGCCGGCATCAGCAATCTTCGCATTCTGGAAGCGGGCGGCGATTTCGGCGGCACCTGGTATTGGAACCGCTATCCCGGCGCGCAATGCGATATCGATTCCTATTGCTATCTGCCGCTGCTGGAGGAACTGGGTTACATCCCGAAAGAGAAATATTCCTACGTCAACGAGATTTTCGCCCATTCGCAGCGCATCGGGCAGCATTATGGGCTTTACGACATCACCTGTTTCCAGACCCGCGTCACCCAACTGAACTGGGATGAAGACCAGAAACGCTGGATCGTGCGCACCAACCGCGACGATGAAATGAAGGCGCGTTTCGTGGTGATGGCGCTGGGTACCGCCAGCCGTGCCAAGCTGCCGGGCATCCCCGGCATCGAGACGTTCAAGGGCCACAGCTTTCACACCAGCCGGTGGGATTACAATTACACCGGCGGCGATACCACGGGCGGTTTGCACAAGCTGGCCGACAAGCGGGTGGCGGTGATCGGTACCGGCGCCACCGCCATTCAATGCGTGCCCTTCGTCGGGCAATACGCCAAGGAACTTTTCGTGTTTCAGCGCACGCCATCCTCGGTCGATCTGCGCGGCAACAGGCCGACCGACCCCGAATGGGCGAAGAACCTGAAACCGGGATGGCAGCGCGAAAGGCGGGAGAATTTCGCCGACATCGTAACCGGGCGCCCGTTCGACCGCGATCTGGTCAGTGACGGCTGGACAGATATTTTTCGCAATCTGCAGACCATGGCCGCACCGAAAACGGGCGCCGCACAAAGCCCGGCCGATGTGGCGCGTCTGGCCGAGATTGCCGATTTCAACAAGATGAACCAGATTCGTGCCCGGGTGGACGAGACGGTGGCGGATCAGAAAACCGCAGAGGCCCTGAAACCGTGGTACCGACAGTTCTGCAAGCGGCCGACCTTCAACGACCAGTATCTTCCGACCTTCAACCGGCCCAATGTCACCCTGGTCGATACCAGTGAAGCGAAGGGGGTGGATCGGATCAGCGAAACCGGCGTGGTGGCCAATGGCCGGGATTATCCGGTGGACTGCATCATCTTCGCCACCGGTTTCGAGATCAGCACCGCCTTCCGCCGCCGCATCGGCTTTGACATCCAGGGGCGGAACGGACAATCGCTGTACGATTATTGGGCGGATGGCTATCGCACCCTGCACGGCTTTTCCAGCCACGGCTTTCCCAACTGGTTCTATATCGGGATTTCGCAGAACGGACTGTCGGTCAACATGACCGCGATGTTCGACGACCAGGCCAGGCACATCGCCTATATCATCGCGCAAGTGCGGGCGCGCGGCGCCGAAACCGTGCAGCCGAGCACGGAAGCGGAAGACGAATGGGTGGCGACCATCCGCAAGCTGGCGGTCGTCAACCGCGAATTTCTGGAGGCCTGCACGCCCGGCTATTACAACAACGAAGGCGGCAAACGGCCGGGTTCGCTGGCGGGCGAGACCTATGGCCCCGGTATCAACGCCTTCAACGCGCTGCTGGCGGAATGGCGGGCGGACGGATCGATGAAAGGGCTGGAACTGGATTGCTGATGGCGTAACGTATGGGCAGACGGAAAAGCGCCCGCCCCACAAAAACAATCGCAGGAGAAACGCCATGACCAAACCGGAAGCTGTCGGCCTGTCGTCCGAGAGGCTGGCCCGCCTCGACCGCGTGATGACCGAACGCTATGTCGAGAGCGGCGAATTGCCGGGATTCCAGACCCTGATCTGGCGCAAGGGCGAACTGGCGCACAGCAATCTGGCCGGCATGGCCGACATCGAACGCGGCACGAAGCTGAGAGAGGATTCGCTTTACCGCATCTATTCCATGTCGAAGCCGATCACGGCGGTGGCGCTGATGATGCTGGTGGAGGAAGGCAAGATCGGGCTGGATGACGAGGTACACACCCACATTCCGGCGTGGAAGAAGCTGGGCGTCTATGCCACCGGCATGCCGACCTTACTGGCAAATGTGCCGCCGCAATTCCTGACCACGCCGCCCAAACGGCCGATGAAGGTGGTCGACCTCGTCACCCACACATCGGGCCTGACCTATGGCTTCATGATGCGCACCGCGGTCGATCAGGCCTATCGCAAGCAGAAGATCGCCGATTTTCAGACACCGGGCGGGCTGGACGCGATGATCGAAGATCTGGCGAAACTGCCGCTCGACTTTTCGCCCGGCGATTACTGGAATTACTCCATCTCGATCGATGTGATGGGCTATCTGGTGCAGAAACTTTCCGGCCAGAGCTTTGGCGAGTTCCTGCGCACGCGGCTGTTCGAGCCGTTGGGCATGAAAGACACCGCCTTTCATTGCCCGCATGACAAGATCGGGCGCTTCACTTCCTGCTATCAGCCGAAACAGGGTGGCGGCATCAAGATTCAGGACGATGCACAGAGCAGCACCTATGCCGAACCGCCGAAGCTGGAATCGGGTGGCGGCGGCCTCGTCTCCTCCGCCCATGATTACTTACGCTTCTGCCGCATGCTGCTGAATGGCGGCACGCTGGACGGGGTACAGATTCTGTCGCCCAAAACGGTGGAGATGTTCAGCCTGAATCTGTTGCCGGACGGCAAGCTTTTGACCGACATGACGGCGGGGCCCGGCATCTTCTCCGAAGCGGGCTATGGCGGGGTTGGCTTCTCCATCGGCTGCGGCGTGAACATGGACCTGTCGAAATCGCGCCTGCCGGGCAGCCAGGGTGAATTCTTCTGGGGCGGGGCCGCGGCCACCGCGTTCTGGATCGACCCGAAGGAAGATCTGACGGTGGTGTTCATGACCCAGGTGATGGGCAGCGATGCGCGCCTGACCTTGCGGCGCGATCTGCGCACACTGGTTTATTCCGCCTTCACCGAATCCTTTGCCTGAAACGCGCAGCGCAATGTTGGAGGGGATGCATGGCCGCACACTATGACGCCATCATCGTGGGCGGCGGCATCGGCGGCGGGGCACTGGCCAGCGTTCTGGCGCGCGATGGCCGGCGCATTCTGCTGCTGGAGAAATCGACCGTCTACGAAGACCATGTGCGCGGCGAATGGATCGCGCCATGGGGTGTGAAGGAGGTGCAGCGCATCGGCCTTTACGGCACCCTGCGCGATGCGGGCGGCCACCATCTGGCCCGCCACATCACCTATGACGAAACCCGCGATCCGGCGGTGGCCGAACAGACCGCGATGCCGCTTGCCATGTTCGTGCCGGATGTGCCGGGGCCGCTTTGCATCGGCCATCCGCATCATTGCCAGACCCTGTTCGATGAAGCGGTGCGGGCCGGTGCCACCACCTTGCGCGGCGTGAACATCACCGCGATCCGCCCCGGCGCCACACCGGAAGTCACCTATCAGCACAATGGCCGGGAGGAGGTGGCGCGCGCGCCGCTGATCGTCGGTGCCGACGGCAGGCTGTCCGAAACCCGCCAGGCGGCGGCCATCACGCTTCATCAGGACAAGCCGCATCACTGGTTCACCGGCCTTTTGGTCGAAGGGGCGGGCCAATGGCCGGACGATCTGCAGGCCATCGGCACCGAAGGCGATTTCGGCTTCCTCGCCTTTCCGCAAGGCCATGGCCGGGTGCGGGTTTATGGCGGTTATGCGCTTGCGCAGCGTCAGCGCTTTGCCGGTACCGAAGGCCCGCGCCATTTCCTTGACGCTTTCGCGATGACGTCTAGCCCCGGCAACCGCTTTCTGGTCGAAGGGCGACCGGCAGGGCCGCTGTTCAGCTATTTCAACAACGATAGCTGGACCGATGAACCGTTTGCGCCGGGTACCGTGCTGATCGGCGATGCGGCGGGATGGAACGACCCGATTGTGGGGCTGGGCCTTTCCATCACCTATCGCGATGTGCGCATCGTGTCCGACATTCTGAAGGCGGCGCCGGATTGGGCAAAAGCGGATTTCCGCCCCTTTGGCGAAGAACGGCGCGAACGCATGCGCCGCCTGCGCTTCGCCGCGCATCTTCAGGCCGCACTGGACATGGAGTTCGGTGCGCGCGCGCGGGCGCGGCGCCAGCGTTATCACGACATGATGCTGACGGACCCGAGCATCGGCCTGCACGGCATGGCGGTGATGGCGGGGCCAGAAACCGCACCGGCGGAGATTTTCACCCCGGAACACCGTGCGCGCGTTCTGGGAGAGGAGGTGACGGCATGACGATCGACCTGAAGACATTCAACGCCGACTGGCTTTCGGCCTGGACCGCGAAGGATGTGGACAAACTGCTGCAATTTTATGCCGAGGATGTGGTCTATCGCGACCCGCAGACCGCGGATGGTTTGAACGGGCACGCGGCATTGCGCCAATATCTGACCGGACTGTTCGCCGCCACACCGCCGATGCAATACGATCCGCATGAAATCTGGCCGACGCCGAACGGCTATTGCGGGCGGTGGTATTGCACGGTTTCCGCGCCCGATGGCAGCAAATCCTATCTGCGCGGGTTCGATCTTGTGGTGCTGAAAGGCGACAGAATCGCGCTGAACGAAGTTTATGTGCATCCCCTGTCCGGGCCGCCGCCGGCATGACCATTCCAATTATCCGGCCTGAAAGCGTAACGCCGGACTGGCTGAGCGCGGTGCTGGCCCATGGCGGCTGCAAGGCGCGTGTGCGCGATTTTACCGCCGCGCGCGTCGGCACCGGCCAGATCGGCGACAGTGTGCGTTTCACACTGGATTATGCGGACCGCGATGAGCGCGCACCGGCAACGCTTGTCGGCAAATTCCCCTCCCCCCATGAAGACAGCCGGCAGGCAGGCATCGTGCTCGGCAATTATATCCGCGAGGTGCACTTCTATAACCAACTGGCGGACAGTGCGCGCATCTGCGTGCCGAAGACATATTTCGCGACCGTCGATGAAGCGAGCAGCGAATTCGTGCTGATGATGGAAGATCTGGCACCCGCCGAACAGGGCGACCAGATGAAGGGCGTGACACTGGACCAGGCGCGCACAGTACTGGGCGAAGCGGCAAAGCTGCATGCCTCACACTGGGACGATGCCGCCATCGATGAGATGCCATGGGTCAATTTCACCACTGCGGCACCTGGCAACGCAACGCCGTCGGACACGGTGCAGCAGCTATGGCAAGGTTTCCGCGAACGCTATGGAAGCCGCGTGGATGCGGAATGCACCGAGATCGGCAATGCCTTTTCCGCCCGGCACGAATCCTATCAATTCGGCTATCGCGGTCCGCGCTGCCTGACCCATAACGACTACCGGCCCGACAACATGATGTTCGCGAGTGCGCGCGGCGGCTATCCCGTGGCGGTGGTGGACTGGCAATCACTGGGGCTGGGCTGCGGCGCGGTGGATGTGTCCTATTTCCTGGGCGGGGCGCTTCTGCGCGATGTGCGCCGGGCCGAGGAAGAAAAGCTGCTGGCGTTTTATCTTGGCGAACTGGAAACGCAAGGGGTGACGGGCTATTCGTTCGAACAGCTTCGCCATGATTACGCCCGGCACAGTTTCCAGCTTTTCCTGACCGCGTTCTTTGCGGCCATGCTGGTGCAGCAGACCGAGCGCGGCGACGTGATGTTCTTCACCATGCTGCGCCGCGCGGCTGATCAGATCATCGACTGGAATGCGCTCTCGCTTCTCTGACGTAAGTTACAGAACCTCGAACACATCGTATTTCACCGCGCCGGGGATCAGACTGCCGACGCCGATGGCAACGATGTCTGTCAGCCAGCGATAACGCGAATCGCCGGTTTCGAAGATCGGGCTGGTGCGGAAATAAAGCGCTTCGCGATCCGCATCCGTCTTGGTGCCGCCGCGGGCACCGATTTCATGGCCCACCGAAAGCGGGCGCAGCACACCGCGATAGGAGACATAGATTTTCGCGCCGTCATCGGTTTCCCAGGTGACGCGGGCATCGAGGCGCAGGACATCGCGATCATCCTCGATCGTGGCCCAGTCGCCACCGCCATTCAGCACCTTGCCGCGGATACGCTCGCCCTCGAACGCGCCGCCGGTGACGACCGCGATCATGCGGCGGCCGAAATGGCCGGCGCCGGTATCGTGCTGCACGCGTTCCAGATTGGCGTGATAGGTGCAGAGGTATCGTGTACGGCATTCGGGCACGGGCGTTTCCTTTCTATAAAAGCGGCGAATTGGGCGGCAATCCGACCAAAGCGCGGCCATGAAGTTCGGTTGCGGCATCGAGGTCATAGACCACGTGGCTTGCCATCACATTGGCGTCGCGCAGCGCACGCTGCAACGGATTGTCGAGGCGATGGGCACCGGCGCCGCTCGCTTCGCAGACGATGCGGATGGCCTCACGCGCAGTATCCATCGCATAGGCGATATGGGCCCGGAGCGCGATGCGGCGCGAGACATCGCCCGCCGCTCCTTCGCGTGCGGTTTCCATGATGTTTTCCGCCGCCTGCCGCAGCAAAAGTTCGGCCGCATCGGCCTTCACATCGGCGAGGGCGAGGCGCATCTGCGCCGACGGGCGGCCGGCCTGCGTTTCCACACCGCCGAAAACCGTGCGACTATTCAACTGTTCCTTGAAATGATCGACCGTGGCGCGCGCATTGCCGACCGCAGGAATTGCTGCCGTCAGCGCCAGGAACGGTAGCATCGGCATACGATATATTGGATGATCGTGGAGTTTGGCGCCCGGCGCGCCGCCGCCGCGCATATCGGCGATGCTGAGCGTGCGGTGTTCGGGCACGAACACGCAATCCGCCACAATGTCGTTGCTGCCGGTGCCGGTCATACCATCGACATGCCAGGTATCGAGCACCGTGACAGCGCAAACCGGGACCAGGCAGAAACGCACATCGGGCGGGCTGGCCCCATCCGCCACCGCGGCGGCGGCCAGCACCCAATCGGCGTGCATGATGCCGGTGCCCCATTTCCAGTGGCCGCTGAGCTGATAGCCGCCTTTCACCGGGTTGAGCGTACCGGGCGGTGTGGTGACGCCGGGTGCGATAATATAAGGGAACGCGCCGCCAAAGGTTTCGTCCTGCGCCTCCTTCGGGAACAGCGTCAGCATCCAATTGTGTTCGACACAGAAGGAGGTGACCCAGCCGGTGGAGGCGCAGCCTTTGGCCAGCGGCAGCATGATGTCGATGAACGGTTCGGCATCGAATTGCAGACCACCATAGACCTTGGGCACGAAGTGATAGAACACACCGGTCTGACGGATTGCCTGCCACACCGGATCGACCGGATGGCGCAGGCGTTCAGCCTCCCGCGCATGGGCGGCGAGAAGCGGCGTCAGCGCGGTTGTGCGTTCGACCAGCATTTCCGGTGTCAGGGTTGCAAGGTCTTCGCGCGGAAGCCAGTTGCTTCCGGACGGTCTGGTTTTGATTACCGCGGGCGGCGGCGCTGTCATGGCGCGATCCCTGGCCTTTTTTTTCAGGTGAGAAAAGCGAGATTTTCTTTCGTGAACGGCTTCAATTCGGTGAAGCGGCCATCGCGCACCTTCCGCACCCATTCCGAATCGCCCAGCGCGGCACGGCCGACCGCCACCAGATCGAACTCCTTCCGCTCAAACCGGCGCAGCAATTCGGCCAGGCCATCCGCACCGGTGGAGCCCGCGTCTTCGCCATAGAGGCTGGACATGATGTCGTTGTTGAGACCGACGCTGCCCACCGTGATTACGGCGGCGTCGGTGGTGGATTTGACCCAGCCGGCATAGCCGCGGTCAGACCCTTCAAATTCCGGAATCCAGAACCGCCTTGTGGAGGCGTGGAAAATATCGACACCGGCCTTGCGCAAGGCGGCGGTGATCAGCCCGATTTCCTGTGGTGAGGCCGCAACCCTGGTTTCGAATTTGCGCTCCTTCCACTGAGACATGCGGAAGGAAATCGGGAAATCGGGCCCGACAGCGGCGCGCACCGCGGCCACCACCTCGCACGGGTAGCGCAGACGCCCGGCGAGATCGCCGCCATAACCATCGTCGCGCAGATTGGTTTCATGCCAGAGAAACTGATCCAGCAGATAGCCATGGGCGCCATGAATCTCGACACCATCGAAGCCCATGGCCTTCGCGATTTCCGCACCTTCGGCAAAGGCATCGCGCACATCAGCCAGATCTTTCGCCGTCATCGCAAGGCCGACGGGCTCACCGGTCTGGATCAGGCCGGAAGGGCTGATCGTGCGCACCTGCGGGTTGGGGGCAAGCGCTTCCTTGCGCACCGCGCCTTGATGCCAGAGCTGAACAAACAATTTGCCGCCTGCGCCCTTTACCGCGTCGAGCACGCGCTGCCAGCCCTCAAGCGCTTCGGGCGTGAGACGGGCATATTTGGTGTAGTGCGTCGAGGCCGGATGATTGATCGCGGTGGCTTCACCGATGATCAGCGAAAGCCCGCCTTCGACACGGCGGCGGTAATAATCCGCCATCTCCTGGCCCGGCACGCCACCCGGCGCCAGTTCCCGCTGCATCGCGGGCAGGATGAAACGGTTGGGCAGTTCAAGCTTGCCAATGCGGAACGGTGTGAAAAGCGGCGATAGATCCATCATCCCTGACCGGTTGTGTACGCGGAGATTATACCCCGTCTAAGAGCAAGACGCCCTGCCATGCGGGAGGATTGCAATGGCAGGGCGCAAGTTTGTCATCAAGCCGTTTCCTCTGGAGCAAAACCGGATTCGCCGGAATCACGATTACGCTCCTCCCATTGCGCTTTAGAACCGCAGCCGCGTCTGGACGAAGATGGTGCGGGTTTCTTCCAGATAATACATCCGGTGCGCACCGTCGAACGGCCAGAAATAGCTGAAATTGAAGCTGTGCACGTCGGTCAGATTCTTGCCCACCAGTGCGATAGTCCAGCGGTCATCAACATCGGCCACTTCGATACGGGCGTCGACCTTGGTGTTGCTGGGCGAACGGGCAGCGGTGTTCAGATCGGCTTCCGTGAAATAGCTGCTGCGGAAGGATCCGTTGATACCGATAGTGCCGCGCAGGCCTTCGCTCAGCGGCGTGGTGTATTGCGCACCGAAGGTGCCCGACCACATCGACGCCGACGGGATGACCGTGCCGCCGATATTGTTCAACGCCGGATTGGCATTACACGGCAACACCACGACACAGGTTGCACCGGGGAAATCGTCATAGCGCGCATCCAGATAGGCACCCGCGACGGAGAGGCTCAAACCATCCAGCGGATAGATATCGGCACTGAATTCGAAGCCGCGTGTGGTCGCGCTGGCCGCGTTTCCGATGGTGATACCAACATTCGGGATGTAGTTGCTGACCTGCAGATCGTCGAACCGCGTGGTGAAAGCGGCGAGCGATCCGACCAGCAGACCGTCAAACAGGGTGGACTTCACGCCGACTTCGAGGTTGCGCGAAGTTTCCGGCTCGAATCCGAAGCTGGCCTGCGTGACCGGACCGGAATTGCTGACGAAGCCACCTGCCTTAGAACCCTTGGCGAAGGTGAAATAGGCCATCGTCAGCTTGTTGGGCTTGTACTGCAGGGTGATCGAAGGATCCACATTGTCTTCGGCGCGTTGCCCGCTGAGATGCTTGTGCGGATTGGCTGGCGTGATGCCATAGCTCGGCTGCACCGCGACACCGGAGAGCAGAATCTGATCCAGCACGGCGCTCTTGGATGTGTTGGTGTAACGCAGGCTGCCCAGCACATCGAACTGTTCGGTGATGTTCCATTGCAACTGGCCGAACACCGAATAGGTGGTGGTGCGCTGATCGAAGATCATGTCGGAATGACCGGCCGCAACCGGAACGCGGATCGTGCTGCCGCCCACCGGAACAAGCACGCCGAGATCGTAATCGGTATCGAAATGGCTCTTGAACTTGGACGTATCGACATAGGCGCCGACAATGTATTCGAACATGCCGCCGGTGGGCGATGTCAGCCGCACTTCCTGGGAAAACTGGTGGAAATATTCCTTCTGGATCGACAACCAGTCTTCCGGATTGATCTGGCCAGCACCGTTATGCTTGATCGCGTTATAGGTCGAATAGCCGGTGACCGAGGTCAGCGTGTTGCCGCCGATACCGAAATTGGCGGTAACCTCCGTATTGTAGGCTTTGGTGCTGTCCTTGTCCGGATTGCCTTTCCAGTCGCTGGTATCCTTGATCGCGCGTTCGAAATCGCTGCCCGGGAATTGCGAGATGGCAGGGGTTCCGTCGGTCAGCGCATCGGAATATTCGAACTTGCCGGTGATGTCGTTATGCTCGCCCATCTCGTAGTGCAGGATGCCGCGCACCAGCTTGTCGTTGCTGCCCGGCACCTTGCGGTTGGTACCGACATTATCGACATAGCCGTCTTCGGCGGTGAGCTTGGCAGCCAGGCGGCCGGTCAGATGTTCGGCCAGCGGACCGGAAACGAAGCCGGAGACATCGACACCCTTGCGGGTGACGAGGGCGGTGACGTCCACACCGGCTTCAAACGTATCGGTCGGCATGGCGGAAACGATACTGATCGCACCGGCGGCGGTGTTCTTGCCGAGCAGCGCGCCCTGCGGCCCGCGCAATATCTCCACCCGCTGCAGGTCGAAGAACGGCGCCATGAATTGGCGGTTGCGGCCGGCATAGATGCCGTCGATATAAAGGCTGACATCCTGTTCGAAAGCGAAGTTCTGGGCGCCCGAGCCGATGCCGCGGATATAGATCTGGTTGGCGCCGGGGGTGGGCTGAATCGCGAGGTTCGGGACATATTTCGCCAGATCCTCGAACGTGCGGACATTCATGTCTTCCAGATTCTTGCCGCTGACCACGGACATGGAAATCGGCACATCCTGCACGTTTTCCACGCGCTTCTGGGCGGTGACCAGCACCGTTTCGATTTCCTGCGCCTGTGCCGCGCCAAGCGGCGCAACAGACAACAATGTCGCTGCAGATAGATAAAGTGCTGCGTGCTTCCGCATAAGCGCTACCCCGTTTCGCGCATCAGGTTGCATTTAAAGAAGCATCGTTTCCGCCCGCGCACCGGAAGCGTTGCCCATTTCATGAAGATTGTGAAATGATTTTACATTTGTCAATACCCTTAGCCACCTAAGGGCAAAGATCAGGGAACCGGCCTGCGCAAACGCGGGCGCGCAATGCCGCTGCCGCGAGGCGCAGTGCCCGCCATACGGCGCACGCACCCAAAATACTTCGAATACTACCCAATTTGATTGACAATTGTAAAAATTATTGCCTTTCTTCGTGTTAACAATGCAGACATGTTCAGGAAGGATGCACGCATCGCGGGCCATAAGGGAGATGCGTGCACCGATCACAGACGCGGCTTTCATCAGAGGGGATCAAGCATGCAGCCTGCCCGGAAAAACAGAGTTTCACGCCTTCCACATTTCGCCATACTGACCACCGCGCTGGCCCTGCCGGCCGCGGCGGGGGCCCAGGCAACGGGCGGCGAAGGCGGCATCGAAACCATCGTCGTGACCGCACAGAAGCGCGAACAGAACGTGCAGGACGTGCCGATTTCGATGGAAGTGATGCAGGGGCGCGACATTGAAAACCTTCAGGTCAACGATTTCCGCTCGCTGATGAATTACGTGCCGAATCTGGTGCTGCAACAGGCGCCCGGCGTGCCGGCACTGTACATCCGCGGCTTCGGCTCCAGCGCCACCAATTATGCTTTCGACCAATCGGTCAGCGTTTATCAGGACGGTGTCTATGGCGGACGCGCGCGCCAGTTCCAGGCATCCTTCTTCGATGTGGAACGGATCGAGGTGATGCGCGGGCCGCAGGGCGCGCTTCTGGGCAAGAACACGGCGGCCGGTGCCGTCAGCGTGATTTCAGCCGGGCCGACCGATGCGTTCGAAGCCGCCGCCACCGCGAGTTACAATTTCAGCCGTTCCGGCTTCGATGCCCATGGCTATATCTCCGGCCCCCTTACCGATGGTCTGAGCGCGCGCTTCGCCCTCAAGCTCACCCATCTCGACGGCTACATCAAAAATCCGCTGACCGGGCGCAACGACGTTTCCCCGCACAACAATGTCGGCCGCCTGACCCTGAAATATGAGCCGGTCAGCAATCTGGATGTCACGCTGAAATACGAATTCGGCGATTATAAAACCTGGGGCTTTCCGCAAGTGCATGTTGCCGCGGTGGGGCCGACGCACATCCAGGCGGTGCGGTATGCCGAAGAGCCGTTTGGCATGCGCGAGGTGGACAAGCAGACCAGCCACAACGGTGCCTTGACCGCCAATTGGGGCATCGGCGATTTCACGCTGACCGCCATCACCGGGATTTCGGCCTTCCGTTCCTACCAGAACACCAGCGGATCCGGCGGCTCACCCGAAAGCTGGCTTTCGATCTTCAGCGAGAAGTTCAACCAGTTCTCGCAGGAGGTGCGCCTGCTCTCCCCCACGGGCCAGACATTTGAATGGATCGCGGGCGCCTATTACGATCAATCGTCCTACGACTTTGTTCCGGTCTCGCGCTATGATCTGTTCGGCGGCGCGGTCGCGGGCCAGATGCATATCGACTTCGCCCAGCGCGCCAGAAGCTGGTCGGTATTCGGGCAAGGCACCTATCACGTCATGGACACGCTGCGCCTGATCGGCAGCCTGCGCTATACCGAGACGCGCAAGAACGGTATTTACAATCTGCAGCTCGATTACGGTATTCCGCTGAGCCCGCCGCACGCGATCCCGCGCACCGATATCAACGAAAGCAATCTCGATCCGTCGATCACGCTGCAATATGACGTGCTGCCGGGCGTGATGACCTATGTCAGCTATGGGCGGGGATCGAAGGCGGGCGGCTTCGTCAGCAGTTCGCGCACCGCCACGCCATCGACCTTTGCGTTCGGCGCGGAAAAATCCAGCAACATCGAACTGGGCGCCAAGGCGACGTTGCTGGAAGGCCGGTTGATGGCCAGCGTTGCGCTTTACCGCACCCGCTTCGAGGACCTTCAGGTCTCCAACTACGATTCGGTGCTTGCCACCTTCGTCACCCGCAACGCGGCAGCCGCGACCAGCAAGGGCGTCGAGGCCAATGTGGACTGGATGGTTCTGGACAATCTGCAGATCTCGGCCTCTGCCGCCTATCTCGACGCGATTTACAACGACTTTCCCGGCGCAAGCTGCCTGTGGGCGCAACCCCTGTCGGTCTGCGACCCCAATGCACCGGCAACCGCGCCCAATTCGCAGGCCTTCAACAATATCGGCGGCACGGTGATGCCCTTCACCGCCAAATGGTCGGGCAATGTGCGCGCCCAGCACACCTTGCCGCTGGACGATGATCTGAAGCTGACCACAATGGGCGTTGTCAGCTTCCGCAGCGCATCGTTCACCGGCAACAACCTCAATCCCTATTACGGCCGCCAGCCCTCCTACGCGAAACTGGACCTGCGCGTGGAGATCGGCGACCGGGAAGACCGCTGGGCGGTGGCACTGGTCGGCAAGAACGTGACCAACCAGTTGACGGAGACCAACGGCTATCTGTGGCCGCTGTCATCACCACCGACAGGCATCAATATCCTGGACGAAACCCGGCAAATCTCGCTGGAAGGCCGTATCCGGTTTTAGCAACAGGCAACAGTGAAGACCCGGATGGCCCCGGTCCGAGAAGGCCGGGGCCATTGTTTTGTGACGCACGGCGGATGGCGGGGAGATATCCCGGAACGGCGGCAGCGCCTCCTCGCTTGACCGATTTTGGTAAAATATTGTACAAAAAACCCGGATACGAAAAACAGATCAAATGGGAGCCTTTCTGATGTCCGATCCGGCCGTTCTCGCCCCGCAGACACCGCCACAGAACGACTGGCTGAGCCGTGAAGAGCTTGCGGCGCTGACGCCGGAAACGCTGGTCAGCCGGGCCCGCGCGCTGACCCCGCTGCTTTCGCGCGATGCGATGGAATGCGAACGCCTGCGCCGGCCGGTGAACGATTGCTGGGATGCGATCCGCCGGACCGGCGTTTTCTATCACTTCGTGCCGAAGCGCTATGGCGGGCTGGAATTCGACCTCGACACCTTCATCGACGCGATGATGCCGCTGGGCGAGGGCTGTGCCTCCACCGGGTGGGTGGCGTCGTTCTGTGTCGAACACAACTGGATGCTGTCGCAATTCCCGGAAGAGGCGCAGGCCGAGATCTTCGGCAAGTTCCCCTACATCATCGCGCCGGGCGTGACCCAGCCGCCGGGCAAGGCCGTCCGCGTCAAAGGCGGGTACCGCCTGACCGGCCACTGGAAATGGGGCACCGGCGTGATGCACGCCGACTGGGTGCTGGCCACCGGCATCGACCCGGAAGGGCCCAACCCGCCGGCCGTGATGTTCTTCGCCATGCCGGTCAGCGATGTGGAAATCCTCGACACCTGGCGGGTGGACGGCATGGTCGGCACCGGCAGCAACGACATCCGCGCCAGGGACGTGTTCGTACCGGAACACCGCATGCTCGATTTCGGGCATATGCGCGAAGGCCGCGCACCGGGTTCGATGGTGCATGACAACCCGATCTACAAGATGGCGATGCTGCCGTTTCTGGCGCTGACGGCGACGGCGCCGGTGGTCGGTACCGCCCGCGGCGCGGTGGAATGTTTCCGCGCGCGCCTGTCGGAACGCGGCGTCTTCGGCTCCGAACTGAAACATGCCGACAAGCCGGCGGCCCAGATGCGGCTTGCCCTGGCGGATATGAAGGTCCGCAACGCAGAACTTCTGCTGCGCGATGTGGGGCGGCGCAATGTGGCGCTGGGCGCGATCGGCAAGCCGGTTTCGGCCGACGACCGCATCGCGCTGCGCCTTCAGGTCGCCTATGCGATGCACGAGGCGCGCGAGGCCGTGCGCATCGTCTGCGAAGCCTCCGGCGCCAGCGCGCATTACACCTCAAACCCGCTGCAGCGCGCGCTTCGCGACCTCAACACCGCGGCAAGCCATGTGGTGTTCGACCTCGACATGGGGCTGGAGCTTCGGGGCCGTTCGATGATCGGGTTGCCGCCGAATTTCCCGCTGATTTGAAGGACATATACGGTCCGGATCGGCACGGCCGTTCAACCGCCGCGCATGAGCCGCCGCTTGCCTGCCCCCCCACCGCCCGCTATGCACATGGCAACAGGGGACACGGGCACGGCCCGCAGCGGAGGCACGGCACTATGGCGTACACCGATCGTCATACTTATCTGATGGCCGGCCTGCTCGAAGGCTGGGACTGGTTCGACAACGGGTTGCAGGACCTGGTGAAGGCCGCCGGTTTCCGGCCGCTGAACAAGTCCCAATCCATGATGGTTCTTTATATGTCGTCCGGCGTCAGCAAGCCGATCGAGATTGCGCGCAAGATGCGGCTGTCGCGGCAGGCGATCCGCCACATCTCCAACCAGTTGGTGGAGATGGACATCATCACGATTGCCGATAACCCGGATGACGGGCGTTCCAAGATCCTGTCTTTCACCGAACGCTCCACCGGCATCCGCAACGCGGCGGCGCAGGCGATCCGCGATCTGGAGAAGACGCTGCGCGCGCGCATCGGGCCCGCGGAATACAATCAGCTCAAGCATATTCTCAACATGGATTGGGGGCCGGTGATCAAATCGCCCCGCGATCTTCGCGCCAGCGGCAACGGGCATGGCACGGGCAAGACAGCGCCGGCCGCAAAACAAGGTCCGAAGCCGCGCCGCAACGCCAACACCCGCCGCGCAGGCCTCGTGCAGAAGAAAAAGCGGCAAACCAGCCTGGTCTGAGAATCGCGGCCGCGAATTTGCGCCTGGCTATTATCTTGCTGGCGGGGGCGATGCGGTCCCGGCGGCGGTGCTTTCCGTGCTGTAGGTTGGTGTGTGGAGGTATTCCGCCGGCACATCCCACATCCGCGCGGCGTAGAACACCGCCCATGCCACGACGAACAGCGACATCACCCAGACCCAGACGGGGATGGAAGACCGCGCTTCCGCCCGCCGGGGGTCGAACGGATCGTCCGCACTGAACGCATCGACGGTAAAATGGATATTGCCGCGGCGGACGGAGTGGGGGCGCAGGCCCGAGACCACAATGCCCGGACCGTTGTGGACGGTGAACGGAATCTCCTCCATCCCGTCACGGCCGTTCTCACCGCGGGCGAAAATGGTGAGCCGGTGCGGCCCGTCGGCAAGGCCGGTCGTATCGAGCGCGATTTTGGCAGGCAGCATCTGATCGACGATCGGATCGGCCCCATCGTCCAGAAAGATGCGCACGCGCGGATGGTTTATATCGGCCATCTAGAAATCGTCCCGCAGAATTCGGTATTTGGGATGCTGGCGGTCGGTTTCTCCCGGCCGGATCAGCATCCAGAACATGGCCACGAAACAGCCGATGGTGATGGTGCCCGACGCAAGGATGATCGCGAGATTGCCGAGGAAGGGCCCTGCCATATGATGATCCATGATGGTCCTCGTCCTCCCTTTCGCCTATTTCCCCTTGGCGCGCACGGTCGCCACATCCTTTGCGGTGACCGGCTTGCCGTGATTGCCCCAGGAACTGCGCTCGTAATCGATGATGTCGGCAATCTCCGCATCGCTGAGCGTATCTGCGAAAGGCGGCATCTGGCTGTCGTAGTGAACACCGTCGATCACGACACCCTCGACGCCATGAAGCACGGCATGAATATGCTGAGTGGCATCATCGTCATTGACGGCCTTGTTACCCTTCAGCGGCGGGAAGGCACCCGGCAATCCTTCGCCGCTTTCCTGATGGCACACCGCGCAATTGGCGCTGAACAATGCCTTGCCTTTCGCGGGATCGTAGCCGGTGGCAGCCGTGCCCGCCGCGGCAGCAGCAGGTGCCGGTTGCGGCAAAGCCGATGCGCTCATCTGATCGGCGCCGGGTAATGGCGTCTGTTTCAACGACATGAGATAGGCCAGCAGCGCCTCAGCTTCATGCGTGGGCACCACCACGCCTTTTGCCGGTGCAAAGGCTTTCGGTAGCGGCACGGGCGAGACACCTTCAGGCGCCTTCGCCACCACGGCGAACATCCAGGAAAAGGATGGCATGATCGATTCCGGCACCACGGCGCGCGGATTGTAGAGGTGGATGTATTGCCAGACCGCGCTCGGCTGCCGCGCACCGATATTGGTCAGATCCGGCCCGGTACGCTCCGAACCCAGCAATTCGGGTGTCTGATAGGCGAAATCGCCGGGCGCAGACGGGCGGCCGAAAACCTTGTCCTGCGCCAGCGGCCGCACCTGTTGCGTGTGGCAATAGGAACAGCCATTGGCGACATAGATCGCGCGGCCTTCCGCTTCCAGCGGGGTGAGCGGCTTCACACCCGGCCCCGGCGGGGTTTGCGACAGCATGATGCCGGGCAGCACACCCATCAGCAGCGCAAGCCCGGCATAGACGAGTGTCGAACCGCCCGCGATCAGAAGCAGCTTTTTCATGCCGCCTCCTCATCCGCGAAGGCCGGAACGGGCGGCAGGGCCGCGGCGCCACGGCCGTAGGTCATGCGCCAGACATTCCAGGCGAAGACGAGATGGCTGAGGAACATCAGCACGCCGCCGATGCCGCGCCAGATATAGAAGGGCTGCATATCGACGACCGACTGGATGAAGGGCAGCCCCCGCACCCAGTCGAGCCCCTGAATGGTGCCGCCGATCGAAAGCGAAATGACGTAGATGAAGCTGCCGACCACCGCCATCCAGAAATGCAGCGCAAGGCCCAGTTGCCCCGGCTGCTTTCCCGTCGCCACCGGCAAAAGCGCGTAGACACCGCCCCAGATGGCAAAGGTCACGAAGCCGTACATGGTGAGATGGGAATGGCCGACGGTGAAATTGGTCAGATGCCACACCGCCTGCAGCGAGCGGAACGCTTCGACCGTGCCCTGGGTGGAGCCCACCAGATATCCCACCACGCCGATGAAAATGAAAAACAGCGGATAGGAGTGATGCAGTTCGCCGAAGCGGCCGCGCATCGTCAGCAGGAAATTGGCGCTGCCGCCCAGCACCGGCACCAGCATGGCGACGCTGAACACGATGGCCGTGGTTTGCAGCCACCACGGCAGCGGGCTGAACAGGAAATGATGCGCCCCGATGATCGGGTAGAAGACGAGATTGGTCCAGAACGCGAAAACACCCAGCGCATAGGAATAGATCGGGCGGCTGAGCAGTTTGGGCAGCGCATAATAGAAAATGCCGAGGGCCAGCGGCGTGAACCACATGCCCACCGCATTGTGCATGTAGTAGCCGGAGACCGCGACCTGACCCAGGCCATATTGGTACCAGGGCAGAATGGCGACGATGGCGATGATGCAGGTCCACAGCACCCCGCCCATGGTGTACCAGTTGGAAAGATAGATATCGTGCGTGTTGCGCCGGGCCACGGTGAACAGCAGGTTCCACGCCGTCACCATCAGCGCCGCCAGAAAGACCAGCCGCACCGGCCATGGCCATTCGCGATATTCAAGATCGCCCGCACTGAACCCGAGATCGAGCGCGACGGTGCCCGCCACCGCGGCAATGTTGAACAGCCATAAACCTGTCCATGCGAGGCGCACGCTGTAGAGGGCGGTCCGGCAGCTGCGCACCGCGACGTAATAGGCAAGGCCGACAAGCGCGATGCTGGCAAAGCCGTAAAAGGTCGCGTTGGTGTGAATGGGCCTGAGCCGGCCGAAGGTCAGATAAGGACCGGGCGCGAAATCGGGCGCGCCGAATTTATAAGCCAGCACGACACCGATAAAGGTCGCGAACAGAAGCCACGCGGTGGCCGAAACCACATAGGCGGAAAGAACCCCGGCAAGTGCCCGGTCTTCCGGCTTCGCTGCACCTGCCGTCGCGATCTGCTGCATGGGTGCCCCTTTTTCTTCGCCGGCTGCGCCCGCCGGAACGGAATGCAACGGGACGCTGCGGATCGGGCCGTAGCTTCTGCGCATAAAGAAGTATTTTCAATACTCCTTTTGACGCATGGCCGATTTGCCGCGTGTATGGATCATTACACGCCGTTCGTCTTTGGCAATGAAAAATCGCAAGGCGATTCAGCCGCAGCTACAGCCCCAGCACAAGCCTTGCGATGATGCCGCGCTGAATTTCGTTGGAGCCACCATAGATCGAACCGGCGCGATTGTTCAGATAGCGCGGCATGGCCTGAAGCCAGTGGGCAGGGCCGACCGGTGCCAGATTGGAGCCGGGGGCGCGCGCCTCCGGCTGATCGACGGCGCCATAATAGGCCGCCGCCTCGATCGCCAGTTCGTCCAGATGCTGCATCGCCTCCGTCGCCTGCGCCTTCAGCATAGAGGAGGCCGGACCGGGATTTTTGCCCGCGGCGAGCGCACACATCACACGCAATTCGGTCGTCTCGATCGCATCGAGGCAGATGGCCGCCGCCGCCAGCTTTGCCCGGAATGCCGGATCCTCGATCAAGGGGGTGGTGGCGCCATCGCCCTCGGCGGCCGCGGCCTGCCGCAAGCGGGCAAGCGTTGCCTTCAGCCCCGGCGCCGAACTGCCGCCGCGCTCAAACTCCAGCAGATATTTCGCAACCGTCCAGCCATCGTTTTCCTCGCCCAGCCGGTTTGCCTTCGGCACCCGCACATCGTCGAAGAAGACCTGATTCAATTCATGCTCGCCCGCCAGCGTGATGATCGGCTTCACCGTAATGCCCGGCGTCGTCATATCCAGCAGCAGGAAGGTGATGCCCGATTGCGGCTTGCCGTCGGCGCGGGTGCGCACCAGACAGAACATCCGATTGGCCCAATGGGCATGCGTGGTCCAGATTTTCGAGCCGTTCAGCACATAGGCGTCGCCATCGGATGTGGCGCGCAATTGCAGCGACGCGAGATCGGAGCCGGAGCCCGGTTCGGAATAGCCCTGGCACCAGTAATCCTCCCCCGACAGGATGCGCGGCAGGTAATGCGCCTTCTGTTCGGCGGTGCCATAGCGCATGATCACCGGCCCGACCATGCGCAAGCCCATCGGCGCCAGACTGGGCGCACCGGCGCGGGTGCATTCGGAGGCGAAGATGTAACGCTCGGTCTCGTTCCAGCCGGTGCCGCCATATTCCTTCGGCCAGGAGGGTGCGACCCACCCCTTCTGATGCAGAATCCTCTGCCACGGCAGGCTGTGGCGCTTGTCGATAAAGACGCTGGTCTGGCAACGCCCGGCTTCGCGCAGTTCGGGCGTCAGATGGGTATCGAGGAAGCCCCGGACTTCTGCCCGGAATTTTTCATCCGCTTCCGTCAGCGCGAGGTTCATGGCCGCTCCCCTGTTCGTGCCGGTTTATTTTCTTCTCTGCACATTTCAGTGCCATTGCACCCGCACCCCGCGCAAGGGCGGCGACGGCGAAAATACCGCCCGAAATCGAGCCAATTGCGATATTTTACTAGTCGCTAGATTATTATATCCAGTACTATTTTATAGCGGCCGTGAGAGGCAGCTTCACTCCAGCCGCGGGCAAATGCCTTTCTGTCCAACCCTGTCGGGAGAACCTGTCTTGAATATCGAAACGGTTGCCGGGAACCTGCAATTCCCGGAAGGCCCGGTCGCGATGGCCGATGGTACAGTTCTGGTGGTGGAAATCCGGCGCAAAACACTGACCCGTGTATTTCCCGACGGCCGCACCGAGATCGCGGCCGAATTCAAAGGCGGGCCAAATGGCGCCGCAATCGGCCCCGATGGGGCGGTTTACATCTGCAACAATGGCGGCTTCGACTGGGTCACTGCGCCGGATGGCACGGTGAGCACAACGGGTGCAGCCCCTCCCGATTACACCAGCGGTTCAATCGACCGGGTGGATTTGAAAACCGGCAAAGTGGCCACACTATATACCGAATGCGATGGCAGGCCGTTGCGTGGGCCGAACGATCTCGTCTTCGATCAGAGCGGCGGCTTCTGGTTCAGCGATCCCGGCAAGGGAACGACCGAATGGCAGCATCACGGCCATCTGCTTTATGCAAAAGCCGATGGATCGATGATCCGGCGCGTGCGTGACCACATGGTGACACCGAATGGCGTCGGTCTTTCCCCGGATCAGAAGACGCTCTACGTGGCGGAGACACTGACTGGTCGCCTCTATCATTTCGCGATTATTGGCGAGGGCGAGATCGCGGATGAGACCGCGTGGAACAAGGGCGTGATGGGTCCGGTGCGCGGCAAGCAGATGCTGGACAGCCTGAAGGTGGAAGCCGATGGCCGCATCTGCGTCGGCACCCTGCGCAGCGGCGGTATTACCGTGTTCGATCGCAGCGGCGGCATGGAATACATCGATTTCCCCGATTCGATGATCACCAATATCTGCTTCGGCGGCGCAGATATGCGCGATGCCTGGATCACCGGTTCGCATAGTGGCGAGCTTTACAAATGCCGCTGGCCCCGGCCGGGATTGAAGCTGAATTTCAACGCCTGACCAGCCACCTGATTGCAGAACAAAAAAGACCGCGGTTCGAAAACCGCGGTCTTTTCATAAGCTGCGAGACGGCGGCCACCCTGACAGGCAGCCGCCACTCCCTTAGAAGTTGAAACTGAAGTCCACGCCCACCTGACGCGGCGCGCCCAGAAGCCCCTCGGTGAAGAGCGGCGGGGCATCGAGTGCCAGCGAGAGATATTTGCGGTCGAACAGATTGCGGGCCCACAGCGCAACCGTCCACTTCCCGTCCTCTGGCGTCCAGGACAGATTGGCATTCACCAGGCTGACCGCGGGCAGCAACTCGCTGGGCGCCTGGGTGTAGTTGCCCCAGCGCTTGCCGTTGAAGGTGTATTGCACCGTGGCATCGCTGACACCGCCCAGAACCGGGAAGGAATAGGTGGCGCTGAACGAGGCATTCCACTTCGGCGAATAAACAAGATCACGCCCGCTATAATCCACGGCGCAGCCAGATGGCTGTGTGGCCGGGGCCGGCGGACAAAGCGCACCACTGCCCGACAGGAAGTCGTCATAAACAGCATGCAGATAGCCAACTGTGGCGTTGAGGCGCAAACCGTCGACCGGAATGAACTCCCCTTCCAGTTCAATGCCCTCTGTCGTTGCCTGTGCCGCATTCAGGATGGTTGACGATGCCTGCGGCGGCGTTCCGCGATAGAGCACCTGGTTCACCTGCATGTTGGACCACTTGTTCAGGAAGGCCGCCACGTTCAGTTGCAAGTGATTGTCGAGCCAGTTGGTCTTCGCCCCGATTTCATAGGAATTGACGAATTCCGGATTGTAAGGGCCGATATCGGCTGCCGCGGTGACACGGCCATTGAAGCCACCGGATTTGAAGCCGCGGGCATAATAGCCGTAAACCATCGCCTCGTCGGTCACCTGATAGTCGACACCGAATTTGCCGCCGACATTGGTCCAGTCTTTGGCGCCTTCCGCCGGCAGATTGTTGGGATCGCTCGGCAGCAGGGTGGCACCGACGAGATTGCCGAAGCCCTTGAAGGCATCCGTTCCCGCCGGCTGGAAATAGGTCAGCGCGGCTTCCTTCATCTTGACCCGTTCCCAACTGACACGCAGGCCGGCCTGCACACGCAGGCGATCGGTCACATTCCAATAGACCTGCGAGAACGCCGCCAGATTGGTGGTCCGCTGATTGGCCAGATTGACACTGACAATATTGGGGCTGGCGAATTGCGGCCAGCCTTGACCGTTGGAATTGTAGCCCCAGAACTGAGCAAAGCCACCGATCAGCACTTCCACATTGTCCAGCGGATGGAAGACATCGCGCAATTCCTGTGAGGCCTGCCAGCCCTTGTCGAGGCCAACCTGTTCGTAACATTGGCAATCAATGCCATCGACATCCTGAAAGCCGTAACTCTTCCAGGTGCTGTAATTGGTGATGGAGGTAAACGTACCAAGGCCGGTACGCCAATTGGCAGTGATCGTGTTGCTGAACGTATCGGTGTTGTGGACATCCGGCACATCGGAATAGAGCTTGAAATCAAGCGGCGTATCCGGCCGGTAGAAGATTTCTCCCGGATAGGCGAGATCGAGCAGAACGTCCGTACCATTGCGGATGCGGCGCATTTCACCCTGCCAGGTCACATCCAGATTGGCGGTCGGTGTCCAGCGCAGATAGGCGCGGGCCTGATTGCTGTCGATGCCGCCAATTCGTTCGCCGGTATAAAGATTGGTATAAAAACCATCGCGGCCACGGTGGGAAAACGAAACCTTGCCCGCCAGCTTATCCTCGATGATCGGGAAATTGACCGCACCGGAACCGTCAAGCTGACCGAAATTACCGACCGAAACCGTGCCATAGGCGCCGTATTCCCCCGTCGGTTGCCGGGTGATGATATTGATCACACCACCCGTCGTGTTGGCGCCGAACAGCGTGCCTTGCGGCCCGCGCAGCACTTCGATCCGCTCGACATCGAACTGGTCCACCAGCCCAAGTTCATTGACCGATTGAACCACACCGTCGATCACAGTACCCACTTCAGTGCCGACATAGGGCGACGGATTGGCCGCGATACCGATGCCGCGCACGACATAGGAAGCCGCGAGCGAAAGCCCCCCATTGACCTGAACCTGCACGTTCGGCACGGTTCCGGTGATGTCCTTCAGATCCTGCATGTGCAGCCGTTCAAGTGTCGCGCCCGTCAGCGGCGTGACCGACAGCGGAACGGTCTGAACATTTTCTTCGCGCTTCTGCGCGGTGACCGTGACCGTTTCGATGCCGTTCGTTATTCCCGGCCCATCGTTTTGCGCCCACACACTGCCCGGCGCCACAAGCGAAACCGTTCCAGCCAACAAAAGCACCTTCAAGGCGCTTTCTTTCCCCTTCATTCGCGAACTCATTTGCCCTTCTCCTCAATCGTTAGGCGTTTACATCGCGTATCGTTGAACCTGATTGCTGTCCCCGGTTCACCGGGATGCCCCAACTCAAGCCTGTTCCAGAATGCGGATGGTGCCTTCACTGCCACTGAGCGTGATTTGGCTGCCATCGGGAATCTTCACCGTCGCCTGTTCCACCGCAGTCACGCAGGGCAGGCCATATTCCCGGCACAGCGAAGTGCCGTGCGAAAGCACGCCGCCCGTTTCCAGCACCAAACCCCGGATGCGGCCGAACACCATGGTCCAGGACGGATCGGTCTGACGGGTGACGAGAATTTCGCCGTCCTTGACGGTGGAAAGCTCGCGCACGTCATAGACGATGCGCGCGACGCCGGTGGCCGAACCGGGACTGGCGCCAATGCCGGTCAGAGCACCAGCCACGGCAGCCACCTTTTTTTCATCGGCATAGGCTGACCAGCCTTTGAGAAATTTCGGACCCTGGCGGCTGAGTGTGTCCTGCCACACACGGCGGCGCACCGCGATACGGCGGCCGGCCTCGGCACCGTCGAGATTGCCGGCAAGCCCCGCATCCACTTCCGCCACACCGAGGAAAAACACCTCATCGCGCGCCGTCAGCACGCCTTTTTCGACCAGGCGCGTACCATAGGAGCGATAGATCCGGCGGACTTCGTACCAGTTGCGGTCGACGTAGTAGCGGTGATTGTCGCGCACCGCCATGTAATGCTCGTTGTACCGGAACAGCCATCTGAGGACTGCGCGGCGTATCGGAGCCAGCGGCCCGTGCAACGAGGCAAGAATTTCCGTCTGTGCCACACGCCGGGCCGCAGCACTTTTGGCATTGATCTCGCTCGGCCGCGCCGCCGTGCTTTCGACATAGCCTTTCAGCGCCGCGAAACACTGATCGATGTCATCGCCCCAGCGCGGCCAGATCACATCCTTGTAGGTGGAGCCCTGGTGACGATGGGCACGCCAGAACTTTTCGAAATCCGCCGCGATAGTGCGCGCATCCGGTGATTGCTGCGCCACATTTCGAAATGTTTCATAGCTGCCAACCTGCATCAACGTCACGCCGCCCTCGCCCAGCGCGCGCACCCGTTGTGCGAGAGTCCACAGGGCTTCGCCCTCACGCACCGTTTCGCTGCCATCGAGGCCGGAACTGATGCGCGCATAAAGATTCTCGCCATCGGAATTCAGATGACGGCACCAGCGCTCCAGCAAGCCTGTGAGCAACAGATGCAGATCGGACGCGTGGGACAGAACCGCGACGGCGCACGGCGCACCGACTTCGATCATCGCATCGCGCACTGCGGCCTGATGGGCGCGCAACGCCTCGAGCGAAAGGGTATCGAGGTCAATGTCAAGCCAGCGATCGCTCTTTGCCACATAGGCCGGCCACTGTGCATTCACATAACGGTAATTGTTGAAGAAGGAGCGTGTTTCGCGGCTGCGGAATTCATAACTCAGCATCCTGCGCAGACGCCCGCGCCAGCGGAACGGGCTGTTGCGGAACTCCACCTGCATATCCACCGGCAGGAAGTTCAGAATGCCACGAATACGCGCCAGCCTGGGTTGAAACGCATACATGCGCTTTATCAGGTCGATATCGGCATAGGCCGTGGCGCGGTGATATTTGAACAGATCCGGCGGCAACCAGGACTGATCGCCGTGGGAGCGGATGAAGTTGACCCGGCCCGGCGTGCTGTTGTGGATGTTGTAGAACAGTGGGCTGATCGGCGAGACCCAGGTTTCATCCGCCAGCATCCGCGACCAGATACGCTTTGGGTTGTCTGGGTCCGCCTTGGCATCGTTCTGCCACGGCTCCAGCATCCGGCTATAGAAGACATCGGCGATGGTCGTGATCGGCCGGCTTTGCAGGATGAACAACTCATCCCGGTACCAGGCCCATTCGACATCTTGCGGAAAATGCAGTGCTTCTGCGATCTGCTTCGAGACCTGCCAGACCGCATTCAAAACCGCGTCGGGCAAGCGTTCGGCACTGGCACCCGCCCGCCGGGTGAGCACCTCGCCATTGGCCGCGCGCAATGTGATCTCTTCCGGATTCACATCACCGGAGACAAGCGCCTCGCCCAGGCCCGGCACCGCATTGATCACACCTTCCGACAAAGCAAGGCTGACCGGATTGGCGGTGAAACAGACACCTGCAAACGCACCTGGAATCATCTGCTGGATAACAACGGCCATGGCGCCATCATCGCGATCCGCGCCACGTTCCTGACGGTAACCGCTTGCAGCCGCATCGCGATAGGACGCCCAGCAGGTTTTCAGTGCCGCCACCACCGCATCGAAGTCCATGACGTCGAGCGAGGTGTGATAAAGCCCGGCAAAAGAACTATCCGCTGCGTCTTCACCGATCGCGGAGGAGCGCACGGCAAGCCCGCTGCTGGAATCGAGCGCTTCAACCGCCTGGCGCAATTCGTCCAGAAACGCGGTAGACAGCAGCCCATCAGCCAGATCGCGATAGGCCTCAGCCGATACCACCACGAAGGGCGGGACGTTTGCACCCAGTTGGAGCAGACGCGCAAGCGATGCCCCCTTGCCACCGGCAACACGCTCTTCGGCGCATTGCGGATCGGTGCGGTCCAGAATCCACCGCATGCCCCACAATTCCCCTAAAGCGTTTTACCGGCGATACCTTTGTGCAATTGCTCGCTCGTGACACCATTCGACCACCAGCACGATGCAAGGCCGGCGCATTTGCCCCAATCCTTCACATCCCACTGACCCGCGCCCTCGTAGCCGATATTCGGTCCACCGCCGGCGACGGCGGCGAACATGCGATCCATATGCGCCTCGACCACGCGGCCGTTGACGTCTTCCACCTTGAGCGAGATGTCATACATCTCACCGGTTTCCCTGTAGCTGGAGCGTTCAGTAATGCTTTTCACCGCCGCCATATCTTCACCCAGCGCGATATAACCCCGCGGCAATTCCCGCCCCGGATCGCCCAGCATCTGCGCCTTGACCGACAGGCTGCCATCCGGTGTCTGGATCGCATACGTCTTCAGATTGTTCTGATCGAAGATGCCCATGTCGCGGGTGCCCCACGAATGATCGGAATCGCCCGTGGTCTTGATTTTGTAACGCTGCCCCGCGATCACCAGTTCGCCATCCGCCTTCCAACCGCGGTGATAGCGGTTCTTGGCCAGCCACCGCGGCGTGGGATGCACATTGTCGGCAAAATCCCACGGCATAGTCATGAATTGACAGTCGAAGTCGAAATGCGCGTTGGCGCCATCGTCAAACGCCAGGCGGTAACGCTTCAGCGGCTCGAGCCGCTTCATCGAAAGCCCGCATAGCGTCGCGTCGTCGAGGTCCTCGGCCATCAGCTCCGCGACGTCGCGCTTGTAGCAGTAGACCCAGCTATCATTGGCGCCGCGCAACAGGTGGCCCGGCGACTTCCACGCGGCCTCTGTGGAATCAAAATCCGTGGCAACGCCATGATAGAAGCAGACCAGCATGCCCGATTTCAGCGGCTGGTTCGGCACTACCCAAAGATAGAGCCAGGCACCGATCTCATTCTGCGGATCGGAGAAATTGTAGTACCAGCTTTCGCGCCACAGCGGATCGTTATCCCATTCGTGGCGCAATTCGTCCGGGGCTTTCAGTACCATCCGAAGGTTTCCTTCCGCTGTCCTGGATTCCATCGCGGAACCAAGGATATGGTAATTATCTATTAAGTCGTTTTCCCTAGTCATTCGATTTATAGAACGGCCTGCCGGATTGCGCAAGATGGGGGAAAGCGCACTGCCGCATTCCCGCGGGTGCGCGCAGGAATGGATAGAAACCATGGCGTGTTCAGAGAACCGGAACGTGGCTGCCGGCCTTAGGGCTGGCGGCAGCCAGCCTCTTACGGGCAGGCAGAAACTTCAGGAACGGCGGCGCTTTGGCAACTGGGTGCGGGGTGCGGGGCTGCCACGGCGGGCATGGGCATGCACCACTTTGCTGAAACGGCGGCACTCTTCATCAATCACCGCACGGGAGGGAAAACTTGCGAGAACCTGTTTGGTGAAATGGTCGGTATCGGCAGTGCGCGGCTCAATTCCAAAGGTTGCGATATACCAACGCGCGCTCGCCAGCGTGGCAGCCAGCAAGGCCGCGGCCCGCAGCCGGGAATAAAGATCCGTCTCGGGATCGACACCGGCTTCTCTGGCAAAGGCGATGGCCATCTCTTCTTCATACTGGCGCACAATGCTGGCATAGCGGCTGCGCAGGGCAGGCACACTGTCCATCCTGAGCATGATCGTGCCTTCCTCAGTGCGGGCGCGCAGGCTGAATTCATTGTTGAAGCGCCACCAATAGGTCATGGCGTCAACATCATCCGGCTTGTTTCTGAGTCCCTCTCGAAACATATCCAGCATTTCGAGCGTGCGGGCAAAGGCAAGCTCTTCCTTGCTGGCGAAATAGGAGAAGAAGGTGGTGACGTGGATCTGCACCTCTTCGCAGATTTCTTCCAGCGTCGTGTTTTCATAGCCCTTTTCCGCGAACAGGCGGCGGGCTGTGGCGACTAGCGCATTGCGGGTTGCCAGCTTCTTGCGCTCACGGAGCGAGGGTTTTGCAGGATTTTTCGACCCGGTACGTTGCATGTTCAGCGTTTCTGTAAGTGGAAAAGAAGCGGCAAACGTGCGGGGAAAAGCAGAAGCGGAGAGCCGCACCGGCTAGTCAAGATAATAAACGCAAGCCCACGTCAACCCGCCAGGCACAAATTCCAGCCTGCCGGTGAGCGGGTAGCCAGCAACGCAGTGATTTCACCATGCGCCGTTCAGCGCGGGCTCAGCGATCGCGTACGATAGGCCGGACAGCCGGTCAGAGAAGCTTTGCCGTCAGGCCGATGTCGACTCCCGTCAGCGCCTTCGAGACCGGGCAGCCCGCTTTCGCACCTTCGGCGAATTTCTGGAAGGTGGCCGCATCGATGCCGGGCACGGCCCCTTCCGTCTCGAGATCGATGCGCGAAATGGCAAAGCCGCCGGTGACGGGGCCAAAAGAAACGGTTGCCCGCGTGTGCACACGCGCCGGCGTGTGCCCGGCCTGTGACAATGCCAGCGACAGCGCCATCGAGAAACACGCCGCATGGGCGGCGCCCAGAAGCTCCTCCGGGTTGGTGCCGCTGCCATCTTCGAAGCGCGACTTGTAGGAATAGGGCCCGTCGAACGCGCCGCTGCCCAGTTTCACCGTGCCGCTTCCGGCCTGAAGATCGCCGCGCCATTCGGCATCCGAAATGCGTTTCACCATCGCGTGTCTCCCATGTTGCAACGTGGTTCCGCGGGCAGCTTGCGCCAGTTGCCGGGAAAAACAAAGCCGCGGAACGACGCGCGCATGAATGCGTCAGCGCGGCAGCCCGCGCACGCGAAGGTCGCGCACAACGTGATCGACAAACGCGCGCACTTTGGGCGCGAGCAGGCGATTGGTCGGATAGACCGCATAGATGCCGCTGGCAGGGGCTTCATGATCGCCCAGCACGCGGATGAGCTGGCCCGAAACCAGCGCATCCGCAACAAACCATTCCGGCACCGCCGTAAGGCCGAGACCGGCAAGCGCTGCCGCGCGCAGCGAACCTGAGCTGTTGGTCATCACCCTCGGCGTGACCCGTATCGCCTCTTTGCCGAGTTGCCAGGTATGTCCCCATGTCAATGGCGTGAACCCGATCAGCCGGTGGCTGAGAACATCCCGCGGCCGTTGCGGTGTGCCGTATTGCGCGAGATAGGCCGGTGCGCCGACGATGATCACCCGCGACGAGGCGATGCGCCGCACGACGAGACTGGACTTCGGCTTTTCGACGATGCGAATGGCGAGATCCATACCGCACGCGCGTTCAGAGCCTCTACGACGCCCTACAGGGCGAGGACGAAGAAAAGCGCACGGAAGCTGCAGATATCATCAGGACGCTGGTCGAAGACATCGTGCTGACGCCGGTAGATGGCAAGGTAGAGATCGACGTGCGCGGCGATCTCGCTGGAATCCTTACGCTTTCGGTGCAAACGAAAAACCCCGCCGGTGTGGCGGGGTCATCGCAAGTAAAGTTGGTTGCGGGGGCAGGATCTGATCACAACTTGCGCCCCGAGCAAGTAAAGATGGTTGCGGGAGGGCGCACCCATCATAACTTGCGCCCGGACGGCCGACCCATGGGGCCGGCCGACGTTGGCGAAGTTACCAAGCAAGTAAAGATGGTTGCGGGGAGGCGCAACGCCCGATCGCTGCGAAACGGCCCCGGCGACCCCGAAAATTCGGAATCGCCGGTATCGTTGGTTGCGGGAGGGCGCAACACCCGATCGCTGCGAAACGGGGCCCAAAACGCGAACGGCGCCCCTTCCGGGACGCCGTCGCAAGTATCGCAAGAATCAGTGGTTGCGGGGGCTCGCAACACCCGATTCTTGCGATTGGTTGAGGCCGCTGTTCCAAGGTTGGCGGCGTAACTCGATCGAGATGGCCCCGCCTGAAGCCTTGATGGGTCAACATACTTTGTTGGGTAGTTGTTCGGCGTGGGGGTAGCAGACTTTGACAATCCAGTCGTGGAACGACGCGACCTTTGGGCGCCGAGCATTGGCTTCGGGATAGACGAGGTAATAGGCAAAGGCCGCCGGCCAAACGAGACCAGAAAGCCGGATGAGCCGCCCTGCCTCGATCTCGCGCGCAACGATGGCGGCAGGTACAAGACCCGCACCCTGTCCTGCCAACACCGCCTGTAGCAACAGCCCCGAATCGTCGAATGCTGGACCGTGCGGGGCGCCGACATCCGCGATCCCTTGCGCTTGAAACCACAGGCTCCAGTCCTTGCGATCGGCGTCATGCACATGCGGCCAGCCGAGCAAGTCGCGCGGATTGGTCGGCGCCTGGAAGCGGCTGGCCAAAGATGGGGCCGCGACAGCCACCATCTCGACAGCGAAGAGCCGCTCGCTCACCAAGCCGGGATAGCGTCCAAGCCCGTGGCGGATGGCGACATCGACGCCATCCCGTGTGAAATCCACCAGCCCTTTGCCAGTGCGCAATTGAAGATCGATACCTGGGCAGGCATCCTGAAAGGCAGCCAGCCGTGGGACCAACCAGGCGGACGCAAAATAATTGGTCGTGCTAAGAGTCAGGATGCCGGTTTCGGCGGACGTCGCGATTCGCTGCGTCGCCTCGCCGATCTGACGAAAGGCGTTGCGGATGGCGGGCAAATAGTCCTGTCCGGCGTCGGTCAGGAAGATCGCGCGGTTGGCGCGCCGGAAGAGCGCCACGCCGAGATCGCTTTCGAGCGTCTTGATGAGCTGGCTCACCGCGCCAGGCGTGACGCACAGTTCGTCCGCCGCTTCCTTCATCGACAGGTGCCGAGCCGTCGCCTCGAAGGCGCGCAGCGCGTTGAGCGGTGGCAGGCGCTGGCTACTCATTAGAAAATCTATCCTGATTAGCGAAGAAAGTCTGGCTTGCCGGCGGCCCCTTAGCAATGAAATATAACTAAAAGCTCGTGCTCATTCTGCCACATCTGGCGCCTGAGTCCAGCTTCATGATTCAGGAAGGCTAATCTGAATGAGCCAGACAGATCGACATGTTCGGGCCCATGGGTTTCATCACAGCAAGCAGCATGGCGCGATTTTCCGCGGCTGGCTTGTGGTGGCGGGGGCGTTTGCGCTCACGCTGCTTGGCTTCGGCAGTGCCTACACATTCAGCGCCTTTACCGAGCCGCTGGAGCACGCGTTCCATGCCTCGCGCGGTTCGGTGTCGCTGGTCTTCTCGCTCGCGGGCTTTCTTTATTTCGCGCTCGGCATTGTCAGCGGCCCGCTTGCCGATCGATGGGGATCGCGAAGGATCGCTGCCCTGGGCATGTTCGTCGCAGGCATCGGCATGGTGTTGGCCGGGTTCGCCAGTAGCCTGACGGGCGTCTATCTCGCCTACGGCCTAGGTATCGGCCTTGGTGTGGGATTATCTTATGTCCCCGCCATCGGCGCGGTTCAGCGATGGTTTGTCCGACGGCGTGGCCTGGCGTCCGGACTCGCCGTCAGTGGAATCGGTGTCGGCACGCTGGTGATGCCGCCGCTGGCGTCGAGCCTGATCGCCTGGCTTGGGTGGCGCCATGCCTACATGGTGCTGGGACTGCTGGTGGCGGTCCTTGGCTGTGGGCTCGCGCTGCTGATCTCCAACAATCCGCATGAGCATGGCCTCGCACCCGACGGCGATCCCGTCGATATCGAAGCGCACCATGCACAGAAGCACGGCGTCTCGATCGCCACGGCTGTAACCTCATGGCGGTTCGCCGGCCTATATCTCGCCTGCCTGATCGGCTCCTTCGGATTGTTCGTGCCGTTCGTGCATCTCGTGCCTTACGCGCAGGACCACGGCATCGCGCCGTCCTCGGCCGTGCTCTTGCTCGGTGTGATCGGCATCGGCAGCACCTTGGGGCGTTTCGCGCTTGGCGGACTCGCTGACCAGATCGGGCGCCTGCTCGGTGTGCTGGCGATGTTCATCGGCATCGGCCTATCGATGATAATGTGGGCGTTCTCCACCGAGATCTGGTCACTCGGCCTGTTCGCCTTCGTCTTCGGCGTCTTCTATGGCGGGTTCGTGGCCTTGTTGCCGGCGGTGGTGATGGACGATTTCGGCGGCAGGAACGTCAGCGGCCTGATCGGCATACTCTACACCAGCGTCGCGTTCGGGACGCTGATCGGTCCAAGCTTTGCCGGCTTCGCGTTCGACGTCAGCCACAGCTACAGCCTGCCGATCTTCGCCAGTGTCATTTCGAGTGTTGTCGCGGCTTGCATCCTCGCCGGCACCGCGCGTGCCCGGGTGCCTTTGCATCAAAAGGATCTGCCATGACGTTGGAAGTGGATATCAGATCTCTCGAAGCAACGGATCAATCCGCCTGGCTTCCGCTCTGGCAAGGATACCAGGACTTCTACCGCGTCAGTATCCCGGAGGGCGCCACATCGACTACCTGGTCGCGTCTGCTTGACCCAGCAGAGCCGGTGCATGGCGCACTCGCCTGGAACGGGGACAAGGCACTCGGCATGGTCCACTTCATTCAGCATCGATCTTGCTGGACCACCAGCGACTATTGCTACTTGCAGGATGTTTTCGTTGGCGAGACTAGGCGCGGCTCGGGCATAGGCCGGAAGCTGATCGAGCATGTCTATGCCGAGGCGGCGCGTCTGGGATGTGCGCGCGTTTACTGGCTCACGCATGAAACCAACCAAACCGCGATGCAGCTTTACGACCGCGTCGCGACACGCTCAGGCTTCATCCAATACCGCCAGGATCTGCCAACCGAGGCTCCCGACGCCGGGGAGAAGCGAGCATGAGTGATCTGCCAGCGAGATTTCAGGCAGATCAAGTCGGAAGCCTGCCCGACAGTCTCAGCATCACCTGGACTCACGCAGAAGCGGGGATTGTCGAAGGCAGGCTTCTCATCGAGCCGCGCCACCTCGCGCCCAATGGCTATTTGCACGCGGCGACGGCGATCGCACTCGCCGACACCGCTTGCGGCTATGGCTGCAGGACGAAATTGCCCAAAGGGGCATCCGATTTCACCACCGTGGAGCTCAAGGCGAACTTCCTCGGCACCGCGCGCCAGGGCGCAATCTCATGCCGCGCCGTTGTCGCTCATGCCGGCCGCAGCACGCAGGTGTGGGACGCCGAAGTCCGCAGCGAGGAATCCGGCAAGGCCATCGCGCTGTTCCGCTGCACGCAGATCATCCTCTACGGCCCGAAGAACGACCGGCTGGTGCCGCCGGTCGCAACGGCCAATAAACCAATAGGAGCTTGAACCATGACCCATCCGCCCATCTCCACCGAGGAAGCTCTTTTCGGCCCCGATGGCGTCGCAGGCATGATGGCTCCTGTCTCTGCTGTTATGGCCTGACTGTGAGCATCGGCCGAAGACGACAACGCTTGCCGGCCTTCGCTGGAGACAGACGCTGGCGGGCAGGATGCGACTACTAGGACAATTGCGGCCGATTGTAACGCCGCAAGCATTGAATCATGCACGAACGTTGCGAGGCGCGTCGCCATCAAGGACCTAGTATCAAGTGCAGTAGGGAGAATATCGATCGACGCAAGTCAGACTGCGGCAATTGGAATACCCGATGGATGTGGAGTTTCGAGATCTTAGATGGGCGATCGTCGCCTCGCAACACCGCAGTCTGCGACGCGCGGCAGAGACGCTTAAAGTCCGACAGTCCACTCTCAGCCGTCGCATCCGCGAAGTCGAGCTTCGTCTCGATGTAGAGTTATTTGAGCGCACTAACGGCGGCACCCATCCCACGCTTATCGGCCAGGAGTTTCTAGACGTCGCTCGACGTATTATCGAGGAAACAGATGCCGCCTTTGCCCGGCTCAAAGCGATGTCGAACGGCCAGGCAGGCCGATTAGCGATCGGTGTCTACGTCTCGCTCGCGACGGGCAATCTACGGGCCACACTGACCGAGTATCACCGCCGCTTCCCCGACATCAATGTCCACACGGTCGATGGCGCGCACGATCGGTTGCTGTGCGACATGATTACCAGCAGTGTCGACGTGGCAATCATGACCACATATTACCCTGGTTGGGATGGCCACAAACTCCCGCTGTGGAGCGAGCGGGTGATCGCGGCGCTGCCCGAGGGACATCCGCTGACCGAGAAAACGGTGCTTCAGTGGACCGACCTCGCAGGTGAGACGATTCTTGTTCAGCAACGAGGTGCCGGGCCAGAAATGGAGAGATTGCTTGCCATCAAGCTTGATCCCCTCGGCGTGCAGCGGTTCCTGCATCAGGACGTCAGCGTCGATCGACTGATGGGGTTAGCCGGCGCCGGCTTTGGCATCTGCCTGATCTTGGAGGGCGCGACCGGAGCGCGATACGACGGCGTGGCCTACCGGGAGGTGCATGATCATAACGGTCCCGTGCGGTTCGATTTCGCAGCCTATTGGCGCGAGACCAACGGCAACCCCACGCTTCGGCCCTTCCTCGACATCTTGCGCGAGCGCTATCCGGACCTTGCTTGTGGGTCAGTAGCTACTTGACGACGATCGCGGCGCGCTTTCGCGAACGCCCTATCGGTCGCCATGAACCGTTCGACCATCGGCACGATCAGCTTCGACGGCTCGGGTGCCGTTTGACCGGTCGCCTGTCCAAGTACCTGAGCATAGGCGACCAAGTCCCGATGCACCGCTGCGGGTAGTTCAACTGCCAACTTGACCGGCTTGTCGTCAGCCAGCGGCCCAAGCTTTAGTTTCGTCATGGCATTCCTCCCTGTCCGTATGGGGCCAGCACGAGGTCGCGCGTGACGATCACACGCACCGGAAAACCTGGCCGGATCGTCAATGTCGGCTGAATGTTGAGCTCGCGCTGGACAATCTTCTGGCCCGTCTGACTGATGCTGTTCGACGCGCCCATCCGGATCGCTTGTGCGAGATTGTTCTCGCTGTTGGATGTGCCGGCCTCAACCCCAACGCTGAGGATCGTCGACAGCACGGCGGCCCTGGCGAGCTGCCACCAGTGATAATCGACCTGGTCCTCGAGCCCGGCATAGCCTTGCGTATCGGCGCCCGGAAGGCGCTCCAGCACGATCGAAGCGCCATCCGGCAGGATAAGCCTTGTCCAGACGAGAAGGACCCGGCTTTGACCAAAAGCGACCGAGCTGTCGTATTGGCCGATCAATCGCGATCCTTGCGGGATCAGGAGATATCGGCCGGTCGGGCTGTCATAGACATCTTCCGTCACCTGGGCGGTGATCTGACCGGGAAGATCGGAACGAATGCCGGTGATCAGCGCGGCGGGAATGACGGTGCCGGCCTGCACGACATAGGGCGAAGCTTTCGGCTGCAGACGGTCCGGGCTGACGGTGCGCCGATCCGATGCGGCATTCAGGAAGGCGATGTTGCGATCCTGCATGTTCTGCGCGGCGCCCGCGTTGACCGTCGGCGTCGGACCTGTCTGTTTTCCTGGGCCGGGAGAGATCGTTTTCGCGATGGAGTTCGGGGGCTGCTGTTGGGTATGAACAAAGAGCTTGCTGATGCGGGCCGCCTCCGCTTCTTGAGCGAGCCGGCTCGCGTCGGTATTAGGCCCGATCGAATTCGAGGCCGCGCCAGCATTGAGGATCGGCTTGCCGAGATCGCCGGGCAAAGGCGGGCCGAGCGGCGGTGCCTTGTGCGGCAGCTCGGCGTAGGTCTTCGGCAACCCGGCGAGGCCTGCGGCGGATGGCCTGTTTTGGGTGCTCAGCATTTCCTGGCCGGATCGGGGTGAGCTCTGGGTCTGGAGTGCGTAGCCAAGAGCGCCCGCCACCGCGAGCGCCGAAACCGCACCAAGACCGATCAGCACCTTACGCGAGAGGCGTGTCACACGCGGGTGCTCGCCTCGCAGCCGCAGGTCAGGCGGCCGGACGGGTGCCGGCGCCTGCTGTTGGTCTTCAGGCTCGTCCGTCATGACCGCGGCCTGCCATCGGTGCGGACGATACGGACGCGCTGCTCGCTCTTCTTGTCGCCGAGACGGAGCTCGGCTGCGGCAAAGAGCCTGTCGACGATGTAGTAGTTGCCGCGGACGCGGTAGTTCACGAGCTCCGAGCCGCCGGCCGGGCCGATGACGAAGAGCGGCGGCATCTCGCCCTGCCGGATGCCGGTCGGGAATTCGATATAGACCTTGTTGCCGTCGTCGAAGGCGCGCAGCGGCCGCCAGGGCGGGTTGTCGCCCTCGATCGCATAGCGGAAATTGAGCTGGGAGATATTGATGCCGGCGGCGATCGGCGTCGCCGCTTCGGCCTCGCTGTTCTGACGCCGGAGCGCGATGAGCTGGTCTTCCGGATATTGCCAGGAGACCGAGGCCATATAGGTCTTTTCCGTCGAGCGCAGCTCCATCAGATAGGTGCGCTTGTCGGTGTTGATGACGAGATTGGTGACAAGGTCCGGCCGGGTCGGCTTGACCAGGATATGAATCCGCTTCGTCGCCCCCGAACCGCTCTCGGTATCACCGATGATCCAACGCACGGTGTCACCGGCGGCGACGGGACCGGAGCCCACCAGCTTCTCGCCCGCCTGCAGGGCGATGTCGGTGATCCTTCCTGGCGCGCAATAGACCTGGTAGAGCGCGCCGGCGGAGTATGGATAGACCTGCACGGCATTGATGAAACCGTCGCGCACCGGCTGCACGCGCGCGGCGGCATTCGCGTGATCGACACGCACTTGCGGATTCGGCGACTGCGGCGGTTCCTTCTCTCCCGACAGCGGCTTCAACTGGCCCGGCAATGGCAAGGGTTTCGGCAGTTCGACGATCTTCACCGGTGCCGGCGGCGGTGCGATCAGCTTCGCCGGCACGGCCTCGTCGTAATTGATCTTGGGCGGGATGAAGGTATGCGCGCAGCCACCGAGTGACGTGGCGGAGAGCAATAAAGCCGCGAAGCCGGCTTTGCGGAAAGACGTAAACGCTCCTTTCCGGCTCGGCTGAAGTACGGAAAGACGTGACGCCGGACTGCCGGCTTCCATGGAAATCGACAGGGTCATTGTCCCAGCTCCTTCGACCAGTTGATGGCGGTGACGTAGATGCCAAGCGGGTTTTTGCGCAGCGCATCGGCAGTGGTGGGCGGCTTGATCGCGATGGTGAGGATCGCGACCCAGTGCGAGGTGCCCGCAAGTGCGCCATCCTGATAGCGGTGCTCGATCCACTCGACGCGGAAGCTCGATGGCGAGGCGCGGATCACGCTCGAGACGTCGATCGAGACCTGCTGGTGGCCGAGCTTGGCGAAAGGATCGTTGGCACGGGCATAGGCATTGAGCGCCTGCGCCCCGGAGGTCGAGGTGAAATCGTAGGCTTCGAGCCAGTTCTGCCGCACCACAACGGGATCGGCAGGCAGCGAGCGCACCAGCTCGATAAAATGCGCCAGATACCAGGCGATCTGTGGATCGGAGGGCGTATAGTCCGCCGTCGCGGGTGCGACGGCCTGGGCTTGTCCCAGCTTGTCGACCTGCACCACCCAGGGAACGACGCTACCATGGGTTGATTGCCAGACGAGCCCGCCGGCCAAACCCATAGAGAGCGCGAGCGAGCCGAAGGCCATCAGCCGCCAGTTCTTCGCCTGTACGCGGGCCGAGCCGATGCGATCGTCCCAGGCCTGCGCGGCGCGCTGGTAAGGGGTTTCCGGCTCGGGCGTTCGGCCGTAACGGACGGATGATCGGCGGAACAGCGCCATTCTTATTCTCCACCTGAGAGATCGACGGAATGGCCGCCGCCATGGCTGTCGCCGGATCTGAGGACATGCGCGGCCGTTTGGCCGCCATGAATCAGTGCCTGGTTGTGTTTCATGCGGCGCGCCCAGGCCGGCGGGCTGGAGCCGCCCGAACCAGCGTCGGGCGCACCGGCACCGGATGCCTCGCCGCCAACCGTGCCTTGGGTCGATGAGCCGCCAGTTGTCGCGAAGCTCGATCGCGCGCCGGCGGCGAAGCTTTCCTTCATTGCACCAGTCGCGCGGCCGGCCGCACGGCGCATGGGGCCTGTTGCCGCTGAGGCGGCGGCCCGACCGACACCGCCAAGGCCTGCCGCCACACCGCCGGCACCGGATTGTCCGGCCGAGGCGAGGCTGTAGGCGGACGCAGCACCGCCCGCCATCGCCGCGCCGCCACGGGCGGCGGCGGCAGAACCGGATGCGGCGGCCATCGTCCCCCTTCCGGCTAGGCCAAGGGCGCCGGCGCCAGCCATCGCGGTGCCGGCGACAGCGAGACCCGTTCCGACGGCCGCGCCCGCGCTGAGTTGGGGGGCACCAGAGACGAGGCCGGTCGCGATGCCGGGTCCGAAAATACCGAGGCCGAGCATGGCGAGCGCCGCCAGCACAACGGAAAGCGCCTGGTCGATGGTCGGCTGACCGCTAGTGTAGGTCTGGGTGAACTGCGAGAAGAGGCCTGTGCCGATACCAACGATGACGGCGAGCACCATCACCTTGACGCCGGATGCAACGATGTTGCCGAGCACCTTCTCGGCCAGGAACGACGTCTTGTTGAAGAGCGCGAAGGGGATGAGCACGAAGCCCGCGAGCGTCGTCAGCTTGAACTCGATCAGGGTGACGAAGAGCTGGACGGCGAGGATGAAGAAGGCGATCACCACCAGCAGCCAGGAGACCATCAGCACCGCGATCTGCACGAAGTTCGCGAAGAAGCTGGTGAAGCCCATCATCTGATTGGCGGCATCGAGCAGCGGCTGACCGGCGTCGAGACCGACCTCGGCGAGATGGCCGGGCTGCAGGAAGGTCGCAGTCGAGATGGTCGAGCCGCCGGCCTTCAGACCGAGCCCGGCAAAACTATCGAAGACAATGCCGGCGAGGTGATCGAAATTGGTGATGATGAAGGCGAAGAAGCCGATATAGAGCGTCTTCTTGACCAGGCGCTGGAGAATGTCCTCGTCGGCGCCCCACGCCCAGAACAGGCCCGCCAGCGTGATATCGATGACGATCAGCGTCGAGGAGAGATAGGCGACGTCACCGTGAACGAGCCCAAAGCCGGAATCGATATAGGTGGTGAAGGTGTTGAGGAAATTGTCGATGACGCCGACATTGTTCATCGCGCATCTCCCCTCGAACTCAGAGCCGCTGAATTGGGGGTCGGCGCGGCAGTACTCTGGGGTTCCGGGGACGGCAGCGTCCGCGCCGGCCTGCCGAAGAAGCGGCGGCGGTTCTCCTCCCAGACCGCTTGGCAATGGGCTTCTTCGGCGCTCGTCGGGCTGACCGCATCGCAGCGGCGCAGCTTGATCGAAAGATCATCGGATGCGGGTAGCGGCGTTGCCGGAGAGTCTTCCACGACAGGCGGCGATGGCCGCGGATGGATCGCGACGAGCGCCGAGACAAGCACGGCGATCAACACAACGATCGCGGCGATGCGGAAGATTTCCGGCCGGTCCAGCATCCGCTTGCCTCAATTGCCGCTGAACATGGTGACATTGCCGGGCACGTAGGTGCTGTGCGCCCGGAACAGCTTGTAATTCTGCTGGCCCTGTGCCTCGGCGGCGGCCTGGCGCGCTTGTTCCAGTGCATCGGCCCGGCTCTTCGCGGACAGCACAGCGACGAGGTCGGAGAGCTGACCGGATTGCAGGGCGAGGAGTTGATTGCCGGCCTGCGCGGCCTGAGCCGAGTTGCTCGCTCTCGGCGTCGAGCAACCGGCCAGACGGACCGCCGACGCAATAGGGCTGGAGTGCCTGCTTCAATGCCGTTGATTGCAGCAGCACTGCCAGGCCGGTGATCGTGCGCTCGCCGACCGGCGAAGATGCCAGCGACGACAGTGCCGACCAGACATGCTCCTTTGCGGTAGGATCGATTGTGACGCCTTCCTTGGTGAGGATCGCCGTCACCCATTCCGCCGCCCAGGCGCGCTCAGCCGGATCGTCGATCCGGGCCAGTGGCTGCAACGATACGGAATGCTCCGACCCGGCTGAGAGGCTGCCGCCGAGGTCGTGCCAGTCGCCGCCCATCGCGAGCGCGGCGGTGCGGATCGAGCCACCGAAATCGAAGGCGAAGATCTGGTTGTTCCGGTAGCGGCGGAACTGCATCGCCATCAGCGCCAGCAGCACGGACTTGCCCGCGCCGGTCGGGCCGACGATCAGGGTGTGGCCGACATCGCCGACATGGAGGCTCAGCCGGAACGGCGTGGACCCCTCGGTTTTGACGAACAGCAGCGGCGGCGCCTGGAAATGCTCGTCGCGTGCCGGCCCGGCCCAGACCGCCGAGAGCGGGATCATGTGCGCGAGGTTGAGCGTCGATACCGGCGGCTGGCGGACGTTGGCGTAGGCATGGCCGGGGATGGACCCGAGCCAGGCCTCTAGCGCATTCACCCCTTCCGGCATGCAGGTGAAGTCGCGGCCCTGAATTACCTTCTCGATGAGGCGCAGCTTCTCGGCCGCCAGACCCGCATCCTCGTCCCAGACGGTGACGGTCGCGGTGACATAGGCTTGCCCGACATCATCGGAGCCCAGTTCCTGAAGCGCCAGGTCCGCATCGGCCGCCTTGTTGGCGGCGTCGCTATCGACCAGCGTCGAGGCCTCGTTCGTCATCACCTCCTTGACGATGGCGGCGATCGACTTGCGCTTGGCGAACCATTGCCGTCGGATCCTGGTCAGCAGCTTCACCGCCTCGGTCTTGTCGAGCAGGATCGCGCGGGTCGACCAGCGGTATGGGAAGGCAAGCCGATTGAGCTCGTCGAGGATTCCGGGATGCGTGACGGTCGGGAATCCGACCACGGTGAGCGTCCGCAGATGATGGGCACCAAGCCGCGGCTCAAGGCCGCCGGCGAGCGGCTCGTCGGCGAGCAGCGCATCGAGGTGCATCGGTGTCTCGGGCACGCGCACGCGCTGCTGGCGGGTCGAGATGGTCGAGTGGAGATAGGTCAGCGTGTCGCCGTCGTCGAGCCAGGCAATTTCGGGCATGAAGCCCTCGACCAGTTGCAGGACGCGATTGGTGCGGTCGACGAAGCCGAGCAGCAGCTCCCAGGGATCGACGCCGCTCTGCGACCGGCCCTCATAGAGCCAGCCTTCCACCCGCGAGGCGTCCTCGGCCGGCGGCAACCACACGAAGGTCAGGAAGTACCTGCTCTCGAAATGCGTCCCCGCCTCTTCGAAACTGTCCTGCCGTTCGAGATCGACGAGCGCGGAGGCCGGATCAGGAAAGGTCGAATGCGGATAGGTCTGCGCTGCAAGCCGAACGGCTTCGACGAAGATGGCCCAGCCGGAGCCGAGCCGGCGCAGCGCGTTGTTCAGCCGCGCGGTGACGCCGACGAGTTCGGCCGGAGTCGCGCTGTCGAGGTCCGGTCCCCGAAACCGGGCGGTGCGTTGGAACGAGCCGTCCTTGTTGAGAATGATGCCCGCATCGATGAGTGCGGCCCAAGGCAGAAAATCGGCGAGACCGGCGGGGCGTGACCGATATTCGGTGAGGTTCAGCATCGGAACCTCACACGCCGAGGTGCGGGGGGTAGCGCAGATGGCGGCGTACCACGTCGACGAATTGCGGGTCGCGTTTCGCCGCCCAGACGGCGGCGGCATGTCCAACGGCCCAGATCAGCGCGCCGGGGATCCAGAGCCGAAGGCCAAGCGCGATCGCCGCCGCCAGCGTTCCGTTGGCGATCGCCACGGCCCGCGGCGCTCGCCGCACTCTCGACGGTTCGGGTGCGGCTCCGCTCGGTCCGTCCATGCACAGCGGCATAGAGGTCGGACAGGGAAAGGTAGCGCTCGTCAGCGGGCCTCGAAAACCATTCGGAGGACACGCGGCCGATCCGCTCGCCGCGGCTCACATCCACCTTGTAGCCGCCAGCGCGGTCACGAGCGGCGTCCAGAATCTCCACATGGGTCATGGCTAGTCTCCATGACGGGCGCCGGAGGCCTCTCCTCCAGCCCTCAACCCGTCACGGCGAAGCCGGCCGTCCTCTCCCTCTAAAAGGGGCGTTGCGGGGATATCCCCGCAGAAGGGGGTGCGTCGGCGACCGCGGCGCCGACCAGGGGGAAGGCTTTCCCCTCCAGAACTTCCAGATCGCGGTTCATGTACTTCCAATTAGCGGACCATTGACTCCCAATCAGCCGATAAAGCTACCTGCCTCCTTCCGGACTCGGAGGCGGCATGTTTGAGAGGTTTGTGGGAGCGACGGGCCGAACAAGCCTATTGCGATATGCCTGTAATCTTGATTCTGGAGCCCGCCGCCTAGAAGGCCGGAATCGCTGACAATAATCGCTATGTCATTGATGCTGCGGCGTGAAAAGCCTCCTCTTCCAGCACATCAGTTAAGATGACCTTGTGTGAGCTTCATGTAGTTGACCCACTAAAGGACGCGCGATGGGAGCAATATTCTTGTTGCAGTCAACGTTCTGATTGCATGGATCAGAATGAAAACCTGATGACCCGTTGAGAACGACTCGGCGATACAGTCATGCAGAACACCGTTGGCGTCACGTAGGCCGAGCGATCGCTTGCCCGACGCGCGACGTTTGCCGACAGGAATGAGAGCGCCGATCTCGTCGTCGGGCGTGTAGCTGTCTTTCCAGGGATAGTTGCCAAAAAGCTCGGTAAAGCGACCGGACTGAATCGGCCGGCGCAGCGTCGCACGCAATCCGTCGCCAGGGACAAGCTCGGGCATGTTAAGGACTACGACCGCGCAGGCGCGGTCGTTCTTGGACACATATTGCCGGATCGCGGCGTAGTTGGATGCGCTGAACTTCGACGCGAGCCGGACGGGCGTCCAGATTTCGAAGGCTTCGCTGCTTGCCATTTCGTGGAAGGTGTCAAGCTGAAACAGGACTTCGGAGGCGAAGACATTGGCTTCGCGATCGAAGAGTTCGGCGGTGGCGCCATCGAGCGCCTTCTCGCAATCCTCCACCAGCGCATACATTGGCCGCTGCCAAGGTAGGAAGCCGTGCGCGGCTTCGTGAAAGCCGACGAAGCGCTTCTTTACGGCCATCATGGTTTGATTGAGAAACACCAAGCCCTCAGACGCGTGGAAGAGCCCAAGCACCTTGGCTATCGCGCGCCTCACGGTTTGGCCGGAGTTTTCGACTTTGGTTCTGAGCTTTGCGAGGAAGCCCTGATTGAGAACGTCTTCCTTGATTTCCTCAACGCGCGCAACCGTCATGATGCGATCCATCGGCGTCGGAAAAACGCCGAACGCGCCCGCTTCACGCAGCGCGCGTTCGGCTTCCTTTCGGACTCGAAGCCGCTGACCGGGCGTCAAACTGCAATCGTCCGGCCGGCGCATGGCTATTTCCGTTTCGAGCGAATGTAGGTGAGATAGTCGAGCAGTTCGGTCTCCTCATCGGCACTGAGATTGTCGATCGAGAAGGTGGCGGCGCGACCGTGCTTTTCGCCGTCGCCGCGACTTGCGGCGGGGACGATGTACCCCGCACGCTCCATCAAAGTTTCGTAGGCGACACCCAAGGCGGTCGATAGCGCGTACAAAACATGGGGCGACGGCTTTGTGACTTTACCGCTTTCCAACTGGCTCAGATACGCGTTCGAGATTTCCTTTCCCGTGGCCTCTTCAACCTCGCGCAGCGACATCTGCATGTCTTGGCGCGCCTTCTTCAGAAATGGTCCGAGTTCGGGTTTGGCTTGCGTCTCCATCGGTTTGTCATCGGGCATCGATGCTCCTCTACGTGTGGCTCCCGGACGCAGAGTCCGGTTCGATAGATATGGGCCAGATTGCTTGATATGTCAAGCGCGCGAAGTCACTGCTTGACATAGTTAGCGCGCGCACCTATCTTAGCATTCAATCGGCGCTTGGCCGGGAACTATGGAGTTACCCCAATGGACATTGTTTCGGAGGCCGCGGTCGACCGCGGTCAGAGCCGTCATCACATCGAAATTGCCGATGCGACGCTCATCTTTCGCTCGATCCCGATCGAGGATTCGACCCCGACTGGAGCACAACTCGCGGCGGCAGCGGGCTTCAAGCCCGCGCAGCAGGTGAGTGTGCTGCAGCTTCTGTCAAATGGCGACCTGGAAGACGTCCGGCCCGACGAGACCGTCGACCTGAGGCATGCCGAAGGTCGGTTCGTGATCGTCGAGAGCGATCGCAGCTACCGGCTTACGATCGACGGCCAGCGCTTCGACTGGCCTTGCCGTGTCGTGTCAGGTGGCCTTTTGCGCAAGCTGGGGCAGGTGCCGGCGGACAAGGGCATCTTCCTCGAGCAGAGTGAAACGGCCGACCGCGCCATCGGCCACGACGATCTCGTTGATCTCGACGCAGCCGGTGTCGAGTCATTCGTGACCCGGATCAAATACTGGAAGCTCAACGTCCAGGGTGTGATCCTCGACGTCGAGGCGCCGACTATCGGTGTCCGCGACGCCATCGCCCGCGCCGGGTTCAACCCCGACCAGGGCTGGCAGATCTTTCTCAAGATCGCGGGCCAGCCGAAGCGGCCCGTCACGCTCAACGATACGATCGATCTGCGCACACCGGGCATTGAGAAGCTGCGGCTGACGCCGAACGAGGTCAACAATGGCGAGGCGCCGTGGGCGCCTCGCCGGGATTTCGATCTGCTCGATGCGGATCATGACCATCTCGGGCGCCTTGGGCTGCGCTGGGAGACGGTCGAACAGTTGGAGCGGCGATGGCTCCTGATTCATGACTATCCGCTGCCGCGCGGTTACAGCGTCCCCCACACTTTGCTGGCTCTGGAAATCCCGCCAACCTATCCGGGGGCGCAGATTTACGGCTTTTATGCTTATCCGCCGCTTGCGCTCGCTTCGGGGCGCACGATCGACCGCACACAGATGCGCGGCTCGATCGACGAGCGGGAATTTCATGGCTGGTCGCGCAATCGCGGCAGCCTTGCCTGGAATCCGGCGACTGACAACGTCAGCACCCAGCTGATGCTGGTCGAGGCGGCGCTTGCCAAGGAGGTCGGCGAATGACACCCGCCGTCACGCTCGCGCTTTCCGGCTTGATGCATGCGGCGCTCAAGCGACACCTCTTTCCAGGTGACGGGCTTGAGGCCGCCGCTCTACTAGTCTGTACACGTGGCGTCGGACCGCGCGATCGTCTCACTGCACGCGACATGATCCTCGTGCCGCATGATCGATGCCGACGCGCGCGCGATGCGATAACTTGGCCGGGGGCGTATCTCGAAGAAGCGATTGACCTGGCTGAGAGCGAAGGACTCACCATCGTTCTGATTCATGCGCATCCGGGCGGGCTGTTCGCGTTTTCCGAGGTCGACGATGAAAGCGACCGGAACGTGTTACCGTCGCTGTTTGCGGCGTGTGGAGACCGTCACGGATCGGCGATCATGACGGCGGACGGCGCCGTGCGTGCGCGGCTCTATGAGGCCGATATGCGCGCCTCCCCGATCGACCTTGTAACGGTGGCTGGTGACGATCTGCAGTATTTCTCGAACGCCAGCGCGACGCTCCTTGGTCCGGCGCGCCGCCCGGTCGCGTTTACAAGCGATATGAGCCGCGAGCTTGGCGACCTGACCGCTGGCGTGATCGGCGTGTCGGGCACGGGCTCAATAGTCGGCGAGCAGGCCGCGCGACTGGGCTTCGGGAAGATCGTGCCGATCGATTTCGATCACATCGAGCGCCGCAACCTCAACCGGATCCTGAATTCGACGCTGGCTGACGCAGTCATCCGACGCAAGAAGGTCGAGATGTTCGCTGCGGCCGTCGAGGCTTATCGCGGCCCTGGCGTGGTTGATCCGGTCGACGCATCGATCGCGACCCGCAAGGGCGTGATCGCCGCGGCGGGCTGCGACGTGCTGTTCTGTTGTGTAGATACCCTGGAAGCGCGCCAGATCGTCGATCTGATCGGCGCGGCGTTCCTCATCCCCATCTTCGACGTCGGCGTGACGATCCCGGCGCGCAAGACCCCAGACGGCATCGCGATCGGGGATGTCTGCGGTCGCATCGACTATGTGCAGCCGGGCGGCGCGACGCTGTGCGACCGCGGTGTCTACACGCCCGAAAGCCTTCGGGCCGAGTATCTGCGCCGGGTGGCGCCGGACGCGCATCGGCAGGAGCTCGAAGCAGGTTACATCAAGGGCGCAATCGAGGAAGCACCAGCCGTCATCACCCTCAATATGCGCGCGGCATCGGCCTGCGTAAACGAATTCATTGCGCGAGCCTATCCGTTTCGGCTCGATGCCAACCGGCTCTATGCGCGGACCACGTTCAGCCTGGCCGCGTGTGAGGAGGATTATGTCTCGGAAGACTCCTTCACATCCAGCTCGCAGACGATGCTTGGCCGAGGCGGGCGCGAACCGCTGCTCGGACTTCCGATGTTCAGTGCTCGTCGCGAGAAATCACGGTCATGACTTTGCGGCGAAGGTGGCGAGGGTTGTGGGAGTGGCTAGCGCCCGTGCGGCGTCTCCGCGTCGTTGAAGGCGACAGCCTTCCGCCGAAGCTGCCGTGGCGCGATCTTGTCGTGGCGCGTGAAGGAGACGAAGATTGGTGCGTTGGACTTCGTTGTCCTTGCGGATGTCGATCAACGATCGAACTTCTGGTCATTCCTGAAGCGAAGCCACGGTGGGATTTGGTCGTTGATGCGAAGGGGCGGCCAAGCCTTTCGCCCTCGGTCTGGCGCAAGACTGGATGCCGGTCGCATTTCTGGCTGCGCGCCGGACGCGTCCATTGGTGTGATTGAGCCGAATGTCGTCAGGGCGCTTCAAGGCCGGTAAGCGTAAAGGTTTCGCGGACTACGGCGTCGTTACGACGAACCCGCTTCACTCGCAGGCGCGCGACAGCGTCGACATTAACCCAATCGCGGTTGTAGCGTGAAAGTTCGTCGGCGGTGAGTGCACGATCAATACGTCCTCGTATTGTGCCTTGTGGCGCGCCGACGCGGAATTCGAATTGATGCGCATCAGGCAGAACGCCTCCGAGCTGTCCGTGCAACATCTCCTCGCTGTCCTCGACCGTCGTCGAAGTTGCCCGCTCCGCGGCCCGCTCGACCGCTTCGCTCCCGAAGCTCCGGTCCGTTTCGCCCGAAACGAGGCGGAGCGTCGCGCCGTTCGAGCGCATGATGTTGAAGAAGTCGCGCGCCGTTCCCAATAGTCGATCGTCGATGGTCTCGATCGCGGTCCGGAATTGCTCTTCATCCGGTTCGCCAAAAGCGTCGAGCAGTCGGGTTGCTTCATCAACGGCAACGCGAAGTGGTGTCTCGACCATGTGCTGTTGCGAGCCCGCTTCTTCCAAGAGGAATCCGAAAGAGCCACGGACAATATTGGTTATGTGGAGAGTGGAAGCGGCCTTGTTGGCGACAACACCGCGCTGACCCAAACCGCTGGTCTCATGTGCAAGAACCTTAGCGACGATATCTTGAAATTTCGCGATGACCGTGCCGGCAAACTCGCTCTCGATACCGCGCTGACCGAGAACCGGGCGGCCGCCGAAAAAGAGCGCGGCCGACGCCGTCGGCTCGTAGCCAGCAGCATCGAGGCGCGCGATCTCTTGCTGCAACTCGGTGAGCCGCGCCTCAAGACCGAAGCGCGCCATGACATCTTCTTCGCCGAGTTGCGCGAGCAGGCCATTTACGGCGGCGGCGTCGGCATGAGCGAAATCCCGTTCGAGCTTGCGCAGGTTGGTCACGGCGTTCCTCCATTATCGAGTTGTGGGTCGGCGGGATCGAGCAGAGCGAGCGCGGCAGCGTCATCGACCTCGTCTTCAAGACGGATCTGCAACATGCCTTTCCACAGACTGTCCTGGCGCCGGTGGGAGAACAGGCCAAGCCAGTACCTGGTCAGGCTAACGAGCGCTTCGGGTGTGCCATTGAGGTCAACCGGGAAGAAGTCGAGGCTGTATGTTGCCTTGACCTGCGAGCGGCCGAACAGACCGATGTTGGCGTGCATCAGGCGAGCGAGCGTGTTGCCATCGTGGATGCCCGGCGGCCGATAGAAGAACGAGACGATATCGAGATCCTGCGGCTCCTTATCCTCGACGAAGCTTCCGTCGAGCCACTGGAAGCCGCGATCAAAGCCGATAGCTTTGAGCGCTGCCCTATGCGCGAGCCAACCCTTCAGGATCGTCTTTCGCGCCGGGCTCGTCGCAAGTGTCGTCACCACTTCGGTCGCGGTAGTGGCGTAGGGCGACAGGTCCTCCGGCGCCCCGCCGGGCCCGTTGGGGCCGACGAATGGCGGCAATATCCCGTCAATGGTGAACGATGGTATCGGCATCAATTGTCTCTCTTGATGTCCCGCCAGAAGTCGACTTTGCTTTCAGCTTCATGGGAATGACGTGCCCACATTCGTGAATCTCTTCCAGTTCGGTCGCCATACACCGCCGATAAATACCAATCAGCTCCCGCTGCCGCGCTCTACGAGCTGCGCCCTCTTCGGGTCGTACACATAGCCCGTAATCGTGCCGTCCTTTATCCGGTTCACCGCCTCATCGACGGCGAACAGCGGCACGAGGAACCATTCGCGCGGGATGACGGGATTGCCGAACCTGTCCTTGATCTCGATGTCGAGCCGGGCCGGATCAAAGATACGGTGGATCAGGCTTTCCAGCTTGCCACGGCTGATATTGAACAGCCTGTAGGTTGCTACGATCTCCACATCTGCCAGCAGGAAGGTCGGGTCCAGCTTAGCATTGGCGATGCGCTTGGCGACGTCGCCGCCGGTGACGCCAATCTTGTGAACGAGGTCGCGGTTGGCGGCGACAATGGCATTATCCGACTGGCTGCGCAGAACATAGATGGTGCCGCTGGCGAGGTCGTCGGCTTCACTTTCGCTGGCGAACAGTGGCCCGGCGCTCGGTTCCGACACGCGGCGGCTCACCTCGTCCTTGTAGAGGGCGCGTTGCAGAGAGCGGAGCAACAGGTCGCTCTCGGTGCCGTTGGAATAGATGACACGAAGGCGGGCGTCGCTTTGACCATTGGGTGCTTTGAAGGGCTCGCCAACTTCGGCGACGTAGGCGACCTGGCCGCCAAGGATAAAAAACTCCCCGGCCTTAATGTCGGTTTTCAGGAAGCCGGCGTCTTTGCGGATCGGTTGGGTGATGCGCACGCCGCTGTCGAGGTCGTTTTGAACGGCCGTGAACAGGGGCTTGAATCGGTCAAAGTCCTCGCAGGGTTCGCGGTTGGCGATTTCCTCGGCGGCGCGTTTTTCGGCGGTGGTGCGGACGTGGCGAAGATCGGTGATGTCCGTCGCGCCTGCCGCTCCCTCTAGCTCGGCGAGCAATTCATCGTCGCCCATTTCCTCCGGCGGAGCGGCGATGGCGTTCTCCTTGCGAGTAAGCAGACCCTGATGATCGAGGGGAGCGAGGAGGAAACGGCACTCATCCAGCGCACGCAGGCGGTCGAGGCGCGTGGCGTAAAGCCGCTCGAAGATGTCACGTTCCTCGCCATGTTGCGGGGCGCGGCCGTGCTGATCGGCGAAACGCTGAATTTCCTCGAAGCCGGCGACGATGCGTTCCTCGCGCGCGGAGCGTCCGCCCTTCTTTGCGGGCTGGGCGAAATCCGCAAGTTCGTCGCGCAGTTCATCAAGGTCGAGCTCACTCATAGCGGCCCTCATCCTTGAAGCGCACGAAGGCCGCTGCGCCTTCGGCCAACAGCTTTTCCCAGGCATCGGTCGAGCTGATTGAAGGCAGCCGCCCACGCTCCTTCTTAAACTTGACCGCACGCACGGCGTATTCCTTCGCCTCCTCCGGCGTCAGTGTGGTGCGCTTCGCGGCAATCGCGGCCTTCACCTGTTGCAGGCGTTCCTCATTCATCGTCTTGGCGAGGATCGAATAGGCTTCCTTGAACGGGTTGATGCGGTCGATCAGGTCGATGTCGAGTTCGCGCACGTCCATCGCAAACTTGCGCACGCCGTCGATCAGGGCAGTGTTGGCGGTGGGTTCGCCGCTCACGCGATCAAGCATGGATTGCTTGGCCTGCTGCGTGATATTGAGCGCTGCGATAGCGTGTTGGCGCACGGCCTCCTGGTCTTCGTCACTAAGCTCAGGATATTTGTCCTTCACGATCTTACCCATGCGGACCTGCGTCAGTTCCTCGGGCACCAGCTCGTCGTCGAACAGACCGCGCTCGATGGTCGTCTTGTCCTGCACGAAGGCAGCGATCACCTCGTTCAAATCCTGCTGACAGATACGCGCAGCCTCGTGACTCTTGGGCTCGACAAGGCCCTTGATCTCGAACTGGAAGACGCCACGTTCCTCGTTGAAGCCTACATTGCATTTGTTCGGATCGTAGCCGCCTTCGCCATAGTCGAAGCCTGGGGTCGGCCCGCTTTGTGGGTTCTTCGGCTTGAACTCAAAACGCGGGGCAAGCACCTGCTCCATGAGCAGGCTGGCGGCTATGGCCTTCAACGTGTCGTTGACGGCCTCGGTCACGGCATCCTCGGCGGCATCGGGTTCGGCGATCAGATTGGTGAAGCGCGCGCGGGTCTTATTCGGAGCATCGCGGGTCGCGCGGCCGATGATCTGCACGATCTCGGTGAGGCTGGAGCGATAGCCCACCGTCAAAGCGTGCTCGCACCAAATCCAGTCGAAGCCTTCCTTGGCCATGCCGAGCGCGATGATGATGTCCACATAATCGCGGTTGTTCTTCTGCGCGGGGTCTTTCAGCGCCAGGGAAACGCGGTCTCGCTTGTTCGCGTCGTCATCGACCAAATCGGCGATGCGCAGCGTCCGACCGTCCGGCGTTTTGACAAGCTGGAAGCCCGTGGCGGCGTCGATGCCCTGCCAATCGCCGAGCGCACCGATGATATGCTCCACTTCCTTGATCTTGTCCTTCGTACTCTCGCGCGAATTGACGTTCGGAATGTGGATGATGGCTTTCTCGGCGGGGTCGAGGACGGCGAGAATGTCGTCGGCATAAGAGCCGGAATAGAAGAAATAGCCGATGTCGAGCTGTTTCAGATATTCGTAGCCGTTGAGCTGTTCGTAATAAGTGTAGGTGACGGATTCGAATTTCGCCTCGTCCTGTGGGGCCAACACCGGCACGGCGTCGCCACGGAAATACGAACCCGTCATCGCGACGATATGCGTCTTCTCGCGGGCGATCAGTTGGCCAAGATGCTGGCCGAGTTTGCTGTCGGGATCGGCCGAGACGTGATGGAACTCGTCCACGGCGATCAGCCGGTCGTCGAACGCCTCTATGCCGAACCTGTCCACGGCGAAGCGGAAGGTGGCATGGGTGCAAACCAGCACCTTGTCGCCGCCGCCTAAGAACACCTCGACGGAATTGACCTTGCCGCCATTGTCGCCGCCCGGCGCGTTGCAGAGATTCCACCTCGGCTCGACATGCCAATCCGCCCAAAAGCCGTATCGGGTCAGCGGCTCATCGTTGAAGCTGGCGCCGATGCTCCTTTCCGGCACGACGATGATGGCTTGCATGAGCCCCTGATTGGCGAGCTTGTCGAGTGCGACGAACATGAGCGCGCGGCTTTTGCCCGACGCCGGCGGTGACTTGATAAGCAGATATTGCTCGCCCCGCTTCTCATAGACGCGCTCCTGCATCGGCCGCATCCCGAGGGCGTTGGCCTTGGTCGAGCTGCCGTTGTGCGCATAGGTGACGGAGACGGAGGGGATGGACTTCTTCTCGTCGGTCATGCGCGCACCTCCGCCTTGCGTTTCTTCGCCGCGCCGGGTGAGGCGGCCATTTTGGTGTAAAGGTCGAACAGCTTTTCTAGCCGCTCGGTGTCGTTGCGGAAGCGGCGGCCGATATAGATGCGCTCCAACACCTCGTCGTTGCGCTCATGGGCTTCGCGCAGGTCGGCAGGCATTTCGTCCGGGTCATAGAGGTTGGCGATGGTCGCAGGGAAATGCGCCTCGCGCGCCAACAGAATGTCCTCGGCGCAACGAGTCAGGTCGGTCTTCATTTTGTCGGTCAGGGGCGGCACCGGGAACGTATTCCAACCGAGAGTGCTGGAATAACGATAGTCGGTCTTCAATTTACCGCAGACGGTAGCAATCCAAGCTAGGTGCATCTTCGAAGCGATTATCGCCATGTTCCATAGTGCGGCGTCGAATGATCCAAATCCTTCGCTGATGATCGTTCCTGGTGGAAGCAGCCCAACGGGCAAATATTCGCGGTTCTCCGAGGACGTTTTTGCCACAAAGATGACGCTCTCGTCACCGCTTTGCCTTACCTCGCCAAAACGCCAAGGCACGTCTGCTAATTCCTGGGTTGTGGCGCGATCCGAGTTCGATCTCTGTTGCCGTACAGCATCGAACCGACGGCGCAGCCAATCATTTTGTCGCGCGGAAGAAAACTTATCTTCTGTAACCCACACGCATCGACGCTCTATTCCTTGAATGAATTCTTTAGTGCCCACAAAGGAATGGATAAAATTGTTGGGCACTTCGCTGGCAGTTATAGCTGCTTCCGATTCACTGGGGGTAAGCAACAGGTGCCCACCATCATTGGGCATGTTGCCGAAGCTCATTGGATCGACATTCGAAAGCGGGCGAGACGACTGCTTCACCACTACATTCGGGCCGGCGACCAGATAGGCATTTATATACCCAGCAGCCTTGACCACGACGCCTCCATCCGAAGCTATCGAATACAGCCGCCGTGCCGATTCGGGGCGCATTGAGATGCCGACGATTACCACTGTCACTCCGGCATTGTGACTCGCGAGGTTCGTCCATTTGAATGAGGTGTGAGCGAAGGCGATTTCATGGCCAGTTTGGAAGATGAGCGGCCAGAGTGTTTCCACCTGGCGCCCCTGACAGATTGAATTGGTAGCCACAAAAGCGGCAACGGATTGTGCTTTTACGCCGTAGTCAGCGGCCTTCATGAGCCAGCCGGCTACATAATCGAGCGATTTCCAACTCTTCACTCGGCTGTCGAAAATTGGCCCAAGGTCGGATTTCTGTTCCTCTCCTTGAGACTGGCTACCCTTGTATGGTGGGTTCCCGCAGATATAGGTTTCGCCGCCCTCATTCTCGAAGTCGATTTGGGACTGATCGAGCGGCATATGAAGCAGGTCGTCAGCATGGTGCTTCACGCCGGTTCCGGTTGGCGGGCATATACTCAACCAGTCCAGCCGAAGGGCGTTGCCACAGGTGATCCAGTTTTCTTTCGAGAGCGGCAGAAATTCATTCAAGGCAAGTTGCTTACCGCGATAGAGCACATCGCACTGAAACTCGGCGATAATGAGCGCGAGACGCGCTACCTCGGCCGGGAAATCGCGAAGTTCGATGCCACGGAAGTTGGTGAGCGGAATTTCTGACGACCGATCCGGCTCGCTGCGCCGCTTGTTGATCTCGGCCTCGACGAACCTCATTTCCTTGTAGGCGATAACTAGGAAATTGCCGGAGCCGCACGCGGGATCGAAGACCCGGATGCGCGACATGCGCTTGCGGAGATTCAAGAGCGTGCGGGCGTTGTCGCCCGCTTCCGCAAGGCGCTCGCGCAGGTCATCGAGGAAAAGTGGGTTGAGGACTTTCAGGATGTTCGGGACGCTGGTGTAGTGCATCCCGAGCGCGCCGCGCTCCTCCTCGTCGGCGACGGCCTGAATCATCGACCCAAAGATGTCGGGGTTAATCTTCGTCCAGTCGAGATTGCCGATATGGAGAAGATAGGAGCGTGCGATGCGGCTGAAACGTGGCACCTCCATGTTGCCAGAAAACAGCCCGCCGTTCACGTAGGGGAACTGGTCGGCGCGGGCCGCCCAACGGGGAATCCCCGCCGCCTCACGATCCGGCCCCTTGGTGTTCAAGGCGCGGAACAATGTCCCGATTACCTCATGAGTGTTGGACGAGTCCCGGTCGCTCATCCGCTCGACCGTCTCGGTGAACAGGCCGATCTTACCGAAAATGTCGGTATCCTCGGCGAAGAAGCAGAAGATTAGCCGCGCCATGAAATGGTTCATGTCGTGGCGACGTTCGGCGCTCGCCCAAGCGGGATTGTCTTTCAGAAGCTCGACATAGAGCCGGTTGAGGCGGCTGGTGGCGCGAATATCGAACGAGCTTTCGCGCACCTGTTTGACGGTGGTGATGCCCGCCAGTGACAAGAAGAAGCCGAAATGGTTGGGGAAGTCGGCATAAGCGCAGGCGACCGTCTCGCCGGACTCCAATTCCTCGGCCTCGAAGCCGTCGCCATCGGTAGCGAGGATAAACCTCGCCTTAGCCTTTGTCGTCGCGGGACTGCCGCGCAGGGCCACGAGGGTCTGCGTCACCTTGCCCGGCGGGGCGACGGCGATGTGAATATTGCTTCGCTGGAGCACGCCGCCGGGCAGATCGGATGCGTTGGTCGATCCGGCGCGAAGCCGCCTGATCGTGGTGTCCTTGTTCCCGAAGGCGGCGAGGAACTGATAAGGAAACTCGGCGGTGTCGAAGGGTTTTTCCGCAAGCTCGGTGACGGCTTCCTCGATTTCGACCGCGTTCATGCCTCGCCCCGCCTTTCATCGGCGCGAGTGTGGAAAGCCTCGACCTCGATCTCGTCGGCCCGGCGCATGACCTCGGCCAGTTCGTGGTCGAGCTGCCGGATCAGCCATTCGCGAGCGGGCGTGCCGAACGCCTTTTCCAGCCGGACGGCCATCTCGGGCGAAATGCCCGACCGGGCGTTCAGCAGGTTGCTGAGGGTCTGCCGATCCACGCCGAGAATTCGGGCGGCGTCGGTCACGCTCAACCCGTTCCTTTCAAGGCAATCCTGCCGGACCGTCGTTCCTGGGTGCATGGCCTGTCGATTCGCATTGAGCCCTAACGTCGCGATCGTATAGTGATAATCGACACTCGACAAGCGGCGCGAAGTGGCTCCAAGAGAGTCGGCACATCCTTCTGCCCTATCTGACGTAGCCGGTGATCGCGCCCTCCGACGGCGCACCGCGAAGGCTGCGAATCGGCACTGCCAGCCTCCCCGCTGAAGGGGTGCGTCGGTGGCTGCGGCACCGACGGGGGGAAGGCTTTTCAGGAACGCAATAGCGAGGCAGGCATGGATCCCCCCTCCCCCCGCCCGCGCCTGTCTAGGGCTGTATTGGCTGTGGATGTTGATTTCTTGAGTTGGCTACCTGCTTTCCCGTCTTAGCTGTCGGCGGGCTCTTCTGCCGGCGGTAGCAGCCAGCCATCTGATTGGAGGAAGGTCAGGACGTCATCGTATTTTTCGGTACGCCGCATGCGACGAATTTGCTGATAGAAGCGGTTCCGAGCGGCAGGTGTCGGTCTGTCGGCAGGGATAGCGTTACGAAGCACGCCGAGCAGAAGCGCATCAGTTTCGGCTGCATCCCAATTCTGGCCGTTGTCGATGATAGCGTCGAGGAGGCTGTCAAGTTGTTCGCTTCCGAGGCTGCCGGCGAATGGCGCAATGAGGTCCCTGAAATTCGCCTCGGATCCCCGCCAACTACCGGAACCTTGATATTCTTCGACTGCCCGGGGCCAAAGATCAGCGAGCGGCTGAGAAGCGATGGCGGCTGCCAGATGCTCCCGGCTGAGGGCGCCTATGAGGGGCAACAGTACGGCGCGGAATTGCGGGACGGTCACCCCCGCCAGAACGCGATAGTCAGTAAGCGCCGCGGGGTCGGCGTTGTCGATCGTCGCCTGCAGCGCGGTCCGCGTCGGCTCCTGAAGTTGTGGCCAGAAATCCGGAAAAGCGGCGATGAAGGCGATGGCGCGAGGCCGGTTCGCCGGCTCCAGATTGTCGATCAGCCTGATGATTGCCTGAGCGACGTCCGGCCAGGCGGGAGCGGCGCGGTCGCGCACGGCAACCAGCGAGGGGATGATCTTGCGATGGAGCGGCTCCCATTGCGCAGGCACGCCCTTGAGAAGGGATTTCGCGAGCACCGTGCCGAAGTTGCGGACATTCTGGGCGCGGACGTGCGCGAGGTAGCGTTGCTCGACATAGTCGAGGATGCGCTCATGGGCCGTCGGGAAGCCTGTCGACTGCACATCCACGTCATAAAGGTCGAAGATCGCTTTGCCCTGCAGGGGTTCCTGGGACAGCACGAGGTCGACCACGTTGACGAGGTGTAACCGCGCCAGTTCTGGCGACGGTTCGAAGAGATCGGCCTCGGCCGAGAAGGCCGGGTGGGCGCAGAGGTGCCGATCTTCACGAAGGCGCTTCAGATGCGTTTGAGCGATGCGATTAACGACCTGGGTGTTGGCCGTGGCATCTTCGAGAATGACTGCTTCAAGCTGAAGCAGCTTGGCGATGTCGCCCGCGGCAGTCGCATTATCCCACGACAAAAGAAAAGCGGCCGCAGCGGCATCACCGGTTGCACTCAACTCGCGATACTTGGCAATCAGATCGTAGACCAATGCGACCCAGGCGGAGGTGAGTGCGCCACGCAAGGCGCCGACCTTATAGGCTTTCACGGCATCTAAAAAATACATTTTCGACTGGGGATGCCGAATTCGCGTGAGGAGTATGTCGAGATCTACAAATCCAGTGTCCATGGCTCTCTATCCAGAGTTTACAGCGTGCGGAGATAGTATCAGTGTACTGACCCGCTCAACCTCTCCAAGGTTCCGGCGTCTGCGGCGGGATCGCTGCCCTGAATCACCGTCCAGGCGAGCCGAGTTTGGCCCGCTGCTTCTTATCTCGCGTCTCATTGGGATCTTCGATCGCCTCAACCGATTCAATGTATTCAGCGATATATTCCGGTGGCAGCCGATGTTCCGTGCTACCTGCAAGGACAAAGTCCTTGTACCAGCCATAGGGTTTGAGGTTGTCGTCTATGTAGTCGGGTGTTGCGACATAGGTGAGGACCTTCTGCCTGCGGCTTTTGTCGTTGATGACCGTGACCATTGCGTGCTCGTAGCCGCTGCCGACTCCCTCGGCCTCATCCAGGCGGGCACGTTCGGCGGGATCGAAGCTGAAGAGGACCCCGATCACGCTATGGTCGTTGCCACAGGCAAATGCGTTGCACTTTCCGGATTTGTCCCTGCTGCGCTTATGGAAGCGCAGCGCATGGCCCGGCAAGCTAGCAATACCAAGCGGTGTGCAGCTCGGCATGCGCTCGCGTAGTCGGGCCGTCGACATGTTTGAGCCGTAGGCAAAATAGACCACTGGCTCTGGTGGTCCGTTCTCTGTTTTCTTCAGCGGTTCGATCGGCGGATCGCCGGGCCTAAGGATCGTGCGCAGCGGTACGGTCATGATGCTGTGGTCGTGGGATTCTTTGCCCTCGCGGGTGATGATGGGCTGCCCATTTTCGAGGTCGAGGATTGGAACCGGCCGGCCGGTCCATCCGCAGTCGGCACAACGGGGGCGTTCCCAGATTACACCCGGCACCGCGGTATTCTCACCATTCTCGGGTTCGAGATGCGGCGAGCCGCATTTCGGGCATTCCTCGGGCACACCGCGCAACTCCCGAAGAATCAGAGAGGTTGCCATCCCGCCAGCGTGCTGCACCAGCGAATGGGCCATTTCCGCGTCGATCCATGTGGCAGATTTAGAATGGGTCAGCCAGTTGGAAAACGTCCACGCGGACTCGAGTGCCCCCTTGAGGGCACCCCGACGCTCCTTGTTGGCGTCGCCCGGCAATAGATCGTTGCAGATGATTTCCGCCCAGGCGCGGAAGTTGGCGCGCTGTGGTCGTGCGTCGGTCCATATTGCTGCATCCTGCGCGACGTCGATCAGCTCGAGTAGCGCCTCGCGGCAGCGGACGCCGACGGCCTGATAGTCCGCGAGGTTTTGCGCCAGTGTCACGGCTATGCCCGCTTCTTCCATCTTCTCGAAGACGGGACCAAAGGGAAGAATGCGTAGATCGCCCTCTTGTTGCTCTTCCGTTCGTGGGATGCGGAGGATCAGGCCAATATGGAAGGTCAGAGCGAGGTCCATATTGGGGAATTGCTCTTGGGAGTAGAGGTTTGTGCCGCCTGTGATTACCCACCAGCGATCCTTGTTGGTGTGGATGTCCCACACGTCGTGGCGGGTGTTCAGAACAGTCTCCGAGTACACTTTCTGCATGAAGGTCACTTCGAGGTCGGGGGCCTGCCATTCGAAATATTCGCGGACTTCGTCCATCTCCTCTTGAGTAGCTTTCAACATAACCGTTTCCTGCGCAGTCGTGATCGGCCCGAGGCTCATTTCCCGTTGGCTAGGCGCCTCAGAAAGGTTCGAGCGGTGACCAGCACGACGTGGAGACGAAACGTGCTGTGGTCCTCGTCCGATAGGCCAGGATGTGAGCCCTGGGTGTGCAACATCTTAAAAAGCCCGTTGACGTAGTTCTTGCCGTCCTGAGTCCATTCGTTGCGGTCAGTGGCGAGAAAGCCGACGCTAGCAAGCAAGGCGCGGCGGTTTTCGGATGTCGGACTTGCAGCGGCTTCGGTCGGTCGCACGTTATGCGCGATATCGTCGAAGAGGCCCTCAAGGAATGTCCGGAGCTGAGCGTTGCAGGCAGCCCAATCCCCGCGCGTATGCGCTTCAACGGCTTGGTCGAGGTGGCCGAGGGGCGTCACGAAGCGAAACCCCTTCAGAAGCTCATGGACTTCGTCGCCGGTCTGCGGGAGTTGAATCTCTTCCGGCAAGGCGGCACGTAAGGTAGGCGGGTTGTGGTAGTCATCCTCGTCGAGGACAATCACATAACCATCCCGCGCGAGACCACGCTCAAAAGCCACCTGGCGAGGAAATGTCGAAGTCGGTTTGACGAGCTGAACCGCCTCGCGCACGACCGCTTCGCCGAGCGTCATGGTGCCGTCCAGGGTGTCAAGAACAACATCGGTCCTCTGGGCCACGATCCGTCCCAGCAGATCGCACTTTTTCGCGACGCTGAGGCCCGTGTCAGAGCTGACGTCGCTCTCCAGCCCAAGGCGAAGAACGAGCTGATTGAAACGCGCCTGCGAGTGTTGTTCCAATAGCTCGACGGCGGCGATCAAGGTTGGGCGCGAGAACGGCTTGGCGCGCATCAGGCCGCTCCGCGGATGGGATTGAGGATGTCGATATCCTCAAAATCACGCTCGTTATCAGTAACTACAGTGCACTCGTTGGCTTCCGCGATGGCCGCGATGATTGTGTCAAGGCCGCTGCGTGGTCGCCCCTTCATTTTGCCGTTCGCCATGAGGCGGCCCCAGATCAGTCCGGCCCTGTCGTCGAACGGCAAGATGCGGCCCGCGAATAGCGCCGGCGGCCCTTCGGGCCCCGAGAACCAAGCATCAAGCGCGGTGCGCTTCTTGCCATTCGGCTTTTCGAGAATGCCGCGGTGAATTTCAGCGAGAGTCAGCGAGGCGATGAATAGATCCTCGTCGCGCTGGTTTGCCATCCAGGTAAGAAGTGATTCCGGCGGCTCCTGTTTTACGACGTTGCTGATAATATTGGTGTCGAGAAGATAGCGTGTCACAGATCGACCTTTCGACCTTCTTCGTGAGCGCGCGTAAGGTCGAGATCGGCCCCGACAAGCGGCGAGCGACGCAACGCGGACAGGATGCCACCGGGCTCGGGCGGCTCGCCAGAAACGGCCTGTTGCACCGTGCGCCGAAGCTGCCCGGCCTCCGGCCCCTCCTCGGTCAGCTTCCTGGCGAGTGTTCGGATGAGCGTCTTATCGGTCTCGAGGGCTTGAAGCTCGAACCGGACGATACCCCGCTCCGTCAAGCGAGACCGATAGTTCTCGATCGCCCTCTTCTGCGCGCTATTGCTCATCGCCTGCCTCCATGGTATATCTGGATATATAGCCGATTTCTGAGCACTCCGCAAGATTCGACGATCTCAGTGCGGAGTCGGCGGCGGCGATATGAGAGCGAGAAGAGCGGTGCCCTGTATCGTGAAGGTCATGGAACGGGCTGGTTTGCCAGACGATCACGAAAAAGTTTTTCGTGCGCCTGTTTTGGCGCGACTGCGCCTATTCACTCCAGGACTTGCGGATCACCGCTCGAATGCGATGCAAACCATTGATATAGCTATTGTTTTTCTCTTGCCATCTCGCGGGAGTTCGCCTTCTTTGTTGCGATGCGGGTCAATCCGCGCAACAACAAGGACGCGGCAGTGGCCCGACCGAGAGGAACAACAGCAACGAACCTTCGCTTGGTCGCCGATAAGGCATCCACGGGTTCAGCTGAGTCTCCGTCGTCGAGGCCCGATCCGCGCCTTGTCGAACTGGTGCGGCTGTTGGCCCGGCGAGCCGCCCGTGACTTCGTTCGGGCCGAGACGGAAGGCCGGAAGCGTGACCACCTCCCGGACTGAGGAGGCGTCATGAAGGTTGCTCTCTACGCCCGCTATTCTTCCGACAATCAGCGTGACGCCTCGATTGAGGATCAACTGCGGCTCTGCCGCCTCCATGCCGAGAAGCAAGGCTGGACGATCGTTGACAGCTATACGGATCGCGCGATCTCCGGCGCGTCCCTGCTCCGTCCCGGCATCCAGGAGCTCATCGGCGATGCGACACGCGGCAAGTTCGCCGTTGTCCTGGCAGAAGCGATGGACCGGTTGAGCCGCGACCAGGAAGACATAGCCGGCCTCTTCAAGCGGATGGCTTTCGCAGGCGTGCGGATCGTCACGCTGTCGGAAGGCGACGTGACGCATCTTCACGTCGGACTGAAGGGCACCATGAATGCCCTGTTCCTGAAGGATCTGGCGGACAAGACGCGCCGCGGCCTGCGTGGCCGGGTCGAGGACGGCAAGTCCGGCGGCGGGCTTTGTTTCGGCTATGACGTCGTGAAGCAGTTCGCGAGCAACGGCGAACCGATCCGCGGGGACCGCACGATCAACGAGGCCGAAGCCGCCGTGGTCCGGCGCATCTTTTCGGATTACTTGGCTGGCAAGTCGTCGCGCACCATTGCCTTCGACCTGAACCGGGAAGGCATAGCCGGGCCACAAGGCTCGGAATGGGGGCCATCGACCATTCACGGCAACCCGAAGCGCGGCGTCGGCATTCTCAACAACGAACTCTACATCGGCCGCCTCGTCTGGAACCGGCTGCGCTACCTCAAGGACCCCGATACCGGGAAACGCGTCTCCCGTTTGAACCCTGAGTCCGAATGGGTGATTCAGGACGTTCCTGATCTGCGCATTGTCGATCAAGAGACATGGGACGCGGCGAAGGCGCGTCAACAGAAGTTCGCTTATGAACCGTCGGCGCCAGGCGAGAACAGCCTCAACGATCGTCGGCGCCCCAAACATCTCTTTGCCGGGCTGGTGAAGTGCGGGTGCTGCGGCGGCGGGTACACGATGATTTCAAAGGACCTGCTCGGATGCGCTACGTCCCGCAACAAGGGGACATGCGATAACCGGATGAACATCCGGCGCGACGCCTTGGAGGCGTCTGTCCTGAACGGGCTCCGCACACACCTCATGGAGCCGGAGCTGTTCAAGGAATTCTGTGCGGAATTCACGCGGGAAGTGAATCGGCTACGGATTGAGCGTAGCGCGGACATCATCAGTCAGCGAAAAGAGCTGGAACGCGTCCAGCGGGACCTGGACCGAGCGATCCAAGCCATCCTCGATGGCGTGCCGGGCACTCAACTCAAGGACAAGATCGGTGGTCTGGAGGCTCGCAAGGCCGAGCTGACCGAATTGCTTGCGAACGCGCAGGAACCTCCGCCGCTCCTCCATCCGAATATGGCGCAGATTTACCGCCAGCGAATCTCAACTCTTTACGAGTGCCTTCAGGTCGAAGACGGCAAGGCTGAGGCGGCCGAAGTTTTCCGCACGCTGGTCGATCAGGTGACTCTCGTTCCCGACGGTGCCGAGTTGGCGATCGTCCTTCGCGGCGACCTGGCGGCAATCCTCCGGTTTGCGGCGGGCAAGAAAAACCCCGACTTCCTCTCGGAGGCCGGGGTTTTGGATGGCTTGCTATCGCAAGCATCGGTGGTTGCGGGGACAGGATTTGAACCTGTGACCTTCAGGTTATGAGCCTGACGAGCTACCGGGCTGCTCCACCCCGCGTCATGGGTTCCACGCGAAATCGTCTGCCTGCGTGGAGCGCGGGGGTATAGGCCATGGCGGATGGCCTGTCCATCCCAAAACCGGCCCGTTTGGCGCGCGATTTCTACCGGGGCCGCCGCCCCTTAACCCATGGCGGCATAAACGCATTTCGGCGTGTTGACGCCCGCCCATTCCGGTGCGTTTGCGCACTGCCGCCGCACCCCGGCAGGTCCTGCTCGGAGAGCGGCCCGGGCGCGGCATGGCAGCGCCAAATTAAGCCTTTGGGAATATGCGAATTTCCCCGCGGGCCCGGCGTGCCGCAATGGGATTGAAGGCGCCGCCCCGCGCCGCTATAACCCCGGCCTCGCGAATGTGGCACGCCAAGGAGTCTGCATGGGAATCGAACTTCCCGCCGGCTACAGACCGTCGGAGAGTGAGCCCTTCATGAATGAAAGGCAGCGCGAATATTTTCGGCGCAAACTGGCCCGTTGGAAAGACGAGATTTTACGCGAAAGCCGCGAAACCATCCAGAATCTGCAAACTGAAACCACGCCTTTCGCCGATCTGGCCGATCGTGCCTCCACCGAGGCCGAACGTCAGCTCGAACTGCGCACCCGCGACCGCCAGCGCAAGCTGATCGCCAAGATCGATGCCGCGCTACGCCGCCTTGAAGACGGCTCTTACGGATTTTGCGAAGAAACGGGCGAACCCATTTCGCTGAAGCGGCTGGACGCACGGCCCATCGCCACCCTTTCGATCGAGGCACAGGAACGCCACGAACGGCGCGAGCGCGTTTATCGCGACGATTGAAAGCCGCGAAACGACATCATGCCTAAACGAAACGCGCCGGTTTTCGCCGGCGCGTTTTCTGATTCAGGCTTCCCCCGCCGCTCAGAACGGCATCAGGATGTCGTAGAGCTGTGAGCCATAGCGCGGCTGCTGCACATCGGTGATCTGCCCCTGCCCGCCGTAAGACACCCGCGCCTCCGCAATCTGCGACAGGTTGACGGTGTTTTCGCTGGTGATGTCTTCGGTGCGCACGATGCCGGAAATCTGCAGATCGCGCAGTTCGTTGTTGACCCGCACCTGCTGATGGCCGCGCACCACCAGATTGCCGTTGGGCAGCACCTGGGTCACGATTCCGGCCAAGGTCAGGTTGATCGATTCCGAACGGTTGACCGAGCCTGCCCCGACATTGGAAGTGTCCGAACCCATCTTGACCAGGCTGGCCGGGTTCGCGCCCGACGGCAGGATGCGCGTCAGCGTGCCTTCCAGACCGAAGAAATTGGTCAGATTGGCATCGTCGGAATTGGCGCGGCTGCGCGTGGTGGTGTTGGAGATCTTGGCGGCATCGGCAATCGAAATGTCGATGGTCAGAATATCGCCGACATGGCTGGCGCGCGGATCGTTGAAGAAGCTGCGCGAACCCGGCCGCCACAACGAATTGGCCTCACGCGGGCCTGCCTGCGCCGGTGTCGGAATGCTGACCCGCTGATAGCCCGCCTCCTGCACCGGATTGGTGACGGGGGCGAGTGCCGGCGGCTTGCCGATATTCTCGATTCGGTCGATGGCGCCGCAGCCGGACAATGCCGCCCCGGCAATCGCGATCATCGCGACACGGGAGAAAATGCGCAGCGGAGATTTCATGTTTCTGTCTTTCTGGATCAATTGGAAAAGCGGTTGGCGGCAGCGGCCATGCGCGGGGCCCGTGCTGCATTGGTCATCGCCGCATTGGCCATCGGCACATTGGTCATCGCCGCATTGGCCATGGGCACATTGGCCATCAGCCCTTCCGCGCGCACGGTTCCGGGCCCGGTCACGGTGGCGCTGATCTGGCGATAGGAAGACGGGTTCAACACCACCACCACATCACCAAGCCCGCCTTCGCCCATGGCGCGGCCCATACCGGTCAACGTGATGCCCGGCGCCTGAAACACCATGGTCACGGTCGAACCCTTGGCGACCAGAACCGGTTTGCGCACATCGCTTTCGCGCAACGGCGCACCGGCGCGCAGACTGCGCCGCGCCTGCATGCCATCGAGATCGGCGATCGCGGTTACCGCGCCCATGCGGGCGAGCGATTCCGGCGCGTTCTGATAGCCGAGGTCGGATGCCGTGATGGTTTCGCCACGCGCGATGTCGCGCAGCGGCACCACGATGCGGACCTGGCCAGTGGTATCCGCCGTTCCGTTTTCGCCGGCGAATGCGGGCAGCGCCACCAGAAAGACGCAAAAGACAATCATCAACCGCAAGGTCATGGCTTATGCGCCCCCCATGCGCGAGGTTTCCTGCATCATCTGATCGGCCGCGGTGATCACCTTCGAATTCATTTCGTAGGCGCGCTGGGCGGTGATCAGCGAGGTGATTTCTTCCACCGGATTGACGTTTGCGGTTTCGAGAAAACCCTGGCTCAAGGTGCCGTAGCCCTGGCTTCCCGGAAGGCCCGATTGCGGCCCGCCGGAGGCCGGTGTTTCGAGAAACAGATTGTCGCCGATGGCCTGCAGCCCGGCCTCGTTCGGGAAGCGCACCAGTTCCAACTGGCCGAGCGTTTGCGGCGCGGTCTGTCCTGGCAGGGTTGCCTGCACCTGCCCTTGCGCGTTGACCGTGATGCTGAGCGCGTTGGGCGGCACCGCGATACCGGGCGCCACCGTGTAGCCCTTCTCGGTCACGATCTGCCCGTCGGGCGAAAGGCCGAAATTGCCTGCGCGGGTATAGGCGTCGGTGCCATCGGGCTGTTGAATGCGGAAGAAGCCCGGCCCCTGAATGGCGAGGTCGTAAGGATTGGAGGTCGATTTCAGATCGCCCTGCCCGATCACGCGATAGACCGCGGCGGTGCGCACACCGGCGCCAAGCTGAATGCCGGACGGGATGATGGTGCCAGAATCGGTGGACTGCGCACCGGGCATCTGGATGTTCTGGTAGAGCAGATCCTCGAACTCCGCCCGCTGGCGCTTGAAGCCCGCGGTGTTCATGTTGGCGAGGTTGTTGGCGATGACTTCGACATTGGTCTGCTGCGCCAGCATTCCGGTTGCCGCGATACTCAGGGCGCGCATGTCTTTCTTCCTTCTTCTTATCTCTTACCGGCCCGATCAGTTGGCGGGCATGGCGCCCAGTTTCTGGATCGCCTGTTGCAGCATGGATTGATGGCTCTGGGTCAGGGTGGTCGACATCTGATAGGCGCGCGAGACCTCGATCATCTGCGTGATCTCGGCCACCGGGTTGACGTTCGAGGCCTCGATCACGCCCTGTTCGATGCTGGCGTTTTCCGCCGTCATCGCCGGCTGATCGCTGGCATAAAGATTGGCACCTTCTTTTCGCAGCGCACGTTCATCGGCGAAATCGGCCAGGCGCAATTTGCCAAGCTGACCCTGTTTGCCGGTGATGGTGCCGTCGGAACCGACCGTGATATCGCCGTCTTCCGGCGCGATGGTGACAGGTCCGCCATCGCCCAGCACCGGATTGCCATCCAGCGTGGTCAGATTGCCATCGGGGTTCAGCGTGAAATGCCCGTCGCGGGTATAGCGTTCGCCCGCCGGCGTCTGCACCACGAAATAGCCTTTGCCCTTGATCGCGAAATCGAACGGGGCGCCGGTCTGTTCGATGCGGCCTTCGCCGAGATCGCGCACGATGCCGCGATCGACCACGAAGCTGACCGGGCGCGCGCCCACCTCGCCCTCTGCCGGGCGCATGTTCGAGATATACTCCTCGAACTTCATCTCCTCGCGCTTGAAGGCCGGCGTCGACACATTGGCGACGTTGTTCGCGATCACGTCCATCGCGCGATAGGCGGCAAGCTGATGCGAGAGGCTGACGAGCAGCGTGTTGTCCATGGGCTTCAGATCCTTTCTGGTCCGTCGCTGCATGGTCGTGTTGCACGGGCCATGCCAGAACGGAGAACCAGGGATCGCCTGCCTTTTTGACGGGACCGCATCCACCAACCGGCAAACTCTGCCGGGTCACGGGATGATTTGAACCACTCCTTAACCACAAATGCCTACCGTCGCCCTCAACCGAGATCAGGCCGGGCGCGGCAAGGAAAAGTGGATGCTGCAAAAGCTGTTTGGAAAGAAGAAGGCGGCAACGCCGGACGCAGGCACGGGTGAAGCCGGTGGCGAAGGCGATGCCAATGCCAATGCCAATGCTGAAGAAAACGCAAACGCGCTGCCGGTCTGGAAACGGTTTGGTAAGACATCGCTGATGCTGATGGGTGGCGGTGCGCTCGCACTCCTCATCGGGCTCGGGACCGGCGGCTATTTCCTGTTCTCATCCGGCGGTGACGCCGCGCAGAGTGCCGGGGGCAGCGGCAAACCCATCGTGCCGCCGCAAGTGGTCTATTACGACGTGCCGGATGTGATCGTGAACATCCAGACCGCGGACGGCTCGCCCGCCTATCTCAAACTGGGCGTGGCGCTCGAACTGAACGACGCGGCCGAAAAGACCGGAATTCAACCGCTGATGCCGCGCATCGTCGACCAGTTTCAGGGCTATCTGCGCGAATTGCGGGTGGAGGATTTGCGCGGCAGCGCGGGCGTGATGCGCCTGAAAGAAGAACTGCTCCGCCGCGTCAATGTCGCCGCCGCGCCGTATCAGGTGCGCGATGTCCTGCTCAAGGAAATGATCGTTCAATAACGGAAAACACCATGGCTGACGAAACCGGGGAACCGGCGGACGAAAACAAGACTGCCGCGGACGGCGCACCCGAATCCGGAAACGATGCGGCTGCGCAAGACAGCGACGGCACGGGCGGGGATGACACGGGCGTCGATGAATTGTCCGCCGATGCCGCCGCGCCTTCGCCCGGCACGGAACGCATTCTGAATCAGGAAGAGATCGACAGCCTTCTGGGCTTCGATGCCAGCGAAGACCCGCTGCAGGACAAAAGCGGCATCCGCGCCATCATCAATTCGGCGCTGGTGTCTTACGAACGCCTGCCGATGCTCGAAATCGTTTTCGACCGCCTGGTGCGGCTGATGACGACGAGCCTGCGCAACTTCACCTCCGACAATGTGGAGGTCAGCCTGGACAACATCACCTCGATCCGGTTCGGCGATTATCTCAATTCCATTCCGCTGCCCGCGATCCTGTCGGTGTTCCGGGCCGAACAGCTCGACAATTACGGCCTCTTCACCGTCGATTCCAATCTGATCTATTCGATTGTCGACGTGCTTCTGGGCGGGCGGCGCGGCACATCGGCCATGCGCATCGAAGGCAGACCCTATACCACCATCGAACGCTCGCTGGTGCAGCGCATGATCGAAGTGATCCTGCAGGACATGAGCCATGCTTTCGAGCCGCTGGCGCCGGTGAATTTCCAGCTCGACCGGCTGGAGACCAATCCGCGCTTTGCCGCCATCGCACGGCCCGCCAATGCCGCCATTCTGGTCAAGCTGCGGATCGACATGGAAGACCGCGGCGGGCGCACCGAACTGCTTCTGCCTTACGCGACGCTGGAACCGATCCGCAAATTGCTGCTGCAGCAATTCATGGGCGAAAAATTCGGCCGCGACTCCATCTGGGAAAGCCATCTCGCATCCGAATTGTGGTCCACCAAGGTGGAGATCAACGCCATTCTGGACGAACAGATTCTGCCGCTCGCCCGCATCCGCAATCTGGAAGTGGGCGACACCGTGATGCTGAACGCGAGCCCGGAATCCCGCATCGAACTGCGCTGCGGCAACGTGCCGTTGCTGCGCGGGCGGATGGGGCGTGTCGGTTCTTCTGTCGCGGTGCGGGTCGAGGAAGCGATCGAACGCACCGATGCGTCGCGCAGTCTTTAGGAGCGGTTCGAGGAAAAGTGTGCAGCGGTTTTCCGCACCGAACCGCGACAAATGAAGGATGAGCGTAAAATGAGTTTCACACTGGTTGTCGAACTGGCGCTGACGGGGCTTCTGGCCGCCACGCTTGGCTATTGCGTCGTGCTGGAGCGCAAATTGTCCCAATTGCGCAGCGGGCAGGATGGGCTGAAAGACACCATCGCCGAACTGAACGCGGCGGTGACGGGTGCCGGTGCCGCGATGCGGGCGCTGAAATCCGCGGCCAGCGAAACCACGGCGCAGATGGACGAGAAGCTGAGCCGGTCGCGCGGCCTGGTCGATGAATTGTCGGTGCTGTGCGCCTCGGGCGAGCGTATCGCCCAGCGCATCGAACGCAACGGCACCCCGCAACAGACAGCCGCGCGCAGTACGCCCACCCCACGGCCCGCACCGGCCCGCGCAGGCAATCTCGAAGCATTGAGGGCGGTGCGGTGAAGCTGGCCCGCATTCTCGATCGCATTCGCCTGCTGCCCGTGCTGATCGGGTTTTGCGGCCTTGTGCTGGTGATGAAAGTCAGCGGCATTGCCGCCACGGCTTATGCCCAGGCCGGCAGCGCCAGCGAAACGGCATCGCCATCGCAGGCGCCGTCGCAAGCCGCAACACCTGAGAAGCCGCAAACGCCGCCGGCAAAAGCCAAAGCGGCCGCCACCACCGATCTGACGGCGGAAGCGCACAACGATGCCTCCGCGTCCGAAATCGACGTGCTGACCAGCCTGTCGCGGCGCCGGGGCGAACTGGACGCCCGCGCCCAATCGCTCGACATGCGGGAGCATCTGATTGCCGCCGCGGAAAAACGCGTGGATGGCAAGATTGCCGCGCTGAAGGATTTGCAGGCGACCATCCAGAAAATGCTGGCCGCACGCAGCGCCGCCGAAGAAAAACAGATCGCGTCTCTGGTCAAAACCTATTCCGCGATGAAGCCGCGCGACGCCGCGCGCATTTTCGACGGGCTGAACGACAATGTGCTGATCACGGTCGCCGGTGCGATGAAGCCGGATGTTCTGGCCCCGGTGCTGGCCCAGATGCAGCCCGATATCGCGCGCAAGGTGACCATGCGGCTGGCCGGCAAGCTGGAAATGCCGCAAGCCCCGGCCACCCCCGCCATGCAACAACCCGCCACGCAACAACCCGCCGCACAACAGCCTGCGGCCACCCCGGCGGCGCAGCCCGCACAGCCGGTAACCCAGGCAGCGGCGCAAGGTGCTGCACCGGCCGCCGCATCATCCGGCGGATAGGCTTTGCGCGCGCGCCACACATATCGCGGTTACGCGGCCCGTCTGCTGGCCGCGGGCGCATTTGTGCTTGGCGCGCTGTTTCTTCCCGCGTTGCCCGCCGCAGCCGCCGACAGCTTCAGCGGCAGTGCAGCCAACGGGTTTGGCCGCCTTCTATTCACGCTCGACCCGCAAGGGGAAGCGGCCCCCACACTGTCCGGCGGCGTGCTGACCATTCGGTTCACCCGCAAACCGGATTTCGATCCGCAGGCCATCGTCAAAAGCCTGCCGCAATATGTTTCGACCGTGCTGAGCGGCGACGGCGGCAAGACCCTGCGGCTCGCGCTGCAGATTCCGGTGCGCCTGCACACCAGCCAGTCGGGCACGATGACGGCGATCGATCTTCTGCCGCAAAGCTTTGCCGGGGCCGCGCCCGATCTGCCGCCGCCACCGCGCAAAGACGCCAAACCGGCGATCGACCCGGCCACGCTTCCGGTTCTGGGCCTGACCGCCAATGCCAATGCGGAACGCACGCGGCTGATGTTTCCGTGGTCCGAACGGGTGAGCTGGCACCTCAAGCGCAACAGGGACGCATTGAGTATCCGCTTCTCCGCGCCCGCGCGGGCTGATTTTTCCGCGCTTCAGCGGCAGAACCCGCCCTGGGTCAAGCCGCGCGGCTGGTCCATTGTCGACGGCAAGCTGGATGTGCGCTTCCATGTCGAACCGGGCTCCACCGTCCGCGCTTCCCGCAGCGGTACGAATGTGATGCTGGACGTGTCGGCGCCCGAAACCGATACCAGCGTGATTGCGCGCAATCTGGCACGGGAAACCGGCGCCAGCCCGGCACAGATCGAAGCGGTGGCGAAGGTGGCTGCCCGCGTCAACGGCACCGATGGCACCATCCTCGACCCGCCGGTACCGGCGCCGAATCCGGTTGCCCTGGAGCAGGCGGCACAGCGCGCCGCCGAAGAAGCCCACCCGGCCGTCGCCGCCGAACAGACCGCGGATGGCGCAAGCCTTCGCATTGCCGGCGCCGGTGCGCATGCGGTGGCGGCCTTTGTCCGCGGCCGCAATGCCTGGATCGTGCTGGACGGGGATTTTCCTATTCAGACGGAACAGTTGAAAACCGGCCTTGGCGAATTTCCCGACAGCGTCGATGTCACGAAGGACGCGGCATCCACCATCATCCGCATCGGCCTGAAAGAACAGGATCTGATCACCGCACGCGGACGCGGCGGCGATCTGATCGTGCAACTTGGCCCCAAGGTGAAGGCCGAACCGCTTGCCATCGGCTTCACCCGCCGCGAAAGCGAAAACGGTCTGACCGCGCTGACGACGCTTTTGCCGGGCGGCAATCACGTCATCACGCTCAACGATCCCGCAGCCGGTGACAGCCTGCTGATTGTGCCGGGCTTTGCCGGACGTGCCGTTGCCGAACCGCGCCATTTCCTGGAATTCGAGCTTCTGCCAACCGCCGCCGGTATCGTCATTCGTCCGTTGACGGACGATCTTGCCGTGCGCGCCAACGATTCCCGCGCCACCATCGCAAGACCGGGCGGGCTGACCCTGACGCCGCCATCGCTGCCGCCGGCACAAACCGCGGCCCAACTGGCGAGTGGTGGCAACGGCCCGACCTTCCTCAACCTGGCCCATTGGCCGAAGGCGGATGACGCGCACTTCCTGAAGGAAGAACGCACCCTTCGCGCCCGCATCGCCGCGGCGGGGCGCGACGGCGCCAACAGCGCGCGGCTGCAGCTTGCCCGCTTTTATCTCGCCAACGATTTCGCCGCCGAAACGCTTGGCCTGCTCGACCAGATGCAGCAAAGCGATCCGGCCCTTCAGGGCGATGCCCATCTGCAAACCATGCGCGCCGCCGCCGATCTGATGATGGCGCGCTATCGAAGCGCCCACAACGATCTGGCCGGTGCCAATCTGGAAGGCGACCGCCACGCCGCCCTGTGGCGTGGGCTTGCCGATGCGGGCCTTGAAAACTGGGGCGATGCCGCACATGCCCTTGCCATCGCCGCGCCGGTTCTGAACCGCTATCCGCCGGAATGGCAGGCCCGCGCCCGCCTTGCCATGGCCCGCGCCGGAATCGCCGAAGGCAATATCGAAGCGGCCGATGCCGCCCTTGCCAAACTGCCCGCCGCATTGCCACAGAAACTGATGCTGCAGGCACAATTGGTGCGCGCCGATCTTTACGCCCACGAAAACCGTTATCGCGATGCCCACCATCTGTACGCGGCCGTGATGGCCGGTGGCGATGAAAAGGCCGCCGCGCGCGCCATTTACGGCGACACCGAAGCCGGGCTCGCCGCCGGTGCGATCAGCCGCAAACGCGCGATCGATACACTCGAATCCTTGCGCTACCGCTGGCGCGGCGACCTGATCGAACTGAAAACCCTGCGCCAGTTGGGCAAGCTTTATTTCGCCGGTCAGCAATGGCGCGAAGGGCTCGACACCTTGCGCATAGCCGCGCGCGCCTTCCCCGACAGCGATCTTGCCCGCGAAGCCGAAGACGATATGCGCAGCACATTCGAAACGCTGTTCCGGAAGGGCGGCGCCGACAAGATGCGCCCGGTCGATGCGCTGGCGCTGTTCTATGATTTCATCGCGCTCACCCCCATCGGACCCGATGGCGATGAGATGATCCGCCATATGGCCGACCGGCTGGCGAAAATCGACCTGCTCGGCCCTGCATCGAACCTGTTGCATTATCAGGTGACCAAGCGGCTTGACGGTGTCGCGCGCGCCCAGGTCGCGGCGAAACTCGCCGGCTATTACCTGCTGGACCAGAAGCCGGACGAAGCCCTTTCCATCCTGCGGCAGACCACGCTCAGCACGCTGCCGGGCGACCTTAACGAGCAGCGCCAATTGCTGGAAGCACGCGCATTGGCCGGTATGAAACAATGGGATCACGCGCTGGAATTGCTGGCGGCGGATTCCTCACCCGCCGCGGCGAAGCTGCGCGCCGGAATTTATTGGGATGCCGGGCGCTGGCCCGATGCCGCCAAAACCGGCGAAGCCACGCTCGGCCAGCGCTGGCAGGATCAGACCCCGTTGAGTGCCCGCGAACGCAATCAGGTGATGCGCGTGGCGATTGCCGCCTCGCTTGCGGGCGATGAGACCGCGCTCAACCGGCTGCGCAGCCATTTCGGTGCCAAAATGACGGGCACGCCCGACGCCAACGCCTTTTCGGTCGTGACGCAGGAGGTCGATCTGCACGGCCTCGCCTTCCGCGACATCGCAGCCAAGGTCGCCTCCACCGGAACGCTGGACGATTTCATGAAAGACTTCCACAGCGCGGACAGGACGATCACCAACTGATCCCTATACGGACCAATTCATGGATCAGTCCGCAGCCGCCTGCGCCGGCCCATAACCTTGCGCCAGGGTCTCATCAAGCCAGGCAAGCGCGCGGGCCGCGACCCCTTCCCACCCCGGTTCGCCGATCATCCAGTGGCTGTGGCCGTTCAGTTCGTGATAGGTGGCGCGTTCGCGGTAACGCCCGGCAACGCGGCGCACCGTCGGCGGCGGGTTGACGTAATCTTCCGTGCCCGAAAAGCACAACACCGGACAGCGCACATCGTCGGCGCCGACAAAGGTGGCGCGCCGTGTATCCAGCGCCCAGTTCATGATCTCGAAAGTGGCAAGCCCGCTTTCGGGAACGAAGCGTTCAAACACGCGGCGGCGCTCTTCCGGCGGCAAAAGGTTCAGCGCATTGGAGGCCGCGATATCGTAATTCGGCGCAATCGGCTTGCACCAGAAACTGCCGGTCAGGAACATCGCGCCGGCCGAGGCCACCTCGAACATGGTGGACGGCAGAACCCCCCACGGTGCCGATGGCGACAGCAGCACCAGTGCTGCGATTTCACACCGCGTGGCCAGCATCTGCGCCAGCAACCCGCCCATCGAATGGCCGACCAGCACCGGCGGTTCTTCAAACCCGGCGATCAGCGCCTCCAGATCTTCCGCATAATCGGCCATGCTGGTGGTGCCGAGTGCGGCGGGCGGGCGGGCCCCGCAATCGTGATGGCGCAGATCCGGCGTTTGGACCGCGTAGCCCGTGGCCGCAAAGGCGTGCGCAAAATGTTCGAAAGCCCAGCCGCCGCAGAAGGCACCATGGATCATCACCACATTGGGATGTGAGGCAGGGGGGCGTGCGGCCATCGCGATCAGACTTCCGGCCCGGCCAAATCCTGAAACGCCGCGATCACCTTTTCATAGGTGTCACGCTTGAACGGCACGATCAGGCGCGGCAACGCCTCCACCGCCAGCCATTTCCAGCTTGCGAATTCCGGCTCCGGCGTTTGCACGGTGATCTCGCTGTCGTCGCCCAGAAACCGCATCAGAAGCCATTTCTGTTTCTGGCCGCGATATTTGCCGTGCAGCGCCACGCCCAGGAGATGTTGCGGCAGGTCATAGGCCAGCCAATCGTCATGTTCGCGCATCAGCCTTGCGTTACTGGTGCCGATCTCCTCCTTCAACTCACGAAGGGCCGCTTCGGTGGGCGTTTCGCCGGGATCGATACCGCCTTGCGGCATCTGCCAGCCTTCGACGGTCTGGTCGATGCGGCGGCCGACGAAAACCAGCCCCTCGCGGTTGATCAGCATCACGCCGACGCAAGGCCGGTACGGCAAATCGTCATGGCGGAGGAAATTATGCGGTTTGGCCATCCGGAATCCGGTGGAAGAAAATCACGGTTTCGCTTCGGCAACTATGGCCGATGCGGGCACCAGAACAAAGCCCCTGCTGGAAAGACCCTTGGCCCAATTGGCCAGCCGCTCCACCGTGGCGGGCAGAAGCGTGGCGGTGGCCGCCGCCCGGCCATCGCTGCGGGCGCGCATTTCGAGATTGGAGAGCGCGCGGTCGATATCGGCGGGGTTTGCGATCGTGTCGATGGTGAAGGCCCCTTGCACGAAGGCGGTTCCGGCCACGCTGGCGGCCTCTGCCGCGCGCGAACCGGCCGCCGAACCATCGTCATAGAACATCAGACCCCGGCGGGAGAGGAACGTCATCACCGGGCTGACATTTTCGCGCGTGGCGAGAAACCGCGCGCCCATCAGATTGGTGATGCCGGCATAGCCGGTGAAGCGCGTCAGCGCCCAGCTCAGGCGGGCATTGTTCGCATCTTCACCCAACCCGGCACGCAAGGTGTGCGGTCCGGTGTCGTTGTTCGCGGTGTCATAGGCCTCCATCGGCACCTGCAGCAGCACCTCGTGGCCGGCCTGGCGGGCGGCATTGACCTGCGCCTGTACACCGGAGGCCTGGGGCGCGAAGGCGAGCGTGACCGCCGGCGGCAACGCCCTGATCGCCGCGGCCGTCGCCTTTTCGCTGAGACCGAGGCCCGTCATCACAATGGCGATGCGGTGCTTACCGCCCGTGGCGGCCACCGGCGGGGCATAGGCATCCATCGGCTTGCGGCCGTCATCGGCGATGCGCGGCAGCGGGCCTTCTTTCGTCTGTTCGATCAGCGCCGGATCGGCGACCAGCGCCTTGCCCGCATAAATCGCCCTGGACGCATTGCCGGTCTTGGCGGCGGGCGGCGCGCCGGTATCCGGCGCGGGTGCCGCAGCGGGCGGTTTGTGGTTCGGCGAATGCACCGGGCCCGACCACGGCTCCGGCGGGAAATTGCCTTTCACGAAAGGCTGCAACGCGATGCTGACCATAGGCCGCGCGGCGTAAGCATTGCCATAGCGCGCCACCACCAGAACCGTGAGCACCACCAGCGCAATCAGCGCCGCATAGGCCAGCACGAGCAGATTGATCCGCCGCGCCTTCGGCACGCCGCCAAGCGTCTCGGGATCGCCCACGCTGTCCATTGCCATGGTGCTAGCAAGCCGGAGTCAGGGTTACGGCGGCGTTAATAGCCGCTTCGCACCCTTCTATCCGCCCCCCGGCAGGCATCCGAGAATCCCTATTGCGCCTTTTCGCCCTTCGCCTTGTCCGGGGCCTTGGCATTCTGAGTCTTGGTATTCTGGGCCACGGCGCTGACGGTCACCTTCCCCCGCAACAGGTCGAGGGCGTAGGAAAGCTGGAAGTCGTCATACTTCTTGCCGGGCGCGGGCCGGATCGGGGGCACCTTGTCGCTCTTCAGCCCCTTCTCGCCCACAAGATGGCCCGGCAGATCGGCCTCGCTCGGGCGGATGACCTTGGGCAGTTGATCATCCTCTTCGCCTTGCGCCACCGCGATATCGGGGATGATGCCGCGCGCCTGAATCGAATGGCCCGACGGGGTATAATAGCGCGCCGTGGTCAGCCGGAGCGCGCCGCCGCCATCGCCCAGCGGGATCACGGTCTGCACCGAGCCCTTGCCGAACGAGGTCATGCCGAGGACGGTCGCACGGCGATGATCCTGCAGCGCACCGGCCACGATCTCGGAAGCCGAGGCGGTGCCGCCATTGATCAGCACCACAATCGGCTTGCCGCCGGTGATGTCGCCCGCCTTTGCATCGTAACGCTGGGTATCCTCGGCATGGCGGCCGCGGGTCGAAACGATCTCGCCCGAATTGAGCAGATCGTCAGAAACCGAAATCGCCTGATCCAGAAGCCCGCCCGGATTGTTGCGCAGATCGAGCACATAGCCCTTGAGCGCCGGCCCGATCTCCTTCTTCAGGTCGCGCACCGCCTTTTGCAGGCCCGGATCGGTCTGTTCGTTGAAGCCGGTCAGGCGGATATAGGCGACATCGCCTTCGCGCCGCCATTTCACGCTGTCGACCTGCACGATGGCGCGGGTCAGGGTGAGGTCGAACGGTTTCTTGGCGCCGTTGCGCAGAATGGTCAGCGTGATCTTCGAGCCTGCGGGCCCGCGCATCTTGGTGATGGCATCGTTCAACGCCATGCCCTGCACCGGCACATTGTCGATGGCCGCGATGAAATCGCCCGGCTTGATGCCAGCCTTGGCGGCCGGTGTATCGTCGATCGGCGACACCACCTTGATCAGGCCGTCTTCCATCGTGACTTCGATGCCAAGGCCGCCGAACTCGCCCTTGGTCTGAATCTGCATGTCGGCAAAGCTTTTGGCATCCATGTAGCTGGAATGCGGGTCGAGGGCGGAGACCATGCCCTGGATCGCGTTGTCGATCAGCTCGCCATCCTGCACCGGGCGGACATAATTGGCCCGCACGCGTTCAAACGCATCGCTGAACAGGTCGAGCTGGCGATAGGCTCCCATGTCGGCAGCGCCGAGCGCGGGCAACAAGGTAATCGCGGCGCCAAAGCCCAGCACCACGCCCACGACGACAAGCGCAATACGCTTCATGATTTTTTTGCCTTCCCCGGCTCACCGGTCATCCAGGGTGCCGGACTGGAACCCTTTCCGTGCTGCCGCAATTCAAAGTAGAGCCGCGAGCGTTCGGTTTGCGGCATGGTTCCAACCGGTTCCCCGGCCAGCAATTCGTCTCCCGGACGTACACTCACACGATCGAGCCCAGCTAGCACGAGATCGTAGCCGTCTGCGATTTCCAAGATCAAGACTTGCCCGGTTTTATGGTAAGGCCCGGCGAAAAGCACCTGCACGTCGGCCGGTGTGACGACTTGCGCGCCTGGCTGGGTGGCAAAGGTGACGCCGGGCGCGCTTGCCCCGCCCACCCCTTCCAGCCCGCCATCGACAATGCGGCCCACCACCGGGCGCAGCAGTCCGCCACGGCGCAAAACCTGGCCCGCCGCCCGCATATTGGCGCCGACGACGGTGACATTCTGGCGCGGCTTGGTGCTGCGCAGCGCCTCCACCTTCGACAGCAGGGCTTCGAGGTCGGCGGCCTGCTGTGCCGCGGTATCGAGCTGTTCCTTCAACCCGCCATAGGTGGTGGCCGCCGCATCGGCCTGCACCTTCTTGCTCGCGAGAAGTTGATCGAGGTCGCTGCGCGCCTGGCGCAGGTCCTGGGCATTGCGCAGACCCTCCGCCCTGCGGCTGACCAGTTGGGCCCGGGTGCTGCGCAATGCTTCCAACTGACGCGAAAGTGCGGCGGCGGCGCCATAGACCCGCGGCAGCGAGGACCCCACCAGCATCGCAGTGTGCACGGTCGCCTGCGCATCGTCCGGCTTCAGCACGAGAACCGGCGGGGTGTCGTGTTCCAGCCGCTGCAAAATCGCCAGAAGCCGGCTGACCGCCACCCGGTCGCGCGCGAAATCGGCCGCCAGTCTGCTTTCCTTCTGCGTCAATTGAACGATCTCGCGGTCCAGCCGCACCTTCTCGCTTTCCAAGGCCTGCACCCGCGCCGCCGTCCGCACCAGTTTTTCCTGCAAGGCACGGGTTTCGGCCGCCAGCGCATCGCTTTTCTTTTTCGCCGCCTCGACCGCGGGGCGGTTCTTTTCGATTTCCTTCTGCAGACGGCGATATTGTTCTTCCGGTGTCGGCAGGCGGGACATCTCGTCCATCGGCACCGCGCCATTCAGTTCATCGGGTGTGGCGGTTTTGTCCGCCCCTTGCGCCAGACAGGGTTGTGCCAGACAGGGGGCCACCGCTGCCGCGGCGGAGAGCATCAGCAACGCGAAAATTTTCGGCACGTGGATCAGGCCGGGCTTTCTGCGTGTGTGCGTTCGATCAGCGAATGGCCGTGCATCGCCGCCGGTTTTTCGATCCCCATCAGATCGAGCAATGTCGGCGCTACATCGGCCAGCCGGCCATTGCCGATCCGCATCCCCTTCGCACCTTTCGCATTGACCGCGATCAGCGGCACATCCAGCGTGGTGTGCGCGGTATGCGGCTCGCCGGTTTTGGGGTCTTTCATCAACTCGACATTGCCATGATCGGCGGTGATGAGGAGCACGCCCCCCGCCTTTTCCACCGCCGCACGCAAACGTCCCAGGCATTGGTCAATCGCTTCCACCGCCGCGACCGCTGCATCCATCACGCCGGTATGGCCCACCATATCGGGATTCGCATAATTGACGACCACCAGGTCGTAAGTGCCGGAGAGAATCGCAGCTTCCAGCTTCTCCGTCACCTCGAAGGCCGACATCTGCGGCTTCTCATCATAGGTGGCGACCTTCGGACTCGGGATCAGAATGCGATCCTCACCCGCAAAGGGATCTTCACGCCCGCCATTCAGAAAAAACGTGACGTGGGCGTATTTCTCGGTCTCCGCGATACGCAATTGCCTCAGATGCAGATCGGCCGCGGTTTCGCCCAGGGTGCCGCGAATATCCTCCGGCGGGAACAGCGCATCCATCAGCGGCTTCAGACTGTCCGAATATTCCGTCAGCCCGGCAGCGGCCGCAAAACGCACCCGCTTCGCGCGATCGAAACCATCGAATGCAGGGTCGAGCAGGGCGGCCGAAATCTCCCGCGCGCGATCGGCGCGGAAATTGGCGAAGATCAGCCCGTCGCCATCCTTCGCGCCCTGGTAATCGCCGATCACGCACGGCACCACGAACTCATCGCTTTTGCCGTCACGGTAAGAGGCGTCCACCGCATCCTTCGCGCTGGCTGCTTTCACGCCTTTGCCTTCGATGATGGCGGCATAGGTTTTGGAAACGCGGTCCCAGCGTTTGTCGCGGTCCATCGCGTAATAGCGCCCGCTGACGGTCGCGATTCCGACACCGGAAAGCCCGTCCACCGATTTCGCGAAATCGGCCAGGAATCCCAGCGCGCTTTTCGGCGGGGTGTCGCGCCCGTCGAGAAAGGCATGGACCAACACCGTCAACCCGGCCTCGGACAGCACACGCGCCAAAGCCGCGATGTGATGCTGATGGCTGTGCACGCCGCCGGGCGACATCAACCCCATCAGATGTACTGCGCCACCCGATGCCTTCACCTTGGCGATCAGTCCGGTCAGCACCGGCAATTTGGCGAAACTGCCATCGGCAATGGCCTCGTCGATCCGGGGCAGGTCCTGCATCACCACCCGGCCGGCGCCGATGTTCATGTGCCCGACCTCGGAATTGCCCATCTGCCCATCCGGCAGGCCCACCGCCCGGCCCGAGGTGGCGAGCAGCCCGCGCGGGCAATCGGCTAGCATGCGCTGGTAATTCGGAAGCTTGCCCGCCTTCGCGGCGGCGGCGATGGCATTGTCGGTCTCGTCCGGGCGCCAGCCCCAGCCGTCGAGGATACAGAGAACACCGGGTTTCTGGCGCATCGGGAACCTTTGACATCTTTCAGACCCAGCTTCCGGGTCATGTTGCATTGCATCCGAAAATAGGCAGGCGCCGCGCCCAAGTCCACAAAGCGAAGGGCATCCGCAAAAGACCCGGAAGATTTTGCCGGGGGCCCGCGAAAAGGGCGGCAAAAGCGTTACCGCAGGCACCCTGAGGCCCCACCAACCCACTGAAATATCACGGTAACTTATGGTAACCGGGGCGGCATGGTTCTCGCATTGGTTCACGCGGATATCTTCTCTTCAACGGATCGCCATGCGCCGCCGCCGTCATTTTACCTGCCGTTCTACCCATTCGCTGACCACCCGGCTGGTTGCCGCTTTCCTGGGGGCGCTTCTGGCGCTGGCGCCCATCCCGGCCTTCGCCTTTTCGCGGATCAAGGACCTCGTCAATATCGAGGGTATCCGCGACAACATGCTGGTCGGCTATGGCCTGGTGGTGGGGCTGAACGGCTCCGGCGATTCCTTGCGCAATGCGCCGTTCACCCAGCAGAGCATGCAGACCATGCTGGAACGGCTGGGGGTCAACACCCGCGGCCAGACCATGCAGACCAAGAACACCGCCGCGGTGATGGTGACGGCCAATCTGCCGGCCTTCGGCGCCCAGGGTTCGCGGATCGACGTCTCGGTCAGCGCGATGGGCGATGCCAAAAGCCTGCAGGGCGGCACCCTTCTCGTCACCCCGCTGTTCGCGGCCGACGGCCAGATCTACGCGCTGGCGCAAGGCCCGGTGGCCATCGGCGGGTTCTCCGCGCAGGGCCAGGCGGCCAGTGTCACCCGTGGCGTGCCCACCGCCGGGCGCATCGCCAATGGCGCGGTGATCGAAAAGGAAACCGGCTACAAGCTGGCCGGGGAACACAGCCTGCGCCTGTCCTTGCGCAACCCGGATCTGACCACGGCGACGCGCATTTCCGGCGCGATCAACAATTTCCTCGGCACCCGTGTTGCGGTGGCCGACAATCCCGCCACCGTCACACTGAACGTACCGGCGAATTACCCCAACGGCGTGATGGGCCTTCTGAGCGACATCGATCAGGTCAAAGTCAATCCGGACCAGCCGGCCAAGGTCATCATCGACGAACAGTCCGGCGTGATCGTGATGGGCGCGGATGTGCGCATCTCCACCGTCGCCATCGCGCAAGGAAACCTGACCATCAAGGTGGACGAACTGCCGGGGGTCAGCCAGCCCACACCGTTCTCCCGCGGCGGGCAGACCGTGGTGGTACCGCGCACCCGCATTCAGGTGGACGATGAAAAGGGCCATCGCATGGCGGTGCTGCAGGATGGCGTCAGCCTGCAAAGCCTGGTGGATGGGCTGAATGCACTCGGCGTCGGCCCGCGCGACATCATCTCCATCCTGCAGGCGGTCAAGGCGGCCGGTGCGTTGCAGGCCGATATCGAGGTGATTGGATAATGACCGACCTTGCCATCACCAATGTGATGACCAATGCGATGACCTTGGCGCAGAGCGCACCCGTCAGGGCACCGCAATCCGCACCGAACGAAGCGGCGGCGCGCAAAGCCGCCAGCGAATTCGAAGGCGTCTTCATTTCCCAGATGCTGGGCCAGATGTTCGAGGGCATTTCGACCGACGGCCCCTTTGGCGGCGGCGAGGGGGAAGCGATGTTCCGTTCCTTGATGGTGGACGAATACGGCAAACAGATCGCGGCCCAGGGCGGCCTCGGCCTTGCCGATTCCATCGTCGATCATTTGATGAAAGGGCAGCAGATGAAAGCCCAGTTGCTGAAACAGCAGGAGCAGACACCATGAGCGGCGACGCGATCGAACCGAAAATCGAACGGCTGATCGGCATGGCGGAACGGCTGATCACCGCTCTGGAAGCCGACATCGCGGCCCTCGAACGGGGAAAGCCCGGCGAGATGCGCACCATCCAGCCGGAGATTCAAACCCTCTCCGCCCTTTATGGCCGCGAAGCGCAAGGCCTGACGCCGGGCCTGACCAAGGCCGCGCCCGATGCCCTGCGCGCACGGTTGACGGAATCGACCAGACGCTTTGCCGAAACGCTGTCACGCCATACAAGGCTGGTGACGCGGGTGAAGACCGCCAGCGAAGGCATGATCCGCGCCATTGCCGAAGAGGTGGACCGCCGCATGGCGCCGGCACGCACCTATGGCCGCGGGCCTGCGGCGCAGACCCGCCCCGCACAGGCGATGATCTTCAACAATGTGATCTGAGCAACTCGGGAAACGGCGTTCACCTCCCTTTGAGGGAAGGCCGAACGACACTGCACCACCCCCTCCGGCGCTTCCGCGCCACCTCCCCCGTAAGAACGGGGGAGGACGGTCGAGGCGATGAGTTTCTCACTTCTCCTCCCCCGCCTGCGGGGGAGGTCGAATGATGCGAACGTTGTGAGCATCATTCGGGTGGGGGCTGGGCGCGCGTAAAACTTTTTCAGAAATCCGCCGCACGCGATTTCAATGCGTTAACCCCCAGGTGCGAGTCGCTGCCTAACGATTTCCGATCACGCGGCCTTGCAGCGCGCCGCTCCTCGCACCATCTTCGCCAAATCCCGAGAGATATATCAGACGGTCAGGCCGAGACGCCGCCAGACAGCGCGTTGAGCGCGAGCGTGTAACTCGCGATCTGTTTCTGCAGATAGGCCGGTGCCGTTCCGCTCACCTGCGGGCCGAACATCGTGCTGTAATCGGGTGTCGTCAGCGTGCGATAGGCGCCGCGCAGCGACGACAGCACGCCCAGCAATTGCCCGCGTGCCGATTTCGCATCGGCGGTGGTCAACAGGTCGAGCGTCTTGGGCAGGCCGAGCCCGAAAATCTGTTTCTGCGTGGAGGATGTATCCGATGAATCCGTACTCGAATCCGTTTTCGGCTTGCCCGCCAGAATGGTGGGAGAAATGCCAAGCCCGCCCAGCGCATCCTGCCCGGCGGGCCCGCTTTTGAGCGTGATCTGAACCCCGTCATTGGCGCTGATATTCAACGCAGCCCCTTGCGCGTTGTAAGTCACTTTCGCTTCGCCGTTGAAGGTCAGCGCGCTGTTGATCTTGGACGCCAGCGAACTCATCGTTTCATCGGCCGAAATGCGGATGGTGACATCGCGGCTCATCCGCCCGTTGATGGAGAGCGTGAAGCTGTCGCCTTCCTTCAAGGTGGTCTGGTCGGTCAGCCGCACCGATTGGGTGAGCGAGACCGTGCCCCGCGGCAGGCCCAGCGCGTCCAGCACACTCGCCCCCTGTTCGTCGAGCGCGATGCCGGCCCCCGCCGATTGCCCGCCGGTGCCGCCATATTGGCGCGTCCAGTTCACATTGCCGCTCGCATCCAGCGCGCTGACGAACATCATCGGTGCGTTGGCAAAACTCTGCGTCTGCCCGGCAAAGGTGCCGCGCGTGGTGCCGGTGAGATAAACCGTGCCGTCCGAAGCGACGGCGAGATTCGCGCCCGTATCCGTGGCGCTGGTCCCGACATAGGAAACGTAATCGGCACTGGCGCTCGCGCCCGCATCGTTGAGGCGGAAGACAAACGCATCGCTGCCGCCCGAACTGGCGTGCGCGATGTTGGCCTGTCCGCCCGCGGTCAGTGCGGCGTTGGTGGTGGCGCCGGAGAGATAGATCTGATTGCCCGAGACCGCGATACCGCCGAGCGTGCCGCCCTTCAGATCGCCCAGATCCATCTGCCACAGGGGTGCCGTGGTGGCATCGCCACCGGCATATTTCGAGACGATGGCGTGGCCGTTCTGCACACTCGCCACCACCAGACCGCCATCGCTGGTGGTTGCCATTTGCGACACCTGATCGTTGCCGCTGGTGCCGAATTGCTGGCGGTAGACAACCTTGCCACTGGCGTCGAGCTTGCCGACATACGCATCGGCCATGCCGGACGATGTTTGCCCTGCCGCAATCGTGCCCGAGACCTGACCCGCGTAATAGACATTGCCGCTGGCATCGACACTGACGGCATAGGCCTGGTCATTGGCCAGCGGATCGACCTGATGCAGCCATTTCTGCGTGCCGTCGGCCGCGAATTTGGCCACGAAACTGTCCTGGCCGCCGCCGACGGAATCGCCGGTCAGCATGCCGGTCGTGGTCCCCGCCACCACCACGCCGCCGGTCGGATCGAGCGCGAGCGAAAAGCCCGCTGCTTCGTCCTGGCTGCCGAGCAGCCGCTGCCACAGGACCTTGCCTGCGGAATCATACTTGGTCAGGAAAACGTCCTGCGAGCCTTGCGTGATCTGATTGGCGAAACTGCCGGTGGTGTTGCCGACCACATAGATATTGCCGTTGGCGTCCACCACGCTGGCCTTGGCCTCGGCGGTGCCGCTGTCGGGTGCGATCTGGGTATTGAAGGCCGCGCGTTGCGTGCCGTCGAGATCGGTCAGCTTGATCAGCCGCCCGGTTCCAGTGCCATCGGCCGTGCTGCCGGTGCTGCCGGCCAGATAAAGCGCCGGTGTGGCCGAAGCCGCCGAAAAGGTGAGCGTTTCGGATGCCGTGGTCCTGATCTCAAGCCCGAAGGTTTTCTTCGAGATCGGATCGGTGTTGGCGTCATCGGTGCCGCTTGTTCCCGTACCGCTTGTGCTGCTTGTGCCCGTGCTGCTTGTACCCGTGCTGCCGGCCGTATCGGTATTGCCGTCGCTGATCACGGTGCGCTGCACGCGGGTGGAGAAACCGCCATCGGAAAGCTGCTGGTTGATATAGGCCGCGATATTGTCGAGCGTCAGCGGCCCCGAAACATTGGCGAGATCGATCTGTACATTGGTCTGAACCCCGCCCTTGGTCACGCCGATGGTGAAACTGTCGGATGCGCTGACATTGGACAAAGGCTGGAACAGCGCACTGCCCTTCACCACCACACCGCCGATATAATTCGTTTGCGACAGGGGCACACCGGCCGTGCTTGTCACGCTCGACATCTTGGTGCCGGGCAGCAGCGTGAAATTGTTGAAGGTGGTGGTGCTGAGGAATTTCTGGATATCCAGCAACCCGCTTTGAAAGCGCGTGTCGAGGCCCGGCAATTGCCCGCTCAAGGTGCCGTCGCGCGAGGCCATCCCGGCAAGATAGGCGAGCCGGTTCAGGCCCTGATAGAGCGTGAACAGCTTCTGATAATCCTGATCGGCCTTGGCCGCATCGGTGGTGGCCGCCCCCGATTGCGGCAGTTGCGATGTATCGATGAACGGGGTGTTGCCAAGCGCCCAGGCATCCTGCGCTTCCTGCGTGGGTTGGGGAACGCTTGAATCCCACGGCGGCGTCAGCGTGGTTTGCGTGGCCGAGCCTTGCGCAGCATTCTTCAGCGCGGTCGCCTGTGCCGTGCTGATGGGCAGCTTCGCATTGTAATAGCTGACCAGAACCGAAGGGTCGAAGCTGACCAGCGTGGGTGTAACGGCCATCGCTCTTTCTACCCGCGCGCAGCAGAGATTGTCGGCGAAATTGTCGGCCAATTGGCCTTAACGCCTTCCTAAACATAAGAAAGAATCGAACGTGCTTAACGTGCCCTTAAACAGCGGCGGCGATGCTCCGCCGATGGCATTTCCTGCAACCGGTTCCGATCCGTTTTATCAGCGCGGCCTGGCGCTTTCGGCCAGCGGCCGCCACCATGAGGCGATCGAGAATTTTGAGCGTGCGCTGGCCGCCACGCCCGATGACACGCGCGTGCTGTTCGCACTGGGCAACACCGCGCGCGCACTCGGCCTCGACGCCCCGGCGGAACAGTTCTATCGCCGCGTGCTGGCCGCCGATCCGGCCCGGATCGAGGCGCTGGTCAATCTGGCCAATCTGTTGCGCGCGAGAGGACAGGCCGGCGCCGCCATCGCGTTGCTGGCCCAGCCGCTGTCGCAAACGCCGGGGCAGCCGGAATTGTGGCTGACCATGGGCTCCGCTTTGCGCGAACGGGGCGAGACGGAAAAGGCCAAACAGCATTTTCGCGAAGCACTCGCCCTGCGCCCCGATTACGCGCCCGCGCTCGGCAATCTGGCCGACCTTCTTGCCGATGACGGTGAGGTGGACGAAGCACTCGGCCTTTACGACCGCGCCATCCGCGCCGACGGGCAGAACCCGCAACTGAAGCTCAACCGCGCCGTGCTGCATCTTCTGACCGGCAATCTGAAACAGGGCTGGCAGGACTATGAGGCGCGGCTGAAAATCGCCGGCAAGGCCCCGCGTTATCAGCATGGCTTGCCGCGCTGGTCCGGGGCGCCCTTGCGGCGCGCGCGCCTTCTCGTCACCGCCGAACAGGGCGTCGGCGATCAGATCATGTTTGCCAGCCTGATCCCGCAGCTGTCGGACCGGGCGCAGAAGGACGGCGGCGCAGTCGTGCTCGAATGCGAGCCGCGGCTGGTGCCGCTGTTCCGCCGTTCGTTCCCCAAGGTTGCGGTCCGCCCGCAACAGCTTGAAAGCCGCGGCGGCGTCACCCATGCGCTTTACGGCTGGCTGAAAGCGGCGGGCGGTGCCGGTGCGGCGGTCGAAATGGGCTCGCTGCCGAAATATCTGCGCAAGACGCCGGCGGATTTTCCAGCACCCCACACTTATCTGGTGGCCGACGCGCAGGAACGCGCGCATTGGCGCCATGTGCTATCGGGCGGTGGGGCCGCACCTTATATCGGCATCTGCTGGCGCAGCGGCAAAACCAATGGCCTGCGCGGCCTGCAATACGCACCGTTGGGACAATGGGCGGATTTTCTCAAAACCCTGCCCGGCACGGTGGTCAACGCACAATACGATGCGGCGGAAGACGAGCTGCAAAAGCTGGAGGAGTTGAGCGGCCGCACCATTCTGCGCCCGCAAGCCCTCGACCAGAAGCAGGAACTGGATCGCACCGCCGCCCTGTTCAGCGAACTGGACGCCGTGATCTCCGCCCCCACCGCGGTTTCGTGGCTGGCGGCAGCGGCCGGTACGGCAGTGTTCAAAGTCCTTTACGACACAAGCTGGACCAGCTTCGGCCAGGATCACGAACCCCTGGCGCCCGCCGCACATTGTATCCGCCCGCGCAAGGCCGGTGACTGGCCGAGCGCCTTTGCCGCCGCCGGTTCAGCCCTCGAACAACACTTCACGGCACAGATAAATAATTAGAGCGCGGTGGCGCGCAACCGTTCCCGCAACGGCCTTGCGAGGCTGACGATCTGCGTTTGCTGGCCCCGCTTCTGCGCCAGCAACGCCGCCAGATCGGCAGCGATACGTTCCGCCCCTTTTCCATCAATCGCGGCCATCCCGGCGTTGCGCATTGCGCGCCGCCGTGGCGCATCCGCCATCAGGTTACGCACATGTTCCACCATTTCCGTGCCATCGGCCGCTTCGGCGAGGCCGAGCGAAAGCCCCATGCCCGCCGCCGCGAATGCGGAAGCCGATTGCGCATGATCCGGCGTCAGGCAGAGATAAAGTGCGGGGACACCGGCCGCGGCCAGTTCATAGGCCGTGACACCGAACGCGATCAGCGCCAGATCGGCACTGGCATATTCGGTGGCGAGATCGTCAGCGCCCTCAATGGTTTCGAAATTGGGCGAGAGGGCGACAATCGCGCGCGCGATCCGCGCGCCATCGGCCATGCCCTGCCCGATCACAAAGCGCACCCGCATCACGGTGTCGAGTGCGGCGAGCGCTTCCGCCGCTTTCCACGTCAACCCGAAAGGATCGCTGCCGCCCATCGAAACCAGCACGGTCGGCCGCCCGCCGGCCGGACGCTGTGCGGTCACCACCTTGCGCAAACCCAAGAGCGCCCATTCCCAACCAACGCGGCGTACCGTATCCGCGCCATGCCACGAAAGCCGTTCGACCTGCGGCAGCGGCGGATAATAGGCAATTGTCGCGGAAAGCCTGCGGCCGCCGCCGTCGTCCACCACCGCGGTCACCGGCACGCGCTGTGCCAGCCGCGCCAGTTCGGGGCGGGACAGCCCTTCGCGCAGATCGCATACCAGAACGTCGCTTTGGCTTTCGGCCAGACGCGCGGCCAATTCCCGCGCATCGTCTTGCCAGGCAATGGTTTCGGCCGGGAAGCCCCCATGGCGGATGGTGGCCAGCGCATCTTCGGTGCCGTTCAGCGCGAATTGCACACCAAAACCTTCGCGGTCGCGCAGCGCGCGCGCCAGCGACAGCATGCGTTTGACATGGCCATAACCATAGGCTCCGCCGCCGTCGCAACGGATCAGAACCCGCGCTGCCGCGCGCGCAATCGGCTTCTGCTGCACATGGGCATTCAGATTGCGCAAAATGGGTTCGCGGCCCAGCAGCCGCACCACATCGCCCAAGGCTGCCGCGCCCGGTGCCACGCCAAGCCGGGCGTGAATCGCCTCGATAAAGGCGAGATCGTCCGGCGTGTCGATGGTCAGCCGTCCGCATTCCACCGCCAGCGGCGGATAGGGCGCCGCGCGCACGATATGGACGAAATCCGGGTGCAGCTTGAAGTAGCCGGTGACATGTTCGCGCGCGACGGGATCGCCCGCCGCATCCATCATCAGCTTGTCGAGCGCACGGCGCGAAAACGGATCGACCCCTTCATGGGCAGTCACTGCACCGTCTTCCAGAAGAACGTAATCCCCATCCTGCGCGATCAGCGCATCGACCAGATGATCGATGAAAGCCGCATCGATAAAGGGTGCATCGGCCGAAACCCGCACGATGACATCGGCGTCCATCGCCTCTGCCGCCATCGCGAAGCGGGCCAGCACATTGTCTTCCGGGCCGCGGATCGCGGTGAGCCCTTGTTTTTCGGCAAAGGTCTGAATGGCATCGTCACGCGGCGCGGTGCTGGTGGCAATCGCAATCGCGCTTATGCGGCGGGAGCGTTTCAGCCGTTCCACCACGTGCCAGAGCAGCGGCTTGCCCGCCACATCGTGCAGCACCTTGCCGGGAAAACGGCTCGACCCCATGCGGGCCTGGATCACGGCCACGATCCGGGGCGCCGCCGCGATCACGCCGCATTCTCCCAGCGCGCGCGCACATGGCGCATGGGGCGCATGCCGTCCACCGGATCGGCCCGCCATTCGCGGTCTTCGGCTTCCGACGGCTGCGGCTCCTTGAAGCCGGCGCCGTCTGCGCTGAGCCCTTCACGGATGCGCGCGATCACCGGCGCAATTTCTTCCGGCAGCCAGCAATGGCCGGCGGTATATTCCGCACCATGGCGGTCGAGATCGAGATGGAATTCGATGACACCGGCGCCCCAGCGATGCACTGCGCGTTCGATTACCGCGGGCCGGCGCGTATGATCGGACCAGCCAACGGCACAGCCCGTTTCCGCGCGAATGGAATCGATGGCCGCCAGATTGGCTTCTTCTGCCGGTGTGGGATAAGCCGAAACGCAATGCAACAGCGTGATATCGCTGGCGCCCGCATCCTTCAGAATGCCCGCCGCAGCAGTGATTTCCGCCATCGTCGCCATGCCGGTCGACAGCACCACCGGCAGGCCCGTGGCCGCACAGGCGCGCAGCAGCGGCGCGACCAGCAACTCATAGGATGCGATTTTGTAGAAATCGACGAAGGGCAGAAGCTCCGCCACCGCTTCCAGATAAAAGGGTGTGCAGGAAAAGGCGATGCCGCGGCGGCGGCAATGTTCGGCAATCGGCGCCAGATGTTCGCGCGGCAGTTCCCATTCCTTGCGGGCGCGGTGCTTTTCACTGCGCGCAAGAATTTCCGGCGCGAACATGCGCTCGATACGGAAAAGCTGAAATTTCACCGCATCGCATTTGGCATCGGCGGCGGCATCGACAAAGGCCAATGCGCGGGACAGGTCGCGCGCATGATTGCTGGAGACTTCGGCGATAAAGCGCGGCATGTGCGAAGGATTATGGCTCCCCACATCCGGTGCAGTGTTCCAGGCACGAATCATATGGCGCCTTCGAGAGAATCGCGTTTAACCATTTTTAAATTCGGTTTGGCTAAAAGAGCGTTAACACCGGCGAACTTCCGGTAACGCTTTCACCCGCGACGCACACGCAACGCATGCAGCAGAGCCACGCCTTCTTCATCGTATCCAGCGGGCGGTCCGGTACGGCCATGCTGCACAAGGTGCTGTCATCCTTGCCGGGCGTGGAGATACATCACGAATATGCGGTGCAGATCACCCAGCCGCTGGCGGTCCGACGTTATCTCGGGTTAACAGAACGTAAAGATGTGCTGGCGCTTTTAAGAACTGTGCATGGCGCGGCTGTGCGCCATTCCGAAGCCGCCCATTGGGGCGATTCCTCGAATAAGCTGTCGTGGTTGATCCCCGAACTGGCCGAGTTGTTCCCGAATGGCCGTTTCGTTCATCTGGTGCGCGACGGGCGCAAGGTGGCGGGTTCCTATTTCCGCAAGCTGGGCGATGAATGCTACGACGACCGTTCCAACGCCGTGATGCAGCGCTTTTACGACGATCCGACGCAGATCCCGCCACCGCCGGAAAAGAAATATTGGTGGCCGGTTCCCAGGCGTGACGATGCGCTGGCCGGCGCCTTCCGCCAGTTCGATCAGTTTTCGCGCATCGCCTGGCATTGGGCGGAGGTGAACCGCGTTATCCTCGCAGCACTTGCCGCACTGGCGCCCGAGCGGCAGCTGTTTGTCCGGCTGGAGAATTTGCGCCGCGACCCGGCAAGCCTGGCCGGATTGTTCGCTTTTCTCGGGCTACGTGGAGAAAAGACCCATTTTGCAATGTTCGCGCGGCCCCACAACGTCAACCGGCCGGAAGACGAACGTCTGAGCGAGGCACAGCGCGTAGCGTTCACGCGCATCGCGGGACCGATGATGGCGCGCCTTGGTTATGCGGGAACCGACGAATACGTAGTGAAATATTAACGGCACTAGGTGAAAGATGGTTACCGGTTTCTTCACCGGGCATTCGTCATGAGGGGCATTTGCGGTCTTTGTCGCCGCGACACATTGGAAGAGGTTTACGAGCCGGAAGGTTCGACACGGGGCATCACGGTTCACCTCTGCCACCATTGCGGGCTGGTACAGAGCCTGCCGCGGATCGCCCACGCGCCGCGCCGCCCGCCCAGCGTTTCGGGCGGGGCCGATTGGGGCAATGTCCGCTATGGCAAGGGTTTTCGCACCAGGGCGGCGCTTGCGGCGCTTGCCCGTCACGCCGATCTTGCGGCACCGCTTCATCTGCTCGACGTCGGTTCCAATCGCGGCAGTTTCGCCAGAGCCTTTCTGGACGCGGCACCCTCCGCACAGATCACTGCGGTGGAGCCGGATGAACGGGTGGCGGAATCCTGTGCCGTGCTTGCCCGCACGCAACTCATCACCGGCCGGATTGAGAATGTGGTGCTGGAAGATGCGCGCTTCGACATCGTTCATTCCTGCCACACCATCGAACATCTGGCCGATCCGGCCCAGGTTCTGGCCGATCACTGGCGCGTTCTGAAAGACGACGGGCTTCTCGTCCTCGACGCGCCCAACCTTGCCTTTCTCGGCGGCAGCGATGTGGTCGAGGAATGGTTCATCGACAAGCACCTCTATCACTTCTCTGTCCGCACCCTGCTGCGCATGCTGGGTGAGGCGGGCTTTACCGTTATCGACGGGCCGGATGCCGGCGATCGCGACAACATCCTGATCGTGGCGCGCAAGGCGGCACAGCCGCAATCGGCCGCGCTTGCCGCCGATCCGCAGGAAGTGGAATCGGCGCGAACGCTGATCGCACATTATATCGCGAGCCGCGCGCGCAATCTGATGGCACTGACAGCGGTTGCGGCCGAAATCGCGGCACAGAAATCCCGCGGCGTCGCGATCTGGGGTGCGGGCCGTATCTTCGACAATCTGGTGCGGCATGGGCATTTCGATGCCACCACGCTCAACCTGCTGATCGACACCCATTTGAAGGCGCATGTGCGCGAACGCCATGGCTGCACACTGGCCGGCCCCGAAGCGCTGGCCTATGCGGCACCCGGCGTTGTCGTGGTGATGTCGCGCGCCTTCGCCGGCGAGATTTCGGAACAGGTGCGAAGCCTCGCCCCCGGTGCCGAAATTCTTCTTTATTCCGACCTTCTGGCCCGGGCGCAGACGCGCGCCGCCGCCTAGCCGAGAGAGTGCCATGTTCAAGGAAAATTTTGCCACCGCAAAAGCACCCGCCCCGGCCCGCGATCTGGTTGGCGAACTTGAGGAAGCGTCCCGCTTCGTACGCCGCCATGTGATCGCATCGATCTATCATGCCGGCTCCGGCCATCCCGGCGGCGCGCTTTCCTGCGCCGATATTCTCGCCTGCCTTTACGGCGCTGAACTCAATCTGTGGCCGTCCGGTGTCAGCGATCCGGATCGCGACCGCTTCGTGCTGTCCAAGGGCCATGCGGCGCCCGCGCTTTATGCCGTGGCGGCGCATTACGGCTTCTGCGATCGTCATGCGGCGCGCAATCTGCGCAAGCTGGGAAGCCCGTTTCAGGGTCACCCGCATGTGCTTGAACTGCCATGGGTGGAAACCAGCACCGGTTCGCTGGGCCAGGGGCTTTCCGTGGCACTCGGCATGGCGATGGGGCTGAAACTGCGCGGCAGCACCGCGCGGGTTTACGCCCTGATCGGCGATGGCGAGATGCAGGAAGGTGAAGTGTGGGAAGCCGCGATGTGCGCCGCCCATCATCGGCTCGATAACCTCTGCGTGATTGTCGACTACAACAAACTGCAAAGCGACAACACCAATGATGCGATCATGCATCTGGAACCGCTGGCCGCGAAATGGCGCGCCTTCGACTGGGCGGTGGCGGAGATCGACGGGCATCGCCATGCCGCGATCCTGTCGGCACTGCGCAGCGCTTCGGTCACGCAAGGCCGGCCTGCGCTTCTGATCGCCCACACCGTCAAGGGCAAGGGCGTGCCCTATATGGAAGACAAGCCGCAATGGCACGGCAGCGTGAAGCTGACGCGCGAACAGAGCGAAGATGCACTGCGCGCCCTTAAAGCCTCGCCGGATCAGATCAAGGAGCTTCTGAATGCTTAAGAGCGCTGAAGCCGTGGCCGAAGCCCCGGCCCTGATCGGGACCAGCGGCGATTCCTTGCGTGAGGCCTTTGGCAAGGCGTTGGCCGATCTGGCGCCGGAATTTCCCGACCTCGTGGTGCTGGACGCCGACATTGCGGGCGGCACCGGCACGCATCATTTCCGTTCGCGCCAGCCCGGCCGCTTCTTTCAATTCGGCATTGCCGAACAGAACATGATGGCGGCGGCGGGCGGCATGGCGGCGGTGGGTCTTCTGCCGGTGGTCACCACCTTCGCGGTGTTCTGCCTGCGCGCCATCGAACAGGCACGGCTTTCCATCGCCTATAGCGGGCGCAATGCGAAGATCGTTGCAAGCCATCCGGGTCTCGATGTCGGGCCCGATGGCGGTTCGGCCCAGGCGCTGGAAGATCTGGCCGCGTTCCGCGCCATTCCCGGCATGACGGTGATTTCACCAGCCGACCCGGCCGAAACGGTGGCCGCAACGCGCGCCATTCTGGAATTCAAGGGTCCCGTCTATATGCGCACCGGCCGCAGCCCGGCCAGGCGCCTGTTCGAGCCGGGGCATGTGTTCGAGATCGGCAAGGGAGAGATTATCCGCGATGGCGAAGACCTCACCATCATCGCCTGTGGCGTGGAGGTGGCGCGCGCCTGCGATGCCGCAGACATGTTGCAGCAGGAGGGGATTTCGGCCCGCGTCGTGAACATGGCCACGATCAAACCGATCGATCGCGATCTGATCGCGCGTTGCGCCCATGAAACCGGCGCTATCGTCACCGCCGAAGATCACAATATTTATGGCGGTCTTGGCGGCGCCGTGGCCGAAGCACTGGCGCAGACCGTGCCCTGTCCGGTTGAATTCGTCGGCGTGAAGGACGTTTTCGGCGCCTCCGGCGAGCCGGAAGAACTGGCCGACCATTTCGAGATTTCTGCCCCCTTCATCGCGGAAGCGGCCAAACGCGTCCTCGCACGAAAGAGACAATGACCAATCGCTTTTCCCTGAACGGCAAAACCGCCTTTGTCACCGGCGGCAGCCGCGGCATCGGCCGCGCCATTGCGCTTGGCCTGGCGGAGGCCGGTGCCAATGTCTGCCTGACCTATCGCGAGAAAATCGGCGAAGCAGAAGACGTGGTGGACGAAATTCGCACCCGCGACCGCCGCGCCATCGCATTGAAAATGGATGTGACCGACCGCGCCAGTGTCGAAGCCGCCGCGCAATGCGCGCGCGAGGCATTGGGCGCGATCTCGATTCTCATCAACAATGCCGGCATCAACAAGCCGGAGGATTTCGACAAGGTCAGCGAAGCCGATTGGGATTTCATCCTGGCGGCGAATTTGCGCGGCCCCTTTACCTGCGCCCAGGTGTTTCTGCCCATGATCGCCGATGCCGGCGGCGGCAGCATCGTTCATATCGGATCGGTCAGCGGCCAGTATGGCGGCCCGCGCACGGCGCACTATGCCGCTTCAAAAGCCGGGCTGATTTCACTGGCTCAGGTCATCGCGCGCCATGGCGCCCAATATAATGTGCGCTCCAACACCGTGGCGGCCGGGCTGATCGCATCGGGCATGGCGGCCAGCGCGCTTGCCGCGCCCAGCGTACAGAAGGCGGCCGAGACCATTCTGCTCAAGCGCCTCGGCACCACGCAGGAGGTGGCGGACGCAGTCGTGTTCCTGGCCAGCGATGCCTCTTCCTATATCACCGCGCAAACGCTGAACGTGAATGGCGGGCTTTATTTCTGATGAAGACGGTTCTGATCATTTCCGGCGGGATCGAAGCCGCGGATGCCGCCAGGCGCGCGAAGGCGCTTGGCTATTACGTCGTGGTCTCCGACCGCGACCCCGAAGCGCCCGGTTTTGAATATGCCGATTCCCGGCTGATCGCCGATGTCTATGGCCCGGATGAAACCGCCGCCGCGGCCGAACGCTTTCACCGCAAGATCCGCAAGATCGACGGCGTTCTGTGCGTGGCCGCCGATGCACCGGTGACGGCCGCCAGTGTGGCAGAACGGCTGGGCATTGCCGGCCTGCCGCGCGCGACGGCAGAGCTTGCGTGCGACAAGCTGGCGATGAAGACACGGCTGTCGTCCTGCGGCGTGAAGGTGCCGGGCTTCATGGCGGTGGAAACGCCGCAGGCGCTGCAGCGCCTGGTGGTGCAGCATGGCCGCAACCTTGTCATCAAGCCGGTGGACAGCCGCGGTTCGCGCGGGGTGCAGCGCCTTGGCCAGGTGCGCGATCTCGATCACGCCTTTGTCTTTGCCCGCGATCATTCGCCCACCGGGCGCGTGATGGTGGAGCAATATCTGGAAGGTCCGCAGGTCTCCACCGAATCCATCGTGATGGGCGGCACGTGTTTTACCCCCGGCCTGTCCGACCGCAATTACGAACATCTGGAACGCTACGCCCCCTTTTTCATCGAGAATGGCGGCGATCTGCCAAGCCATCTGCCGGCCGAAACGCAAGACAAGATCAAAGCGCTGGTGGCACAGGCCGCACACGCCATGGGCATCGAGAACGGCACCGTCAAAGGCGACATCGTGGTGCACAAGGGCGAGCCTTATGTGATCGAACTGGCGGCGCGGCTTTCCGGCGGATTTTTCTGCACGCGGGAAATTCCGCTGAACACGGGCGTCGATTTTATCGGCGCGGCAATCCGGCTCTGCGTGGGCGACCCCGTCGCGCCGGAAGAACTGGAACCGAAGCAGCAAACCCCGGTGATCCAGCGTTATGCCTTTCCCGCCCCCGGCACGGTGCAGCGCGTGACGGGCGCCGACGAAGCCCGCGGAATTCCCGGCATCAGCGATGTGATCGTCACGGCAAAACCCGGCGACATCATTCCCCATGCTGGCGACAAGCGGCCATCGGCCGCCATGGTGCTGGCAACCGGCGCCTCACGCGAACAGGCACTGAAGGCCGCCAATGATGCGCTTTCCTGCCTGCGAATTGAAACCGCATGAACGTGCCGCTGCCCTCACCCTCCGAAAAAGTGGCGGACGGCGATGCGGCCGCAACGCTTGGGCTGTTCGCGCTGTTTCACCTCAACCTCGCGTTTTCCTCCATCGCGGAAGACCGCCGCGGCGATGTGATTTCAAACTGCTATTGGCCGCTGTTGCGGCTGGCGCGCGATCACGGCCCGATCGGCGTGGAACTAACCGGCTACACGCTGGAAGAAATCGCCGCGCGCGATCCCGCGTGGATCGCCGAAGCGAAAGCCCTGATCGGAGCGGGCCGGATCGAACTCATCGGCTCCGGCTATGCGCAGATCATCGGCCCGCTGGTGCCGGCGCGCGTCAGCGAAGCCAATCTGCGCATCGGCAACGAAATTTATGAGCGGCTTCTGGGCGTGCGGCCGCAACTGGCGCTGGTCAATGAACAGGCCTATTCGGCCGGACTCGTCGGGCTTTACTGTGATGCCGGATACCGCGCCATTCTGATGGACTGGGATAACCCCGCCGTCCACCACCCCGAATGGCCGGCCGAAACCCGTTATCTGCCGCAGCGGGCATTGGGTGCCGATGGGCGCAGCATCGCACTTTTGTGGACCAGCACGGTTGCGTTTCAAAAGCTGCAGCGGCTGGCCCATGGCGACCTGACAGCGGCGGATTATCTGTCCTGGCTTGCCGCCCGCGTCGGCAAAACGCCACGCACACTTTGCTTATACGCCAGCGATGCCGAAGTGTTCGGCTTCCGCCCCGGCCGCTACCGCACCGAAGAGGAAAACGGTGGCGGCAAGGAGTGGGAGACGCTGGGCGCCGCCTTCGCCGCGATCAAAGCCGACACGGCTTACGCGTGGTCGGCACCGTCGGGCGCACTGGCCCTGAACGGCGCACCGCATGCGGAACAGAGCTTGCGGCTTGAATCGGCAACCTGCCCCGTGCCGGTCAAGAAACAGCGCAAATACAATCTCTCCCGCTGGGCGGTGACGGGGCGCGACGACATCGCGATCAATGCCGCCTGCGAGCGCATCTATCACGGCCTTGTCGCGCAGAACACACCCGATACCGCCTGGAAAGAGCTTTGCTATCTGTGGTCGAGCGATTTTCGCACCCACATCACCGATGCGCGCTGGCAGGCCTTTTGCGGGCGGCTGGCGCGCTGCGATCATCATTACGGCAGGCAGCCGATACCGCTTTCCGATCCACCGGCCAGTGCGAAGCCGTGCGAAGGGCGCTATCTCGAGATCGAAACACCGATGCTGGCGGCAACGCTGGACCGGCGCCGTGGCATGGCGATCCACACCTTGCGCTTTCGCGGTCACAAAGCGCCGATCCTTGGCGGCCTGTCACACGGCCATTTCGACGACATTGCCTTGCAGGCCGATTGGTACACGGGCGATTGCGTGTTCGAGGCGCCGGGCGAACCCAAAATCACCGATCTGGAATGGTGCGACGCGAAGCTTTGGAGCGACAACAATGGCGACCGGCTGATTGCCGCCACCATTCCAACGCCCAATGGCCCGATCGAAAAGCGCCTGCGTTTCCATGCCCGCAATCCGCGGGTGGACTTCGACATCACCTTTCATTGGGCCGATTGGGGCCGCGGCAGCCTGCGCCTTGGCCATTTCACCGTGCTGCCGAAGCATGTGGATTGGGACGCCCTGTCGCTTGTCACCCACAATGGCGGCAGGGAGAGCGAGACTTATGCCCTTGCCGGGCAGACCGTGGACCACGGTGCGCCGGTCTCGTTTCTGGTTTCGGCCTCTTACGGCTTCGGTATGACCGAAGGCTGGGCGGAGCTTGGCGACCGCGAGAACCGCATCCGCATCGAGGTGAACCGGCAGACAGCCCCCCTGCTTGGCCTTCTGCATCACCGCGCGGCCGGCGGCAGCCTGTTCTGCCAGCTTCAGCTTTCGGCCCTCGAACTCGACGAAACGCGCAAGCCCTCCCCTTATCGCGATGGGCCCCGGCGTTTCCGTTTCAGCGTAAATGCTGCGTTACCATAAGCCCTTGTTAAGGGTGTTTTGCAAACATTGCCAAACCAAATCCGGATTCAGACTTCCATGCCGCAAAGCGCCGTCAAGATCATTCGCCCAAAGGCCAATGCCGCCGCGGACGTTGAAGAACCCTTGCTTCGGGATTTCACCCAGCCCTGGCTCGACCTGAACGACAAGGCGGTGCTGGTCACCGGCGGCACCGGCTCCTTCGGCAAGCATTTCGTCAAGACGGTGATCGAGCGTTATCGCCCGAAGCGGCTGGTGATCTTCTCGCGCGACGAACTCAAGCAATATGAGATGCAGCAACTGTTCCCACAGGAACAATATCCCTTCATGCGCTTCTTCATCGGCGATGTGCGCGACCGCGACCGTCTGGAACTGGCGATGCGCGAGATCGATTATGTGATTCACGCCGCCGCCCTGAAACAGGTGCCGACGGCCGAATACAATCCGTTTGAATGCATTCGCACCAACGTTTTCGGGGCCGAGAATGTGGTCTATGCCGCCCTGCGCCGCAATGTGCGCAAGGTGATTGCACTATCCACCGACAAGGCCGCCAATCCGGTCAACCTGTACGGCGCCTCGAAGCTCGCCTCCGACAAGATTTTCGTGGCCGCCAACAATCTGTCCGGCGCGGACGGCACACGCTTCGCCGTGGTGCGCTATGGCAATGTGTTCGGCTCCCGCGGCAGTGTGGTGCCGTTCTTCCGCAAGCTGGCCGAGGACGGCGCCGACAGCCTGCCGATCACCGATGAACGAATGACCCGGTTCTGGATCACGCTGACGCAAGGGGTGAACTTCGTTCTCTCCAGCATGGAGATGACACGCGGTGGTGAAATCTTCGTCCCCAAGATCGCCTCGACCACGATCTGCGATCTGGCACATCTGATCGGCCCGGCGCTGAAGCAGAAGATTGTGGGGGTCCGCCCCGGCGAGAAGCTGCACGAAACCATGATCCCGGCCGACGATTCCCGCTGCACGGTGGAACTCGACGACCGCTTTGTGATCCTGGCGAGTTTCGCGGCGGCGGCGCGCGAAGCCTATCTCAATCGCGGTGCCCAGCCCGTGGCCGAAGGGTTCGCTTATTCGAGCGACAGCAACCCCGAACGGCTGGATGCGCGGGGCTTGCAGATGCTTCTGGCGCAGGCCATTGCCTGATGGGCCGCGCGCTGAAAGCCGCGGCGGCCAAACCGGTTGAGCCGTTTCTTCCCTATGGCCGCCAGCTGATCGAAGATGATGACGTTGCCGCGGTGGCCGAGGCCCTGCGCAGCGATTTCCTGACCACCGGCCCTTTCGTCTCCCGCTTCGAAGCGGCGCTGGCACGCACGGTTCAGGCACGCGAGGCCGTGGTCTGCGCCAACGGCACTGCCGCACTGCATATGGCGGCGCGTGCGCTGAACCTCGGCCCCAGAACGAAAGTGATCGTGCCCGCCCTCACCTTTCTCGCCACCGCCAACGCGCCGCATATGAACGGCGCCGAAATCGTCTTCGCCGATGTCGATCCCGAAACCGGCCTGATGCGCCCCGAAGATCTGCTGGAGGCGTTGAAACGGGCCGGCTCCGCCGACGCGGTTTTCAACGTCCATCTGAACGGGCAATGCGGTCGCCTGGAAGAGATCTGTGCGATTGCACGCGCCCACGGTGCCCGCATTGTGGACGATGCCTGTCACGCATTGGGAACCGCCTATATCGCGGGCGACGGTACTGTCGTTCCCATCGGCGCCAATGCGTTCAGCGATCTGACGGTGTTTTCATTCCACCCGGTCAAAACCATTGCGATGGGGGAAGGCGGTGCCGTTACCACGAACGACCCCGCCATGGCGCAACGCCTGCAACGCGCGCGCAATCACGGCATGACGCGCGACCCCGGCCAGTTCCACAATCTGGCAGATGCGTTCGGCGCCGACGGCCTTGCCAATCCGTGGTACTACGAAATGGCGGAGCCCGAATTCAATTGGCGGGCGAACGATATGCAATGCGCGCTCGGCACCTCGCAATTGCGCAAGCTGGGCCGCTTTGTCGCCCGCAGGCGTGCACTCGCCGCGCATTACGATTTTCACCTGGCAGCCCTTGGCCCCATTGTCCGCCCGTTATGCCGGACACGGCCGTGCCTGCCCGCCTGGCATCTATATGCCGTGCGGATCGATTTCGAGGCTGCCGGTATCACGCGCGCGGCATTGATGCGGGCATTGGCCGAAGACGGCATCGGCACACAGGTACACTACTTCCCCGTTCACCGGCAGCCCTATTACGCGCGGCGTTACGGCGTGGCCCATTTGCCCGGTGCCGACCGCTATTACGAACGTGCGCTGAGTCTGCCGCTGTTCGCGGCGATGACGGAGGCGGAGGTTGTTCGCGTGGTTCAGGCGCTTTCGCGCAGGCTCGGCTTCTGAAAACCGGGCTTCCGAAGTCAGACGTTCTTATCGAGCATCTGAAGCCCATGCGCGGCAAAATATTCGCGCATCTTGACCATCTGCTCGGTCGGCCATTGGCGAACGATTTCACCGCTCTTTTTGTCGATCAGGGTATAGATAAACGCGCCGATGGCATCGTTGCGCGTGATTTCAAGCTGCATCTCCGGTGCCGGCCGTGCGGGGCCGGGGTCCGGCGTGCCGGGAGACGCGGCGGCTTGCGCCGTATTTGAAACAATTGTGGATGATGCGGGCGGGTGCCCCCCGTTCCGGCTTGGCGTCGCCTCGCCCCCAGTCGCGAAAATCGCTGTTGAGACGGCATCGACCATGGAACGCGCTTCCCGCCCTGCATCTCCACTTTGTATTGTTCGATACCCACCATACGAACCCCGAACGCCCGGGGTGCATCACGGCCCTGAAGCCGGAAAAAATGCGGCGGGGCGCGAACCCCGCCGCAAGTTTGCTTACCGGAACAAGGAGAGCGTGATCGACGGCGAAGAGTTCGCGATCGACAACGCCTGCACGCCAAGCTGCTGCTTGACCTGCAGGGACTGCAACATGGCGCTTTCCGACGCCATGTCGGCATCGACCAGGTTGCCGATACCGGCCGTCAGTGTATCGGACAGCTTCTGGACGAAGTCGGCCTGGATCGAAAACTTCTTCGCACCGCTGGAAAGCCGCGCAAGCGCCGCGTTCACGTTGGTGATGGAGCTTTCGATGGTCGAAATCATCGTCGAGGCAGAGCCCTGCGTCGAGATGGAGCCGGTTGCGGCAACAGTCACGACGGAACCGCCAAGGCTCATGTTCTCCGCACTGACGGTGATGTGCTTTGCACCGTCCGAAGAGGCCAGCGCAGTGATCTGGCCGGTCGACCCGTCGATCAGGTTGAAGCCGTTGAACACCGCGTTGGACACGATGGTCGAGATCTGATCGCGATAGGACACGAAGTCTTCGTTCAGCGCATTGCGGCTGGCGGTATCCAGCGATGCGTCAGACGCGGCCAAAGCTTTCTGCTTCATGGTGATGAGCAGGTCGGAGATCGACTGACCGGCGGACATCGCCACGTCGACCGATGAAATGCCGCGGCTGAGTGAAGACGAAACGGCAGAATAGCCGGCCACGTCGCCGCGCATGTTCTGCGCGATGGCGAAGGTCGAACCGTCATCTTTCGCTGTGGCAACTTTCAGGCCGGTGTTGATGGCGTTCTGGGTCTGCTGCAGCTGGGCATTGGTCTTGTTGAGGTATTGCAGCGCAACCATCGCGCCGACATTGGTATTTACGCTAAGCATTCTTGCCTCCGTTCTGGCGTATGAGATCGAGCATTTTGCTCTGGAGGCGTTTTGCCCCCGCATCAGCCAAGGCAAGGCCCGTGCCGCGCGGCGTTTACGGATGGCTAAGTTTCTTTTACCCAGCCGACCCAGAAATTTTTGCCTAAACAGAATATTGCCAAATCCGGCCAAAGCCGGGAAGGAATTGCCGGGCTGGGCAATTTTTGCCGGGCCACTGGGAAAAATGTGCCGTGAACGAAAAACGGCGGGGCATTGCCCCGCCGTTCTTCAACCGGTTTGCCCGCCTTTCGTCTAATGGAAGAGCGAGAGGATGACCTGCGGCGAGGAATTGGCGATCGACAAGGCCTGTACGCCAAGCTGCTGCTTGACCTGAAGGGATTGCAGCTTTGCACTTTCCTCCGCCATGTCCGCATCGACCAGATTGCCGAGACCGGCGGTGACCGTGTCGGACAACTTTTGCACGAAATCGACCTGGATCGAGAATTTCTTCCCGCCGCTCGACAGTCGCGCAAGCGCGCCGTTGATGTTGGTCAATGACGCCTCGACAGTCCCGATCATCGCAGACGCCTTGGCCTGCGTTGAGATCGATGCCGTGGAGGTGATGGTGATGATGGAGCCGGACAGGTTCATATTTTCGGCCTGTACGGTAATCTTGCGCGCGCCGTCGGAAGAGGCGAGTGCGCTGATCTTTGCGGTGGAGCCGTCGATCAGATTGAAATTGTTGAACACGGCATTGGATATGATCGAGGTGATCTGGTCACGGTAGGACTGAAAGTCCTCGTTCAGCGCCTGCCGGCTTGCCGTGTCGAGCGATTGGTCCGACGCGGCCAGTGCCTTCTGCTTCATTTCAATCATCAGGTCCGAGATCGACTGCCCCGCAGAAAGCGCAACATCGACCGCGGACATTCCCCGGTTCAGGCTGTCCTTTACCGCGGAGTAGCCCGCAACATCGCCCCGCATATTCTGCGCAATGGCGAATGTCGCCCCGTCGTCCTTGGCGGACGAAACCTTCAGGCCCGTATTGACCGCGTTCTGCGTTTCCTGCAGCTGGGCATTGGTCTTGTTGAGATACTGTAGCGCAATCATCGCGCCGACATTGGTATTCACAGTAAGCATCGTGGTTTCTCCGAACCGTTCTGGTGGCGTGCCAGCGTTCTGCCGCCATGGGGCACCAATGGCCCGCAGTTCGTCTTCGCAACCGCCATGCCAACCTCCGGCCTATCCGGATATTTCCTAAGTATTTGATTCTAATAACATTTACTCGGCGCCGCGGCGTGGCCGGGCAGGCAGAAACTACCCACAGGCAAATCCGGACAGGGCAACACAGGGAACCGCCATGAACAGCACGGTGAGAAAGGCCGGCGCGAACCGGACAAGCAAAAACCGGCACCTCGCGATGCCGGTTTCCTTACGAACCAGGATTGGAAAGTTCAGGCCGCGCCTGCCAGCCCCTGCATGATCGAGCGGTTGATTTCGATCAGCGGCTCCATCGGCGCGCCTTCGCGCGTGACGCGTTTGGAATATCTGGTGATGAAAAGCGAAAGCGAGATGATTTGCGCCCGCACCTGTTCCGGCAGGCGGTTGCGATCGTCCCTGCAATCGTTGGCGAGCGCACTCCACACCCGCCGGTTCCAGTCGATCGCTTCCATCAGCGGTCCGCCGGTTGCCTGCACCCGCTGCGCTTCGATCAACGCACCGGTTACCTGACCGAACAGGCGGTATTCCGTCTGGCGCGGATCTTCAGTAATTCGCTGCGTGTTTTGGTAGGCTTGAAAGCTCATAACGCAACCGCTCCTGCTCAAACTCAAACAATTTCCGGCATGCCATCAGCGCCTTGTAATAGGCGCCGGCCATCACATCGCGGCTGATTTCCACACACACCGCAAGCGCGTCCGGGCTGGTGACCGCGCCCATGAACTGCGTCATCCGAAGCGCGAAATCATTGTAATAGGTCTCGCTGTCATCGGGATCGAGATACAGCATCATGATGGGAAAATAGATGCGCCTGGCCGGTGTATTGGCATCTTCCGCCTGCATGATATCCTTTTCACGCAGAACACTCGCCTTGTTCTGAAGCACAAGACTGGTGCGCTTGTCGCCATTGGCCAGCACCGCACCGTTCAGGACGAACTTCTCGCCCGGCTTCAACGAAAGTTTCAGCGGCATTGCGGCGCCTCCATGCGCAAGGGTCATACGACCACAAATCTGCCTGCCGCATCCTCAACGGGAATGGTTAAGGAAACCCTTGCAATACGCGCTATTTACGCACGGTTAAGCAAAAAAGGCTTTGATGCCCGAGCTTAGTGAGGAGACTGTTGAATGGCACAACTGGCCCTGGCGCCCGGCCTCGATACGCTTGCCGGTGTCGGCGCGAAGTCCGAGGCGATAGCCAAGCTTGCGCAACTGGAAGAGGTGGTGGACGCCGCCCTTGCCAGGCGCAAGTCGAACGGGCTTTTGCGCCGTGCGATCAAGGCATGGCAACGGGGCGATGTGGTGCGCGCCGGGCGTCTTTCGCTGGAAGCGGTCGATACCGATTCCGCCAATGCGCAGGCCTATCACGTTCTTGGCATGGCGCTGGAGAAGATGGGCCATACGCACAAGGCGCTCGTCACCTATGAGAAGGCCTTCGCGCTTGACCCGGACGACCCGGAATTGCTGATCAATCTGGGCCTGACCGCGTGGAATCTGAAGATCACCGAAGGGGCGGAAAAGATGTTCCGCCTTTATATCGAGCGCTGTCCCAATTCGCCGCTCGGCTACAACAATCTCGGCAGCATCCAGTGCGATATGGGGCATGCCTCCATCGCAATCGAAACGCTGCGGGCCGCCATCTATCGCATGCCGGAAGAGGCCGTGCTGTGGAATTCGCTGGCGACAGTCCTGGCTGAATCCGGCCGGGCCGAAGAAAGCCTTGTCTTCTATCGGGAAGCCATCCGGCTGGAGCCGGACTTCTCACGCCCCTATCACAATATGGGCTTCGCATATCAGCATCTGGGCCGCTTGCCGGAAGCGCTGGAGGCTTACGATTGCGCGCTGGAACGCGCTGTGGATGAAGGCGAAAAGATCGAAAGCCGGCATTCGCGCAGCATCTGCCTGATCGGCATGGGGCAGTTGGAAGAAGGCTTCCGCGAGTATGAAATCCGCAACAACCAGCGCTTTCGCGCTTACGTTCAGATCATCTCCAAAGCCCCCCTTTGGCAGGGCGAAGACCTGACCGGCAAGCGCATTCTGGTGATCGGTGAACAGGGTCTGGGCGATGAATTCATGTTTGCGAACATCCTGCCCGATCTGGCCCGCGCGGTGGGCCCGGACGGGACGTTGCAGATCGCGGTCGACAAGCGTCTGACCGGCCTTTTTCAGCGTTCCTTTCCCGCCGCCGATGTTGGCGCTTATGACGACCGCCAGTTCACCAGCCGCGACGGCAATCACGAATTGCGTCTGGTGCCGTGGGCGGAAGACGGCGGCATGGCACCGGATTTCCATCTGATGATGGGCTCTGCCCTTCAGTACCTGCGCAAAGACGTTTCGGATTTTCCGCATGAAGCCTTTCTGATTCCAGATCCGGCGCGTGTGGAGCAGATGCGCGCGCAACTGGCGCAATGGGGGCCGGGGCCGTTTGTCGGCATGTGCTGGCGCTCGATGATGCTGGGCGTCAAGCGCAGCAAATACTACAGCGTGCTGGATGATTGGGGCCCGATCCTGAAAACGCCGGGAATCACTTTCGTGAACCTGCAGTATGGCAACTGCCAGGACGAACTGGCGCGCGCCACGGCCCAGCATGGGATCGCGATCCGGCAGATCGAAGGCCTCGACCTGAAGAACGACATCGAAGGAGCCGCCGCCCTGTCGGCCGCGCTCGATCTGGTGATATCAGCCCCCACGGCAGCCGCCGCGACCGCGGGCAGCGTCGGGGCTGAAGTCTGGTTCCTGACTGCCGGCCGCACCTGGCCACAATTGGGGACCGACGAATTCCCCTGGTACCGGAAAAGCCATGTCTTCGCCCCCGATGGATTCGGGGAGTGGGAAAGCGCGGTGCAGAAACTGGCCGCCGATCTCACGACACGGTTTCCGGCCCGGTAACACGCAACACCGCCTGAAAAAGCTGGCATATCGAACAGGAATGGGCGGCGTGCACACTTCGCACACGCCGCCCGTCCGCTTCCAAACCGCGCCGGTTGCCGGGGGATGAACCAGCGCGGCTTTTGACGACGCATCCCGGCGAAATATGGGTGTCCATCACCGGATTTGCAATTATAAGTTGTATTCCGGGCCGGTTAATTTGGCGTTAAGCCTGAAGCAGCTTCAGCAGATCATCCTCATTGGGACGGACCGCAATCCGCACTTGCGCAAAGGGAATTGCGGCACAGCGTGCGGCGGCCGCGGAACTGATGAACAGAGCGATAATCCGGCGGCATGCCGCGATCAGCCCTGCCTCGCGCACGCAATCGGCGAAGGCCGCTGCGGTGCGCGGTGAATAGAACAACACCGTATCGATTTCACCGGCCGCGAGCATATCGCGCGTTTGTGCATCGAAAGCCTGTGCCACCACGGCATCGTAAAGCACGGCCGTCCGCACACGATATCCGCGCTGCTCCAATGTCTGCCGCAACTGGCCCGCGGTCTTGCTTGCGGCGGCATGCAGCAAAGCACCACCCTGAGGCGCAGCCCATGTTTCGATGGCCCGCGCCAGGGCCACAACATCGCCATCGGCGCTTTTCACATCCGCGAAGCCCAGCCCGCGCGCCACTGACGCCGAATGTTCACCGACAGCAAAGACCGGCACATCGCGAACAGGCGTGCGCGGCGCGAGCGCACGAATGCCGTTCGCACTGGTGACGATGATGGCCTGCACATCGTCGAACGCGAGTGCAATATTTTCCCGCTCCACAATCGTCAGCATCGGCGCGACGTGACAGCGATGGCCCAGCGCCGTCAGTTTCTCCGCTGTGCGCTTTGCATCGTCAAGCGGGCGGGTAATCAGGATACGCATGATCAGAGGTCAAGCCATGGCGCCGCTTTCGGCCGCAGCGAATGACCAGCCTCGTGCCCAAGCCGGCCGGCATTTTCCAGCATGTCACCGGACAACACCGCTTCAAAACGGGCTTCCGCGTGATCGCTGCCATCGGGTGCGAGAATCTCGCCGTGAAACCGCAGCGTTGCACCATCAAGGGTTGCGAGCGCGCCAATCGGCGTGCGGCACGAGCCATCCAGCGCCGCCAGGAACGCGCGTTCACAGGCGATGGTGATCGCAGTCGGCGCATGATTGAGCTTCTCAACCCAATGCCGCGTATTGGCATCGGTCGTGCGGACTTCGATTCCGATGGCGCCTTGCGCCGGTGCGCCCAGCCAGTCCGCAGGCTCCAGCACCGCGGTAATGCGATTGGAAAGCCCGAGCCGCAGCAAACCCGCACACGCAAGAATGGCGGCATCGAAACCGCCGGCATCGAGCTTCGTCAATCGGGTATCGACATTGCCGCGCAACAGCACGCTTTGCAGATCGGGCCGCAGGCGGGCGAGTTGGGCCGTGCGCCGGACCGAACTGGTGCCGACACGCGCGCCCGATGGCAATGCGGCCAACGAAGGCGCCTTTGCAGACAAAAAGGCATCGCGCGGGTCGGCCCGCGGCAGGAAGGCCGCGAGCATAAGCCCCTTCGGCAGCACGGCCGGGACGTCTTTCATCGAATGCACGGCGAGATCGATCGTGCCCGCCAGCAGCGCCTCTTCCAGTTCCTTGGTGAAAAGGCCCTTGCCGCCCGCATCGGCCAGCGGCGCGGATTGAAAGCGGTCGCCCGAGGTGGTTAGCGTCACCACCTCGCAAGCGACGCCCAGCGCCTCGAGCGCGGCACGCGCCATATCGGTCTGCGTGCGAGCGAGGCGGGATGCGCGGGTTCCAAGGCGAATGCGAGGCGGAGAGCTTTGCGGCATGAACGGGTTCGGGATAGATGCAAGGAGCAATTTAGCATCAACGGACAAGCCTTTGCGTCCCTGGACCGTCCTTGGCATCGAAACAAGCTGCGACGAAACCGCCGCGGCGGTGGTGCGTGGCATAAGCCCCGGTCCGGGTGAAATTCTGTCCAATGTCGTGTTCAGCCAATTGGAAGAACACGCACCTTATGGTGGCGTGGTGCCGGAGATTGCTGCCCGCGCCCATGTGGAAATGGCCGATGCCGTGGTGGCGGAAGCCCTGGCGAAATCCGGCATCGACCTTGGCGCAGTCGATGCGGTCGCCGCAACCGCAGGCCCCGGCCTGATCGGCGGCGTGATGGTGGGGCTGACCACGGCAAAGGCACTGGCCCTTGCCGCGGACAAACCCCTGATTGCCGTCAACCATCTGGAGGCCCATGCCCTGACCGCGCGGCTGACGGAAGGGGTGGAATTCCCTTTCCTGCTGTTGCTGATTTCCGGCGGCCATTGCCAGTTGATGGCGGTGGAAGGGGTTGGTCGCTTCACGCTTCTGGGCCGGACGATCGACGATGCGGTGGGCGAGGCCTTCGACAAGACGGCCAAGCTTCTGGGCCTGCCCTATCCCGGCGGCCCGAGGATCGAGGTATTGGCCAAGGAAGGGCGGGCAAAGGCGGTTCCCCTGCCCCGCCCGCTTCTGGGGCAGGCGAGCGCCGATTTTTCCTTTTCGGGCCTGAAAACCGCCGTCAGGCAGGCGGTTCAGAACGGTGCCGGCGCGGCCGATGTCGCCGCCTCATTCCAGCTTGCCGTGACCGATATTCTGGGGGACCGCACGCGGCGGGCAATGCAGCAGTTCCGCCAGGCATCCCCGGATTGTACCCATACATTGGTCGTGGCGGGCGGCGTTGCGTCCAACGGCGCCATCCGTGCCACGCTGGATGCGCTCTGCCATGCGGAGGGATTTGCCATAAAAATACCCCCGCCCAGGCTTTGTACGGACAATGCCGCCATGGTGGCCTGGGCAGGGGTTGAACGTGGTCAGCTTGGCCTTTTCGACGCGTTAGGGGTCACGCCGCGGGCCCGCTGGCCGCTTCAGGATGCACCGCACGGGGGGAGCCGAACCAACGGCGCATCCTAGAAACCGGTAACGTCTCAGGCAGCGAAGGGGGCAAACCACAATGCCCCGGCCAGAACTGCGATCGCAGCCTGAAATGCGCCGATAAGCACGGTATGAAGGACCGATGATTGTTCGTCCTGATGGATCGCGAAGTTACTCATGACTGCCTCTCCTTTGTCCTGGTCCAGGGTCTCGGAGACCGCTGGACCGAAATTCCCCTCTTGCCGATGGGGCCGTTGCCAACAGGATATAGAGGAGCCTGAAGCCAAATACAATGAACGAAGAAGAAATTATTCATTAATTATTGTGCAAGTGCGAAGACGTAGAATTGAATACATGTTAGCAATATCAGGTACTTACAGAACCAGTGCCATTGCTATGCAGCAACCGCAACGGAGCCATGCAGTCCCGTGAAGCTGATCACCTGGAATATCAACTCGGTCCGCCTACGGCTTGAACTGGTCGCGGACCTGCTGAAGAAGGAGCGGCCAGACGTTCTCTGCCTGCAGGAAACCAAGGTGATGAACGACCTTTTCCCGCGCGCGGCGCTGGCCGAACTGGGCTATGCGCATCAGGCCATCCATGGCCAGAAGGGCTATCATGGGGTGGCGACGCTCTCCCGCATTCCGTTCCGGGCCACCAGCTCCCGCGATTTCTGCAGCAAGGGCGATACCCGCCATCTGATGACCACACTCGAAAACGGGGTCGAACTGCACAATTTCTATGTGCCCGCGGGCGGCGACATTCCCGACCCGGCCGCGAACCCCAAATTCGCCCACAAACTGGATTTCCTGCGCGAGATGGAAAGTGTCTTCGCCAAGCGGCGGCGGTCACGCAACCAGCCGGTGATCCTGGTCGGCGATCTGAACGTGGCGCCGCTGGAAAACGATGTCTGGAGCCACAAACAGCTTCTGGACGTGGTGAGCCACACGCCGGTCGAGACCGAATTGCTGGGGGAGGTCTTTGCCGCTTTCGACTGGACCGATGTCACCCGCAGCTTCGTGCCGCCGGCCGAGAAGATTTACTCCTGGTGGAGCTACCGCGCACAGGACTGGCTGGCCTCCGACCGGGGGCGCCGGCTGGACCATGTCTGGGTCAGCCCGGGCCTGAAAGGGGCGGCGAAAAAGCACACCATCCTGAAGGCGGCCCGCGGCTGGAAGCAGCCATCGGATCATGTGCCGGTCATTACCGAATTCGCATTGTGATCAACGGCTTGATCAAAGGGTGATGGGGGCGGCATTGCGCCCCCGTCCCCGAATGGATCAGCCTTTTTTCAGCAGATCGGTGATGCTGTCGCGTTCGCCGCGCAGTTCCGCCTCGCTCGCATCGATCCGGGCGCGCGAGAAATCGTTGATGGCGAGGCCCTGCACGATCTCGTATTTGCCGTTCTTGCAGGTGACCGGATAGCCATAAATCAGGCCCGGCTTGATGCCATAGCTGCCGTCGGAGGGGATGCCCATCGACACCCAGTCCCCATCCGCCGTGCCGAGCGCCCAGGAGCGCATGTGGTCGATCGCCGCCGCTGCCGCCGATGCCGCCGACGAGGCACCGCGCGCATCGATCACCGCTGCGCCGCGCTTCTGCACTGTGGGGATGAAGGTATCGGCATACCAGGCCTGATCCACCAGAGAGAGCGCCGGCTTGCCGCCCACGGTGGCGTGATGCAGGTCGGGATATTGGGTGGTCGAATGGTTGCCCCAGATGATGACGCGCTTGACGTCGGTCGAGTGGGTGCCGGTCTTGATCGCCAGTTGGCCCAGGGCGCGGTTATGATCCAGCCGCATCATGGCGGTGAAGCAGCGCGGATCGAGATCCGGCGCATTGGACTGGGCGATCAGCGCATTGGTGTTGGCCGGGTTTCCGACCACCAGAACTTTCACGTCACGCTTGGCACGGGCGTTCAGCGCCTTGCCCTGTGGCGCGAAAATGGCGCCATTGGCCGACAGCAGATCCTTGCGTTCCATGCCGGGGCCGCGCGGCCGCGCACCGACCAGCAGGGCATAATCCACACTGTCGAACGCCTTGGCGGGATCGTCCGTCACCACCACATCGCGCAGCAGCGGGAAGGCACAGTCGGTCAGTTCCATCACCACGCCGTTCAGCGCCTTCAGCGCCGGGGTGATTTCCAGCAGATGCAGGATGACGGGCTGGTCCTTGCCCAGCATGTCGCCAGCGGCAATCCGGAACAAAAGGGCATAACCGATCTGACCGGCAGCACCGGTGACCGCAACGCGAACGGGAGTTTTCATGGCCAATTCTCTCAAAGCTCAGGGGACAAGCGTTCTTTGCCCCCAACAGGGGCCGCAATCAAGGCCGCAAGATCACCCGCCAGCCTTCTTTTTCATCGGCGCGATCATGATGGTGGCGGTCGCCGTGGCCACAACGCGCCCGCTTTCGTGAGACAGTGTGGCGTCGAGGAAGTTGATCGTCCGGCCGCGTTTCAGCACCCGGGCCTCCGCGAAATGGCGCCCCGGCCCACCTTGCGTCAGATAGCTGACCTTCATTTCCAGGGTCGGCGCGATCTCGCCCCATTTGAGGATCAACCCCGCCGCCACCGACAGCACATCGTCCATCACGCAGGCGATGGCGCCGCCATGCAATGCGCCGAAGCGATTGAATTGGGGTTCGCCCAGATCGTAGGCGATTCTGGTCCAGCCGGTTTCGGTATCGATGGCCAGAATGTTCTGGCCGAGCCATTCCGCCGCCGGTGCGCGGCGCTTCAGGATGGCCTGGATATTGGGGGGATAGTCGGCCGCGTTGGCGGGGTCGATTGCCGTGTGCATGATGAGCGCGTTATGGAATGCCGGAATGATGATGCGGGCGCCATCCTGCCCGAGGCGCCGCATCGCGGCCAACAAAAAGTTTTTCCATGCAACTGGCATTGATCCGGCACGGCCCGACCGAATGGAACGCGCAAGGCCGGATACAGGGCCGCATCGACACACCGCTGTCCGCCGAAGGGCGTGCAAAGATGGCAGCCCTTGCCATACCGCAATCCATCCGGGGCCCGCGTGCATTCACCAGCCCGCAGTTGCGCGCGCGTGAAACCGCCGCCCTTCTCGGCCTGAACAATGCCATCGCCGATGCACGCCTTGCCGAACATCACTGGGGCAAATGGGAAGGCATGACGCGGGCCGAAATTCTGGCCCGCGATGGCGAGGACGCGTTTGCCCGCGCAGGCCTGGGGGCGGATTTCCATCCACCCGGTGGTGAAAGCACCCGCGCCCTGATCGCGCGGGTCCAATCCTTCCTCACCGACATCGCGAAACAGGACGGCAATGCAGTGGCCGTCAGCCACCGCGGTGTGCTGCGCACGGCCTATGCCTTGGCCACCGGCTGGGACATGAAAACCCCGATGCCCGCCGCACTCGATCTGGAAGCGGTACTGGTTCTGGATATTGCGCCCGATGGCGAAGCGAAGATCGCGGCCTTGAACGTGCCGCTTATCGCCAGAACGGTGTCCGTTCCGAAAACACCCCCCATTCCTTGAGCGCGGCCGCGCGCAAGCCATCGGCGCGCGCATCGTGAAAGCCGGTGACGAGACCGGCCGCATAGCGAAGTGCCGCCACATCACCATCCGCACCATCTAGCACACGCTTCAATGTGGCACGCGCGGCAGCGGCATCGTTCACCCGGCCCAGCAGATCCTGCATCGCCTTCAACCGCTTCAGGTAACGGCGGCCGGATTTGTGCGGATAAAGCGATTCGAAAAACTCCACCGCGTAACGCAGCTTCTTGAGCGCGATGCGCAGGCGATGCAGCGCGCGATCGTCCCCATTGCCGATATGGCGGCCGCGTTTGCGGGCGCGGGAAAGCAAGCGATCCAGCGCATCCGGGGCGGCCTGCGAAAGCGCCTTACGGTCTTTCGCCTGACCCGGGGCGGACAATTCTTCCGCCAGCGCCGCAATCTCGTCGAGGAATGCGTCAAGGGCGCGGTCTTCCACAGCCATTTTTGCCACGGCCCATGCATCGCGATGCAGACGGTCGGTCTCGACGCGCAATGTCTCCAGTGCGGCTGCGTCATCAGCCGGCATGCCCGCCAGAATTTCATCGACGAAAACGTCGAGGTCGCGCGCCTGCCCCAGCCCGGCCGCAAGCGCCCTGGTCCGTTTGCGCAGGCGCTTCACACCGGGCGAGCCCGGCATCATCTTCAGCATGGCAAGCGCCACATTCATGCGGCGCAGACCCACGCGCATCTGATGCACGCCCTCACGCTCCCCATTGCGCACCGCGCCGATATTGGCGGCGATATGGGCTGCGCATTCCATCACGATGATGCGAAAACCATCGGCCGCGCGCATGTCGCCGGTGAGGCGGACAGGATTGGCGCGCACGGCACGATGACGCGAATTCCGCGCACCGGCCACGACACGAAGCGTTCCATTGTTCGGGTGGTTCATGGCCGCACCGCAATGCCCGCATCAGACAATGCCCGCCTGGCATCGGCAATCGTCGCCTGACCGAAATGGAAGATCGAGGCGGCAAGAACCGCACTGGCCCCGCCATCGCGCACACCAGCGACCAGATCATCCACACTGCCGACACCGCCCGATGCGATCACCGGCACGGAAACCGCATCGCTGACCGCGCGGGTGAGCGGAATGTCATAGCCGGATTTGGTTCCATCCCGGTCCATCGAGGTGAGGAGGATTTCACCGGCGCCAAAGGCCGTCAGCCTGCGGGCATGCACAATCGCATCGATGCCCGTGGCATTGCGCCCGCCATGGGTGAAAACCTCGAACGCACCGCTTGTGCCACGCTTGGCATCGATCGCCGCCACGATGCACTGGCTGCCGAATTTCTCCGCCGCTTCGCGCACGATTTCGGGCCGGCGCACAGCCTCCGTATTGATTGCGACCTTGTCCGCGCCGGCGAGCAGCAGGCTGCGGATATCATCCAGCGTGCGCACCCCACCGCCGACCGTCAGCGGCATGAAGCAAACTTCTGCCGTGCGCCGCACCACGTCGAGCAGGATGCCGCGCTTTTCGTGGCTGGCCGCGATATCGAGAAAGCACAATTCATCGGCACCGGCGCGATCATAGATGATCGCCTGCTCCACCGGATCGCCCGCATCGCGCAGATTGACGAAATTCACGCCCTTGACGACACGGCCGTCTTTCACATCGAGACAGGGGATGATGCGAACCTTCAACATGCCTTACCCACGCGCCATGGCGGCGACATTGAACATCGCACGGCCGAAAACCGCTTCCGCCGGGACGGCCGTGGTTTTGCACAACGCTTCGGTTTCAAGCAGCAGGTCGAGTGCACGCAGCACCTTGTCTTCATTCCAGCGTTGCGCCTGCATCCGGAAGGATTGCAGGCGGGAAAAATGCACCGGCGGGCGCAGGCGGCGCACCGCACCATCAAATGGCTCGCCCCTGGCCTGCTCCGCCAGAACAAGACCAAGGCGCTGGAAATGCGCCATCGCCGCGCGCACCAGCGCAATCGGCGATGTGTCGGAAAGCCAAAGACGCTCCAGCGCAAGGTCCAGACGGCGAAGATTGCCTTCGCCCGCGGCATCGCACATTTCTTCGCTGCGGGCTTCGGCCTCATCACCCATGATGGCGACAATATCGGCCCGTTCCACCTGTTTGCCGCCATGGGCATAGAGCGCGAGCTTTTCGATTTCGCGCCGCGTCACACCGCGGTCGGAACCAAGACGCGCCACGGCATCTTCCAGCGCATCCGGCGCAATCGCCAACCCTTCGGCCTTCAGCGCGGTGCGCACCACATCGGCCAGATCGCGCGGCGTATCGGGATAGCACGCAATCGCCGCCGCAGCAGGGGAATCCGTGAACAGCTTGCGCAAGGACGCGCTTTTGTTCAGATCGCCCGCTTCGGCCACCACCAGCGCATCGCCGGGCTTCGTATCCAGAAGCCGGGCAAAGAGAGCGGTATGGCCATTGCCCGCACCGCGCACACGCACCACGCGGCGCCCGCCGATCATCGAAAGCGCGGCCGCTTCATCGGCCAGGCGGGCCGGATCGCCGTCCAGCGTGCCTTCCGCCAGATCGGCAACCCGGAACGGGTCGCTCAGATCCGGCACGATTGCGCGCGCAAGACGGCCCGCGCGCTCTTCCACCAGACCGCGGTCGGGGCCGAATACGAGGGCCGCCACCAGCGATGGCGGCGGCGCATCGACAAAGCGTTCCACTTCGGACGGGCGGATGTTCATTGCGCCTTCTGCCGCGAAAAGAACACGCCAAGATCAAGCCGGATACGCTGGGCCAGATCGTTGACCGCCTGTTTCTGCGCATCCTGCTGGGCGATCAGCGTGGCGTAAGGTGAGGCCACCACGTTGTAGGACGACAGCGTGCTTTCCTGCCCGCGTGTGACCACCGCGCCCTTGGCATCGGTCAGCACATAATGTGCACGAACGTTGTAATTGTAGCGGGTGATGGTGGCGTCCGTCTGCAGGGCGACGCCTTTCTGATCTTCCTGCAGCGTGATGGCCAGACGATAGGCCTTCTGCGTCCGCCCGCCGGCATCGAACAGGTCGATCAGGCTGTTGCGCAATTCATAGCCCGAACGGTCCGCAATCGGCTCGACATAGATGGCGCGGAAAATCGCGCCCGTGCCGCCGCCGTCGCCGCTGGCATAAAGGGGATGGAACCCGCAACCGCCGAGCAGCGGCAGAAACGCCAGGGCCAGAAATGCTACAAAAAACCGCCCTCTCGTCTGACGTTCCGTCATGCCATGCCCCATCAGGCCACGATGTTCACGATACGGCGCGGCACCACGATCACCCGCTTCGGGGTTTTGCCGTCCAGCGCACGCACGACGCCGTCGAGCGCCAGCGCAGATGCCTTCACCGCGTCTTCCGCCGCATCGGGCGCCACCTCGATCGTGCCGCGCAACTTGCCGTTGACCTGAACGCCCATCTTCAGAACATCGGCGCGCACCAGCGCGGCGTCCGCCTTCGGCCACGGCGTTTCGGCCACCAGGGTCTGATGACCGAGCGTGCGCCAGCAGCTTTCGGCCAGATGCGGCATCATCGGGCCGATCAGAAGGACGAGCGCCTCAAGCGCCTCCCGCCGGACCGCACCATCCACACCCGCATCGGCAGACCCGATGGCATTGGCCAGTTCATAGACGCGCGCGACCGCGCGATTGAAACGCAGGGCGGCCAGATCGTCCGTCACCGCGGCGATGGCGCGATGGGTGGCCCGGCGCAATTCAAGGCCCGCACCGGACACATCGCCCATCGCCGTACCGGGCGCGGGAAGACCCACAGTCTCGGTCACCAGGCGGTGAATGCGCTGTACGAAACGCCAGCAGCCTTCCGCGCCCTCGTCGGTCCATTCCAGATCGCGTTCCGGCGGCGTGTCCGACAGCATGAACCAGCGGATGGTGTCGGCCCCGAAGATTTCAATGATGGTTTCGGGCGCCACCACATTCTTCCTCGATTTCGACATCTTCTCGGACGGGCCGACGATCACTTCCGTGTCTGAGCCTTTGAGATAGGCCTTGTTGTCGCGCTTTTCGATTTCATCCGGCAGCAGCCAGCCGCCATTCTGGCCGCGATAGGTCTCATGACAGACCATGCCTTGCGTGAATAACCCTGCGAACGGTTCATCCAGCTTCACATAGCCAGTCTTCTTCATCGCACGGGTGAAGAACCGCGAATAGAGCAGATGCAGGATCGCGTGCTCGATGCCGCCGATATACTGATCCACCGGCAGCCAGTAATCGACCGCATCCGTGCTGACCGGCGTTTCCGCCTTCGTGTCGGTGAAGCGGGCGAAATACCACGACGAGTCGACAAAGGTGTCGAGCGTATCGGTCTCGCGTTCCGCCGGGCCGCCGCAAGCCGGGCAGGCTGTATGCTTCCAGCTTGGATGATGGGCGAGCGGATTGCCGCGCACATCGAAAGCGATCTTGTCCGGCAGGCGGATCGGCAGATCGGATTCCCTTGCCGGCACCACACCGCATTTGGCGCAGTGGACCATCGGAATGGGACAACCCCACGGCCGCTGACGTGATACCAGCCAGTCGCGCAGCCGGTAATTGGTGGTGCGCGTGCCCTTGCCCATCGCCTCGATCCGCTTTGCGGCTTCGGCCTTGGCGGCATCGACTTCGAGCCCGTCAAGAAAGCGCGAATTGGCCAGGTGGCCCGGGCCGGTATAGGCCTCGTCCCCGACGGTGAAGGTTTTCGGATCGGCGCCATCCGGCACCACCACCGGCAACACCGGCAGCTTGTATTTGCGGGCGAAGTCGAGGTCGCGCTGATCGTGCGCGGGACAGCCGAAAATCGCGCCGGTGCCGTAACCCATCAGCACGAAATTGGCGACCACCACCGGCAGTTCCCAACCGGCATCGAACGGGTGAACGGCTTTCAGCCCGGTGTCGTAGCCGAGCTTCTCCGCCTTTTCGATCGCTTCTTCGGCGGTGCCGGTGCGACGGCATTCGGCGACAAAGGCAGCAAGCTTCGCATCCTTCTTCGCCAATTCCTCCGTCAACGGATGATCGGGCGACAACGCCACGAAACTGGCCCCGAACAGCGTATCGGGCCTAGTGCTGAAAACATCGAGCGCACGCCCATCCGACAGATCGAAGGAGAAGCGCAGGCCCTCGGATTTGCCGATCCAGTTCTTCTGCATCAGCCGGACCTTTTCCGGCCAACGCTCCAGCGTATCGAGGCCCACCAGCAATTCCTCGCTGAAGCTGGTGATGCGGAAGAACCATTGCGACAGCTTGCGCCGTTCGACCGGCGCGCCAGAGCGCCAGCCCTTGCCGTCGATCACCTGTTCATTGGCAAGCACGGTCTGATCGACCGGGTCCCAGTTCACATCGGCTTCACTGCGATAGACGAGGCCCGCTTCAAAGAAATCCAGGAACAGCTTCTGTTGGTGGCGGTAATATTCGGGATCGCAGGTGGCAAACTCCCGCTCCCAGTCGATCGCCAGCCCCATCAGCTTCAGCTGGGCGCGCATGGTGGCGATGTTGGCGTAGGTCCATTCGCGCGGATCGACCTTCTTTTCCCGCGCGGCGTTTTCCGCCGGCAGACCGAAAGCATCCCACCCCATCGGGTGCAGCACGTTGAAGCCCTGTGCCCGGCGGAAGCGCGCGATCACATCGCCCATGGTGTAATTGCGGGCGTGCCCCATATGAATGCTCCCCGACGGATAGGGGAACATTTCGAGCACATAGCATTTGGGCCTGGCCGAATCCTCCGGCGTGCGGAAGGAGCTCCGCCTGTCCCATTCGGCCTGCCAGTATTTTTCCGATTCCTTGGCGTTGTACCGCGCCATTCCAAACCTCCACACGCCGCCCAGCACAAACCGGGCGGAAACCGTGCCTAGCCTTAGCGTGCGGGTTTGCTAACTTCCAGAACCTTCGCTGGCGAGCCGCAGTTCGCGGGCCCGCGCCAGGATCGCGTCTTCCAGCTTGGTCGCGGTTTCCGGATTGACGTGGGCATCGGACCACACCCCGCCGGACGACTGGGTCTGGCGGAAAACCGAAATCTTGATGCCATCGGCCCTAAGGCGGCGGTCCAGGATATAGACCGTGACCTTCAGCCTTTCGCTGGGGTCGGAGGGTGCGCTGTACCAATCGGTGATGATAACGCCGCCGTAAGGATCGGCCGAGGCCAGCGGCATGAAGCGCAAGGTGTCGAGGGTGGCATGCCAGAGATAGGAATTGACCCCAAGCGCCACCCCGCCGGAGCTGGAGATTGCCGTCGAACCGACATCATTCTCCTGCATCTCATCCGAAGAGGAGCCGCAGGCCGTGAGCGCAATGGCACACAGAAGGATAGGGAGGACGCGAAAGGGGCTTTTCATCGACATGCTCTCTGCGCGCGGGATCACGCGCCGAAATGCGCCCCCCGATCAGGCGTTTGAGCGGCTTATACTTAACCGTGCGCGGCTGTGCAACGTGCTCGTGCAACCATTGATGCAATCGCCAACAAACGGCAGGTTCGGCTGATACGGGAATGATTTGGTGGAAAAATGCCGGCACGGCTTCGAATCACGGCAGGGACGAATGGTCTTGCGGCCACGCTTCTGGCCATGGCCGTCATCGGGGTAGCGCCAATCTTTGCTGACCCGGCCTTTGCCGATACGGACTCATGGCAGCCGGCGGCCTGGCAGGTCAGCGCGCCGCAAATGGCGCTTGGCCATGCAACCCTCAAGCTCAACGGCGAGGCCGACGGGCTTCTGTTCGGCCGCAGCCAGACCCAGGCAGACCGTACCGGCGTGACCGGGCAAATCCGCCTCAACCCCAGTTTGCGCCGCGTCTATGACAGCGGACTTATGCTTGCGCTTGAAGGCGAATTCCTTGTCCTGCGCGACCGGCTGGCCAACGACCGTTATGGCAACGATGTGTTCGAAAAGCTTTCCGCCGCCGTACAAACCGGATTGGGGCGGCTTGAGATCGGACAGACCGATGGCGTGGCGTGGCGGCTTGCCGCCGCCAATCCCAAAATCAGCGGCCCGAAGATCGGCGGCCCGCTTGCGCTGGACGATCCCGAGACCAGTCTGTTTGCCGATCCGGCAACGGGGCGCGCCTTTGCCGCAGGCTTCACCCCGCGCAGCGCGCCCGGCGCATCCGCCAATTTCGCCAAGATTGCCTATTACACGCCGCGGCTTTTCGGGCTGCAACTGGGGGCATCCTTCACACCATCGGAAGGAAAAAATCTGCTGCCCTTTCTTTCGGCCGGGCCGCAAACCGCCAACCGGCAAAACCGCATCTGGGAAATGGCGGCGAACTATCAGGATTATTTCGGGCCGGTGACAGCCACGGCTTCCGCAGGCGTTATCATGGCGCACAACGAAAACCGCACGCCTGGTCATGAAGGGCTGACCGATTGGGGGCTTGGCCTCAACCTTTCCTGGCCCATCGACGATGCGTGGACCATTTCAGCCGGTGGCGCCTGGCGCCGCAGCAACGCCTATGCCTTCGCAATCAATTCCGTGCTGGATTCCGGTGGCACCACCGCCCGTTCAGCCAGCGCAACGGTAAAATGGCACGATTGGTCGCTCGGTTTCTCCTACAGCGACGGAACGGCCAAGGGCGCATCCCCATTGCCCCGGCTCGACACGCGGGCGCGCATGCTATCGGCGGGCTATCGCATCAATCGCAATCTGGATCTCGCTGCCGGCTGGCAGCGGATGGATTACGCCCGCAACAGCGGTACATTCTACAACGGCGCACAGACCATCGCGATGGATGCAGGCTTCCTGCAATTGCAGTTTCATTTGTGAGGCTGAAGCGCGCCAATCGCCGCGATGCCTGTGACGGCGGTGAGTGCCACGGCATTGCGCGCATCAACACCGCCAAGCGCATAAACCGGAAGCTGCGCCGCCCTGGCAATGGCCGCACAGCGGAAGATACCGAGCGCCGGCGCGCCGCGATGGCTTTCGGTCGGAAACACCGGCGACAGCAGAACCGCATCGAGACCGAATGTATGGGCCCGCATCACACTGCGCGCATGATGGGCAGCGGCCGTGATCAGCCAGTGCGGATGGCGCGCCCGCAGCCGTGCGCCCAGCGGCAATTCCGCCTCCGCCAGATGCACCCCATCGGCACCAAGGCGCGCGGCGAGAACCGCATCGCCCGCCACAAGAATTTTCAACGCGCGCTTGCGATTCAGCGCCACGATCTGCCGCGCCAATTGGGCCCGGCGCGCGTCATCGCGCGCACGCACGATCACCATGCTGCCCGCGGGCAACGCCCGCACGGCAGGAAGCGGATCGGGCAGACGCGCATCATCGGTCATTAAAATCAGGGGCGGCAAAACGCGCGCGCAGGCGGCCGTCCGCACGCGTGCCGCTTGATTGAGGCGCAGGGCCTGTCTTGCTAGCCTTGCCCGCGCAATCCCGTCAGGCACTTAAGACTTCTCCGCCCATGTCCGCTGTTCCATCGCACACCCACATCGCACTCACGGACATCCTTGCCCGGATTGAAGCGGCACGGAAGGCGGCAATCGCGCCCGCGCCGGAAACCAGACTGATCGCGGTCAGCAAGACCCATGGCATGGAGGTGATCCGCCCCGTTCTGGATGCAGGCCAGCGTATCTTCGGCGAAAACCGTGTGCAGGAAGCCAAGGCCAAATGGCCGCCGCTACGGGCAGAGTTTCCCGATCTCGAACTGCATCTGATCGGGCCGCTGCAATCGAACAAGGTGCGCGAGGCGGTGGCACTGTTCGATGTCATTCACTCACTCGACCGGCCGAAGCTGGCACACGCCCTGAAACAGGAAATAGCGCGCGAAGGCCGCGCGCCCAAACTGTTCATTCAGGTCAATACCGGCGAAGAACCGCAAAAGGCCGGCATCGCGCCGAAGGACATGCGCGATTTCATCGCGCTGTGCCGTGATGAGCTGGCACTGCCGATAATTGGTCTGATGTGCATTCCGCCCGCCGATGAGGCGCCCGCACCGCATTTCGCATTGCTGGCTAAACTGGCGCACGAAAACGGGCTCACCGCACTCAGCATGGGGATGAGTGCCGATTTCGAAATCGCGATCCGCTTTGGCGCCACTCATGTGCGCGTCGGTAGCGCGATCTTCGGCGCGCGGGATTACGCTTAAGACGGCGCACCGCCAACAATTTCGATGACAGAGTCTGTGCCCAGACTTTTGAGTACGGCGAGGAGATCAGGCAAGGGCAGCGCGACGCAGCCTTCGGTCGGCCCGTAATCGTCGCGTGCGACATGCAGGAAGATCGCACTGCCCGCGCCGGGGACCACCGGATCGTCATTGAAGCCAAGTACCACAACCACATCGTAGAGATGATCGTCCCGCCACAGCGTTTCAGCACTTGCCGCATAAGGCAGCATGACGGGGCGGTTATAAGCGGGATCGACCGGCGTATCGCACCAGCCATCCGCCGCGTGCAACGCTTCAACCGGAAGGATTGTGACCGGCTTCGCCACCCGGTCGGGGCGATATAGAACCCGGCGCAGCGGAAAAACGCCGACAGGCGTTACGCCATCGCCCTCCCCGCCCTTCACGCCGATACCGCCACGGCCAATGGCGGCGCGGCGCGAGCCCGCACCCCAATCGAGCACCGCCCCCAGAGCGGCATCAGGCCTGACGACAAGCCTCTGGCTGGAAGCATGTGAGGAGAAGCCGGACATGGCGCGAATCTAGCAGTATCCCCGGTTGGCGAAAGGACAACCCTTCAGAGCGCGCGATAGCCGCGATTCTTTTCCGTGTCCTGATCATCGCTGAGGCTGACGGCATGGCGGTAGGCCGCCGCCGCGCGCAAACCGAGATCGCTGGAAACGCCCTTGTCCTGCAACGCCGCCATCAAGGCCGCGAGTTCCGGCGTCTGATTGCTGGCCACTGGAACACTATCCTGCGGTGTGGCGGGTTTCTGCGGTGCCGGTTTGAGCTGTGGTGCGGGCTGTTGTTCCCGTTGCGGCGATGGCGCAGGCGGCGCTGGCACGGAACGAAGTGCTGCGGGGACGATGGACCGTGGCATTCCGGTTGCACGCGCAGGTGCCGCAGCCACAAGTGGGGCGGTGGACGTGGCTGAAGATGCCGCAGTGGCCGCAATCTGTGGCGATTGGCTGGAAGGCGTTTTGTCCCCGTCCAGCAGGGAAAGCACGGTAGCGCCCACATCCTTGCCGGTGATGGCTTCGAAGATGGTGTCGGCGACCGAACTGAAAAAACCGATGACGCCGCCATAAAGCGTGTCGCCCGCGATACGTTCCGCGGGTTTGATGGTGTCGTGCGTGATGGCGCGATAGATCGTCGACACGATCGGGATGTGTTGCAGCGGATTGATCACATCCAGCAGATCGGCAAAGGAAAAGCCGCTGTCCTCCCCGCCATGGCCGGACGCTGCCGTCTTCGCGGCCGGCGCGGGCCCCGGCAGCGCGGCCGGGGCGGGAACGGTCATGGTGGCGGCAGTTGGCATGGTGCAGCTCCGCCCGGCACCACGCAAAGCCCTTGCCAGTTTAAATCCCACGTTTTGCGGGGTTTTCCAAAACGCTTAGACCAGCCACCCGGCAAGAACTGCCGGGTCAGAGCAGATGGCCGCCCTTTTCGGCCTTGGTTGCCAGATAGGCGTGATTGTGCCGGTTGCTGGCGAAGGCATGGGGCACGCGCTCCGCAACCGTGATGCCGGACGCCGTCAGTGCCTCGACCTTGAACGGGTTGTTGGTCAGAAGCCTGATCTTCGAATAGCCAAGCAGGGTCAGCATCCGCGCCGCGATGCCGAAGCGCCGTTCATCGGCGGCGAAGCCCAGCCTTTCATTGGCATCCATCGTATCGAAACCCTGATCCTGCAGCCGATAGGCCCGCAATTTGTTGATCAGGCCGATGCCGCGGCCTTCCTGCGCCAGATAAAGCAGAATGCCGCCGCCGGAATTGGCGATCAGCTTGATCGCACCGCGCAATTGTTCGCCGCAATCGCATTTGAGCGAAGCCAGAAGATCGCCGGTAAAACACTCCGAATGCAGTCTGGTCAGCACCGCGCTGTCCGCAGACGGCGCACCGATGATGATGGCGTAATGTTCGGGCCCGCCATCGGCCGGGCGGAAAGCGGCGATCTCGGTCTTCTCCGCCCCGTCGAGCGGAACGCGCGTGCGGGCAACAAGCGTCAGCGTACGGACGATCTCGTCATCATAGCCGGTGATATCATCCGCCGCGATCGCCATCACGCCGGGCGGTGCGTTTTCCACCGCCACCGCGACGACGGCCGGCAAAAGGCCCGCGAGCTTGGTGAGCTTGACCGCAGATGCAAGCCCTTGCGGCAGCGCGGCCCGTTCGGCCTGAAACGGGCCCTTCAGCGGCGCGGCCAGATCGGCGGTCGGATCGGCGATGGTGCGCAGCCAGTCCATGCGGGCATCCGCCGCGACCGGCAGGGCCACCACATCGGGCGTGTAAAGGCGGATTTTGAGCGTCGCGGCCCGTTCATGGGTGAGCACGAGCCGGACCGCGCCCGCATTTCTGAGCGAGGCAAGGCCCGCATCGTCGGCCGTTTCCACCGCCAGAACCAGCACGGTTGCCCCGTTCGCATCGCGAATCGCCAGGGCCGCACCGGCGCGCAACACGCCAGCGGCGCGCGCAACCGCGGAAACTGAACGCGAAGTCGTGAACGCTGCCGTCATGGCTTCCACATACACCGCCCGGGCGAAACCGGGTAGACTTCCCGCCTGTCACCCGAGCGGAGATCCTCATGGCGCTCGCCAAGCGCGTTCTTCTTGTTGACGATGACGCCATGCTGCGCAGTTCGCTGGCTGAGCAATTGGCGGTGGAAGGCGATTATTCGCCGGTGGAAGCGGCCAATTGCGCCGAAGCCCGCACAGCCGCCACGGACGGCCTTTACGAGTTCATTATCCTGGATGTCGGCCTGCCGGATGGTGACGGGCGGCGCCTGGCCCGCGAATTCCGCGATCGGGGAATCACCTGCCCGATTCTGATGCTGACCGCAGCGGATAGCGACGAAGACACGATTTCCGGCCTGCAATCCGGCGCCAACGACTATGTCACCAAGCCGTTCCGCTTTTCGGTGCTGATGGCCCGCGCCCACGCCCATTTGCGCAGCCACACCCAGAGCGAGGATGCCGTCTACCGCATCGGCCCCTATACCTTCCGGCCCAGCGCAAAGACCCTGCTGGATGGGGCGGGAAAGCGCATCCGGCTGACCGAAAAGGAGACCAACATCCTGAAGTTCCTTCACCGGTCAGGTGCAACCGTGGCGCGTGACACGCTGCTGCACGAGGTCTGGGGCTATAATCCGGCGGTCACTACCCACACACTCGAAACCCACATCTACCGGCTGCGGCAGAAGATCGAGATCAATCCCGGCCAGGCCCAGATTCTGGTGACCGAAAGCGGTGGTTACCGGCTGATGTCGTAATTGGCCTAGTTCACCGCTATCCCCATGCCGCATGGGCGCCATTCCGTTTTTGCACTCTTTTCGTAGAATGAACTTCATACTATGTTGAAGTTCAGAATAGATTGTTGGCGCTGGAGACCGGCATGCATCACGAACTGAAATCCCTGCTCTGGGGCGCACTTGTCGCAGCCCTGGTGATTGCGCCGCCGCTGGCCCGGGGCGAAACCATGCCCGCGCCGCCTGCCCCACCGGCCGCACCCTCAGCCACAGTTGAACAGCCCGGGGCCGCAGGCGACCTGCACGCCACTATCGAAGCCGCGCAGGCAGAAGCCATGGCCGCGGCCGCCGAAGCGCGCGCCGAGGCCCATCGCGCCGCCGGCGAAGCCCGCGATACCATCATCCTGGCCCAGGCGAAAAATAGCGCGCATGGCAGCGAATGGGCCACCCGGCCGGAGGAGAGATTCAACGCCCGCACATTGCGGATCGACGACGTGATCGGATCGGTGCGGATCGACGTGAAACCAAACGGGCCGATGACGGTAAAGGCGTCCGGCAGCCGGATTGCGGTTGATTCGCTGGACATTCGCGCGGCCGACGGCGTGCTCCGGATCGAAGGTACCAATCAGAACATTTCGGTATGGGATTGGCGGCGCTGGTTCGATTTTTCCAACCTGAACCGTGACGACCGCGCACGGCTTCAACTTCAGATCACCGTCCCGCGCGGGGCGGAAGTGCGGATCGAGGATATGATCGGCAATGCGACCATTGGCGATCTCAACGGGCCGCTGCGGCTGGAGGCCACCGCCACACAGGCCCGCATCGGCAAGGTGACGCGGGCACAGATCGAGATGAACGGATCGGGCCGCGTCGACATTGCCCAGGTCACCAATGAACTGAAGCTGGAGATTGCCGGTTCGGGCAAGGTCACGGCCGGATCGGTCGGCGCGCTGAAGGCCGATCTTGCCGGTTCGGGCGATGCCGTGATCGGCGACATCCACGGCCCCCTCAATCTCGATATTACGGGCTCCGGCAATCTGACCGCGACCAAGGTCGACGGGCCATTGAACATATCCATCGCGGGTGCCGGGTCGGTGAAGATCGCAGACGGGCTCGCCGATCCCTTCCATGTCGACATCATGGGGTCGGGCAATGTGGTGTTCGGCGGCATGGCCGTGGACCCGAAAATCAGTGCACTGGGGTCCGGCAGCGTGCGGCTGAAGGCCTATCGCGGCAAGCTGAGCAGCGAAGGCATGGCCAATGTCAAAGTCGGGGAATAAAGGAGCGTCCCTGGAAAGCCCGCGCCCTGTTGCTTAACAAGACGTTAACGCTTGCGTTCTAGAAGCCCTTGAACCCGCAGGGCTTGGGCCATGGCGCCGCGCAAAACATCGGAACCGCCTTCCGAACGGCCGGGCGTGCGTATCGTGCGCGTGCCATTGTCCGCATCGTCGCAGGACCGCCCCCCGCAAGCGCCGAAACGCAAGCGAAGCTGGCCCTATGTGCTGGCGTTGCTGGCGGTGTGGGGCACGATTTTCGGGGCCGTGCTGTTTTCCAACTGGATCGCGGAGCTGCCGGACATTTCGGGCCTGATGGCGCGCGCGCCATCGCACGATGTCACCCTGCTCGATGCAGAGGGCCGTTTCATTGCGCGGCGCGGGCTGACCCATGGCGCGCTGATCGATGCGAAAACCCTGCCGCCTTATGTCAGCAATGCGTTCATCGCCATCGAAGACCGACGCTTCCGCAGCCATTTCGGTGTCGATCCGAAAGGCTTGTTGCGCGCCGCCATCGCCAATCTGACGGCGGGCGCGGTGGTGGAAGGCGGCTCCACCATCACCCAGCAACTGGCAAAGAACCTGTTCCTCAAACCCAAGCGCACCTTTTCACGCAAGGTGCAGGAGGCGCTGCTCGCCGTCTATCTTGAGGCGCGCTACAACAAGGAACAGATTCTGACGCTTTATCTGAACCGGATTTATTTCGGCGCCGGGGTTTATGGCATCGAAGCGGCAGCAGAGCGTTTCTTCAACAAGCCGGCAGCGGATCTGACGCTGGTTGAGGCCGCAATGCTGGCCGGCAGCGTGAAGGCGCCGGCGCGTTACAACCCGCTTGCCAATACCGACGCATCGGTTGCGCGTGCCGCCACCGTGCTTCACGCGATGGCCGAAGAAGGCCTGATCACACCTGCGCAGGAAAGAACGGCGCGCGCCACGCGGCCCCGCGTGATCAAGAGCGCGGGCACGCCCAATTCCGGTTATTTCGCCGATTGGGTGATCGGCAATCTTTCCGGCCTGATCGGCGATTCAACCACGCCGGTGATCGTGCGCACCACGCTTGATCTTTCGCTTCAGGCCAAGGCCGAACGCGCAGTCGAATCCACGCTTTCCACACAGGGCCCGCCGCGCCACGCGGGCGAGGCCGCCCTGGTCGCGATGACGCCGCAAGGGGCGGTTCGCGCCATGGTCGGCGGCCGTGCCTATCGCGATACGCCGTTCAATCGCGCCAGCGATGCCCTGCGGCAGCCCGGTTCTGCGTTCAAGCCCTTTGTCTATCTGACCGCACTGGAACACGGTTACACCGCGGACGAGGTCATGGACGACAAACCGGTGCAGATCGGCAAGTGGCGGCCCAGCAATTACGAAGGCCGCTATGAAGGCCCGATCACACTGACCCGCGCCTTTGCCAAATCCTCCAATTCCGTCGCCGTGCAACTGACCAACGCGGTCGGCGCACGCGCCGTCGCCGCAACCGCGCACCGCCTTGGCATTTCCGCGCGCCTTGACGCGGTGCCGGCGCTCGCGTTGGGGGTTTCGGCCGTCAGCCCGCTGGAGATGACCGGTGCCTATGCCGCGATCGCCAATGGCGGCAATGCGGTTGCGCCTTATGGCGTCAGCGAAATCCGCACCCGCAGCGGAAAACTGTTGTACCGGAGGGGCGGCACGGGGCTTGGCCGGGTGATGTCCCCCACCGACGCCGCGCGCATGACCGGATTGATGTCTGCCGTGGTGCATGAGGGCACCGGACGCGCAGCACAGCTCGGCCCCTGGGCAAGCGCGGGCAAGACCGGCACCACGCAGGATTTTCACGATGCCTGGTTCATCGGCTTCACCGCCGACTATGTCTGCGGTGTGTGGATGGGCAACGACAACAATGCGCCGATGAAACGGGTGACGGGCGGCGGATTGCCGGCGCATGTTTTTCACGACTTCATGCTGGCCGCGGAAGAACGCCTGCCGCCGCGCCCGCTCAACATGCCCACCGCATTGGCGGACAATCAGAATTTGCTGCAAACCGCGCCGCCGCAGGATCAAGCCGGGGCCGTCACGCCACAACCGCAAACGCCAGAAAACGGAAACCAGACTGGAAAGGCGGACAGTTTCGAATCCATCCTCGACCGCCTGTTCGGCGGCACCTGAACATTTCCGCGTCTGCTGATCATCCGCCGTTACGGGGCGCATAGCGGTGCAGCATGGTGCCGTGTGTGTTCAGCCACGCCTGCGGCCGTTCGACATTGCCCACCATGCTTTCGAGCAGGCGCCAGAAACGCGGGCCGTGATTCATCTCGCGCAGATGGGCGACCTCATGCGCGACGACATAATCGAGGATATGCGGCGGCGCGAGAATCAGCCGCCAGGAAAACGACAGGATGCGCCCCGACGAACATGAGCCCCAGCGCGTTGCGGTATCGCGCACCACCACGCGTGCGGGGCGCACACCGATCATCGCGGCATAATCCACCACATGCGCATTGAGCGAGCGCCGCGCCTCACGTTTGAGAAAATCCTCCACCCGGCGGGCGGTGTGCTCGTTGTGACCGGCCACACGGATCACAGGCTCCTCACCGCCGCGATCGACCCAGACGGGGCGGTTACGCTCCTCACCACGGCGGATCACATGCACCTCGCCACGAAAGGGAATGCGCGCACCGAGTTCGAGGAACACCGGCTTCGGCACATTCTCCAGCCGCTCCGCGATCCACCCGGATTCCTTGCGGGCAAAGGCCAGCGCATCGTCGAGCGCGCGGCGGGACGGCGCCACCACGCTGACCGCACCGGATGCCGGATGCACCTTGACGATCAGCCGCTTGGCGCGGGTGTTGAGTTGCAGCGCGACCTCGACCGGTCTGCCGTCGATCCGCAATAGAGCGCTGCGGGCGAAATCCCGCCGCTGTGATGGCTTTGCCCGACGCGCCTTGCCCATGAGTTTGAGCCGCCCACCTTGTATCCGCGCCCACACCGCGGGAAAGTTGAACCACAATGTCAAAACCGGCCCTTTTCCATCTCGTCTTTCCCGTTCGCGGGTCCGCCGGGGCGCCCGCGCTTTGCGGTGAATTACTGGACTTGCAAGAGGGCGGACCCTTTGGCCGATGGGTCTTTTCCGACCTCTTCAGCCACGGGATCCGGGGTCATTTAAGCCTGCCTTCCGCACGGCCGGAAGAGCGTTCTTGGGTGCGCGGCATCCCGCTTCCGGCACGACACCGCGACCGGATCAAGGGGGCCAATACTCACCGGCTCAGACGCGCTAAGCCATGGAAGATCGGACAGGAATCGCCCCGCCGGCATTGTTCCACAGGCATCGCCACCGGGCACCGCATGGCTCTTGCGGCGAGGCCGGGAGTGGCGGAAAAGTCCTTCCATTCAAGGCCTTTTCGAATTGCGTGCTGATTTTATGCAGGTTCGCGTGGCTGCGACATTCGACCGCGCCGGACCACAAGGCCGATGAGAAAGGACGTATACGGAATGTTCCAGCCCCTCCGGGTCCGCCTGGTGTGCCTTGGTCTTGGCCTTCTGGCGCTGGCCCTGATCCTGGGCGCGCTCGGGTTTCAGTACATCGGCGGCTACCCGCCTTGCGAAATGTGCCATTGGCAGCGCTGGCCCCTGATCGCCGCAATCGTCACCGGGTTTTCCGGTGCAGGCCTGTCACGGGCGGGAAAACCGGGCGCGGCACTGGCGCTTGCCATTCTCACCATTCTTCTGGTTGCCACAGCCGGCGGACTGGGGCTTTTCCATGCCGGTGTCGAATGGCACTGGTGGAAAGGCCCGCAGGCCTGCACCGGATCGCGCTTTGAATATCGCGGTACACTGGACCTCAACGCGCGGGTGGTGATGTGCGATGTGGCGGCCTGGCGCCTCTTCGGCCTCTCGCTTGCCGGGTATAATGCGATCATCTCCCTCGGCGCGGCGACGATCGGCGCTGCGGCGCTGTTCGGCAAAAGGGAACGGGCATGACGGCAAAACCCACTCCACGCTCCATTCCACGGCATATCTCACGGAGGCAAAGACCGCAGGCACCGGGACCGCAGCGGAACACACTACCCGCCGAGGCCGGTGCGGATGTGGCGGCGATAATCCGGGTCGATCACGCCGGCGAATATGGTGCCGTGCGCATCTATGAAGGCCAGCTTGCGGTGATGCGGGCCCGCGCCGGCACCAGCCCGACGGTCAAGGTGATCGCCCATATGGCCGAACAGGAGCAACAGCACCTGAACGCCTTCGACGCCTTGATCAATGAACGCCGTGTCCGCCCCACCGCATTGGCGCCCTTGTGGCATGTGGCCGGTTTCGCCCTTGGCGCGGCCAGCGCCATGCTGGGTGAAAAATCCACCATGGCGTGCACGGCGGCGGTGGAGGACGTGATTGACGGACACTACGCCAAACAGATCGCCACGCTGGATCACGATCCGGCGTTGAAAAAAACCATTGCGGATTTCCGCGCCGACGAAATCGCCCATCGCAACGAGGCGCTTTCGCACGGTGCTGAAAAAGCCCCCGCCTATCGGCTTTTCAGCAGCGCGGTCAAAGCGGGTTGCCATCTTGCGATCCGGCTTTCCGAACGCCTGTAATCGGGGAGACGCAATCCCGGAACAGCCCCATGCGCGATAGCGTTAACCGCCACGAACGCCTGCTGGCCGCATCCCATCCAAGGCGTGCGCGTGTAGAGGACACCGGCGCATTGGCGCGCCTTTTCACTGCCGCGTTCATGAACGACCCGGTTTTCGACTGGGTGGCACGGCCGGGCCCCAAGCGGGCCGGCGGACTGGAACGGTTTTTCTTCTGGCTGCTGCGTGGCCGCGCGATTCCGTTCGGCGAGGTCTGGATGAGCCACGATGGCACGGCCTGTGCCGCATGGCTGCCGCCTGATTCACCGCCGGATCAGGGCGGCTTTCGCGAACAGATGCGAATGCTGGCGCTTTTCATGCGGCTTTGCGGCCTGCCGCGTCTGCGCCGCGGCTCCGCCATGGCAGGCGCGATGGAACACAATCATCCGGCGGAGCGGCATTTCTATCTCGCCTTCATCGCGGTGGCACCACGTTTTCAGGGCGGGGGCCTTGGCTCGGCGATCCTGTCGGCCACGCTGAAACGCGCCGACGAAACGGCGATGCCCGCCTATCTCGAAAATTCCAATCCGAAGAACACGGCGCTTTACCGGCACGCAGGCTTCATCGCGCGCGGCAATATCGCACCGCGAGGCGCCCCGCCCCTGATCGCGATGTGGCGGCCGGCCAGAAACGGCTACGCCTCCAGTTCGCTGTCCCAGTAAAGAAAGTCGGCCCAGGATTCGTGCAGGTAATTGGGCGGAAAACGGCGGCCATTGTTACGCAGTTCGCTGACGGTCGGCCGATGCGGGCGGTTTTTCGGGAACATGCCGATCTGGCGCGGCAGCAGCCCGCCCTTGCGCAGATTGCAGGGTGCGCACGCGGTGACCACGTTATCCCACGTGGTGCGCCCGCCGCGGGAACGCGGGATGACATGATCGAAGGTCAGATCGTCTTCGCCGCCGCAATACTGGCATTCGAAACAATCCCGCAGGAAGACATTGAAGCGGGTGAAAGCAGGGTTGCGCGCAGGCTTCACATAGGTTTTGAGCGAAACGACCGAAGGCAGCTTCATTTCAAAGCTGGGCGAATGCACGCAACGCTCGTACTCCGCCAGGATGTTCACGCGCTCAAGGAACACCGCCTTGATCGTGTCCTGCCAGGACCATAGCGACAGCGGGAAATAGCTCAGCGGACGATAATCCGCATTGAGCACCAGGGCCGGGCAATTGTCGGGGATGCGCGCGGCCGCTAACACGGGAAGACTCCGTTGAAGACGACACCTCCTTATCCGGTGTGCAAATTCTCCGGTGCGGGGACTTTAGGGTGCGTCGCCGCCGATGCCAAGAATCCCCAAGGTCACACAGCACAGGAAATCGGGTCCTGCCGGGCTAACTGACCGCGCAGCGCCAGGGCCAGGAACGCCCCACCCAGCGAAAGACCGGCCGGATCAATGCCATGCCCCACCCCCGGCGAGACATGCCACTGCACGGCAGCCCCCGCCCGGCCCAGCGCCGTTGCCGAAGCGAACAAAGCCTCCGCCGGGATCATCGGATCGGCATCGCCATGGACGAGCAGGATGGGCGGTGCATCAGGTGCCTGTGGCGGCAGCGCCTCCGCCCCGGCGAGGACACCCGAATAACCGACAATGGCGAACGGCCTGGCAGGCCGGCGCAAGCCGACATGCAGCGACATCATGGTGCCCTGACTGAAGCCGACCAGCGCGAGGCGTTCCGGCGGCAGGCCATGCCGCGACAGTTCGCTGTCGAGAAAATCATTCAGCACATCGGCCGCGCTTTCGACACCGCGCAGCATCTCCGCCGGGTCGAGCCGGGAAATCGGAAACCATTGATAGCCCGATGGCGAACCGGCACAGGGTTCGGGCGCATTGGGGGCAACGAATGCCACGGTCGGCAACAGGCGCTGCCAATGCGGCGCAAGCCCGATCAGATCGTTTCCGTCGGCGCCGTAACCGTGACAGAGCACGACCAGATGCGTGGCGGCCCCGCGTGCAGGCGGCAGACGCGGACCGGAGAGTGGGCGCAGGGCCATCAGGGTTTTCCTTTTTTCTTTGCCGCCGCTTTCGCAAGCGCGAGCGCCTCGCGTTTTTCGCGGCGCAGGCCATCTTCGTGAATCCAGAAAATACGCGCGGCGATCGTGCGATACGGCCGCCAGTTCTTCGCGAGCTTTTCCATCGCTTTTTCGTTGGGGCGCTTGCGCAATTTCAACGCCCTGGCGATGGCCGCCTGCAAGGCGACATCGCCCACCGGCCAGATATCGGCACGGCCGAGCGAGGACATCAGGTAAATGTCGGCGGTCCACGGCCCGATGCCCTTCACCGCCGTCAGGTGCGCGCGCGCATCTTCATCGGCAAGCCGCTTCACACGCTTGAGATCGAGCGTGCCGTCGAGAATCGCAGCCGCGATGGTTTTCATATGCTTCTGCTTGGGCGCGGAAAGACCGCAGCCGCGCAAGGTTTCACTATCGGCCGCCAGCACGATGGCGGGTTCGAATGGATCGAGCACCGCTTTCAGACGCCCGAAGATGGTATCGGCCGCCGCGGTGGACAATTGCTGGCTGACCACGATCTCGACCAATGCCTCGAACCCATCCTTGCGGCGATGGCGGTGGGGCGGCTTGCCGGCGCGCGCGATGACCGCGTGCAATCGCTCGTCAGCGGCCACCAGCGCGGCAATCGCACGATCGAGATCTGTGGGCGTGGTAATGCGGTGCGGTTTCGGCATGGACAGGAAAATGCTAGCTCAGCGTTATGATTGTCACGCGTTTCGCGCCAAGTCCAACCGGATTGCTGCATCTGGGCCATGCCTTCGCCGCGATCACGGCAGCGGGTGCGGGCGGCCGCTTCCTGTTGCGCATCGAGGATATCGACATCGCGCGGGCACGGACGGAATTCGCGGCTGCGATCTTCGAAGACCTGACATGGCTGGGATTGCGCTGGGAAGAGCCGGTGCTGAAGCAATCCGCGCGCTTCGCTGTCTATCGCGCCGCACTTGCGCGGCTGGAAGCGATGGACTTGCTCTATCCCTGTTTCTGCACCCGGAAAGAAATCGCGGAGGAAATCGCACGCGCGAGCGAAGCGCCGCAGGGGCCGGAAGGGCCGCTTTATCCCGGAACCTGCAGGCATCTTTCACCCGACGCGCGAAAGATGCGCATCGCTTCAGGCATCTCTTACGCATTGCGGCTGGACGCACAAAAGGCGGCCGCAATTGCCGGGGTCCTGACATTTATCGAACACGGCAAGACACTTGCCGTTGCGCCGTTGCTGTTTGGCGATGTGGTGCTGGCGCGGAAGGAAACGCCCACATCCTATCATCTGGCCGTGGTGGTGGACGATGCGCATCAGGGCGTGAACCTTGTCACGCGGGGGAACGACCTGTTGGCGGCCACGCATATCCAGCGTGTGCTGCAGACGCTGCTGGGATTGCCGGAACCTGCCTACGCACATCACCGGCTGATCCTGGATGCAGAGGGGCGCAAATTCTCCAAACGGGACAAGGCGGTGACCCTGCGCGACCTGCGCACGGCCGGCGAAACGCCGGAAAGCATCCGCGACAGGCTCAAACTTTGACCGGAACATGATCGGGAATGGCCGCCATAAAGGCGGCCATGACGACTTGTTTTTATGGAACGATCAATCCGTCGCCAACTCGACGATGTCGTGCATGATGACGTTCAGGTCGTAATCCTTGGGGCTGAAGACTGCGCTGACGCCGGATTTTTTCAGCACCGCTTCGTCTTCCGGCGGAATGATGCCGCCCGCTACCACCTTCACATCCGAAAGCCCGGCCGATTTCAGCTTGTCCACCACTTCGGCAGCCAGTGGCACATGACTGCCGGACAGGATGGACAGCCCGACCACATGCGGGTGCTGTTCCTTGGCGGCGGTCACAATCTCGTCCGGCGAAAAGCGGATACCATTGTAGATCACGCTCATGCCCACATCGCGGGCGCGGATGGCAATCTGTTCGGCGCCATTGGAATGACCGTCAAGTCCGGGTTTGGCGACCAGAAAGGTCAGCTTGCGCCCAAGCTTCTGTGAGGCCGCGTCCACTTCATCGCGCAGCGCCAGGATGCGTTCGTCATTGCGCACCGGTGCATTGGCGGCAACGCCGGTGGGGGCACGATATTCGCCGAACGCATTGCGCAAGGTTTGCGCCCATTCGCCCGTCGTCACACCGGCCTTCGCACACGCAATCGACACCGGCATGATGTTGGTGCCGTCTTTCGCCGCGGCTGCCAGCGCGGCCAGGCTTTCGGCCACCTTCGCGTCGTCGCGTTCCGCACGCCATGCCGTCAGCCGGGCGATCTGCTGCGCTTCCGCCTTATCGTCCACCACCACGAAATTGGAATTGCCCGCCATCAGGGGCGAGGGTTCGGTCTCCGTATATTTGTTGACGCCGACGCGGATTTCCTCGCCGGTTTCGATCGCCTCCACCCGCGCCGCGTTAGAGCGGACCAGCCGCTCTTTCATATATTCGAGGGCTTCCTGTGCCGACGCACCGCCCAGATCTTCGATCCGCGCAATCTCGCTTTTGATCTGTTCCGTCAGCACCGCCACCTTTTCTTCGATCACCTTTGAGCCGTCGAAGATGTCTTCATAGTCCAGCATGTCGGTTTCATAAGCGCCGATCTGTTGCAGGCGCAGCGACCATTGCTGGTCCCATGGCCGCGGCAGGCCCAACGCTTCGTTCCACGCCGGCAATTGCACCGCACGGGCACGCGCATTCTTGGAAAGCGTCACGCCCAGCATTGCAAACAGAACGCGATAGACATTGTTCTCCGGCTGCGGTTCGGTCAGGCCCAGCGAATTCACCTGCACGCCATAACGGAAGCGGCGCAGCTTGGGATCGCTGACGCCATAACGCCCCCGCGTGATCTCATCCCACAGCCCGCCCATCGCACGCAGCTTGCAGATTTCAGTAATAAACTTCACACCGGAATTGACGAAGAAACTCATCCGGCCGACGGCCTTGGGGAATTCCTTTTCGGGGATCGCGCCGCGTTTCTTCGCGGCGTCGAGAACCGCAATCGCAGTGGCAAGCGCAAACGCCGCCTCCTCCACCGCATCGGCACCGGCCTCCTGCAGATGGTAGGAGCAGAGATTGATCGGATTCCATTTCGGCAGTTCGGCGGTGGTGAAGGCGATGGTGTCGGTCGTCAGGCGCAGCGCCGGCCCGGGCGGGAAGATATAGGTGCCGCGGGCGAGATATTCCTTGATGATGTCGTTCTGCGTCGTGCCCTGCAGGCTGGCCCGTGCAGCCCCCTGTTCATCCGCCACCGCAACATAAAGCGCCAGCAGCCAGGCGGCCGGCGCGTTGATCGTCATCGAGGTGTTCATCTGCGCCAGCGGCAGGCCGTCGAACAGGGTGCGCATGTCGCCCAGATGGCAGATCGGCACGCCGACCTTGCCCACCTCACCCTTGGCGAGGAGATGATCGCTGTCGTAACCCGTCTGCGTCGGCAGATCGAAGGCCACGGAAAGCCCCGTCTGCCCCTTGGCCAGATTTGTGCGGTAAAGCGCGTTGGAGGCCGCGGCACTCGAATGCCCCGCATAGGTGCGGAAAATCCATGGTTCGTCGCGCCGGGATTCCGTTTTGCTCATAGCCGCCTGCCTCTCGCCCATTTGGGCTCTTCCCCATCAGGGTGCATCAAAGCCGCGATCGCGCTGCGGTGCAACATTATGTTGGCCGGACCGTGCCAGACCGCTTTGCCGCGCCGCCGAATCCTGCGAGCCTGCGCGCACAACAGATGACCCAATTCGAAGACCAGAAGGCGCGGGCCCAACGCGCCGCCCTGAATGCGCTCCGCCGCGCCCAGCGTGCGGCCGCCCGCAGCGGCGTGGCGCTTTCCGAATGGGAGGGGGAATTTCTCGGCTCGGTTGAAGAGCGGGTGCGCAAATACGGCCGCGCCTTCGCCGACCCGGACAAAGGGGCGCCCGGCACCTCTTTATCGCTGCGGCAGGCGGTGAAATTGAAGGAAATTGCCGCCAAGGCCAAAGCGGACACGGCCAAGGACGACGAGAAGAAAGCGCATAAGACGTTCGCCAAAAAGGCAAAATACCGGCCCGGTCCGAAACGGAAGGGCGGCTTGAACGGTCTGCGGCGGCGCAAAAAAATCAAATAAAGTTACCGCCCACCCCAGATTGTGACATTTTGTTTTAAATCAATGTTTTGCGGCGCATCATCCTTCTGTCACCGTCTGCTGCACTGCAAAAATGTGCTTGCCTCTCCTCGCGAAGTGACCAATCCTCCCCCGCCGGCCAATCCTCCCCAGCCGGAAAGTGGCACCTGTCCGAAGAGAGGCAATCATGGCATCGGCCGAAACCAAACCTTCGCTCGCGGTCTACAAGGACCTTTATGAAATCGGCGAGATTCCGCCGTTGGGCCATGTGCCGAAGAACATGTACGCTTGGGCCATCCGCAAGGACCGCCACGGCCCGCCGGAACAATCCTTCCAGCTTGAAGTCGTTCCCACCTGGTCGCTGGACAGCCATGACGTGCTGATCCTCGTGATGGCGGCCGGCGTGAATTACAACGGCGTCTGGGCGGGCCTCGGCACACCGGTGTCGCCGATCGATGGGCACAAGAACCCCTATCACATCGCAGGCTCCGACGCGGCGGGCGTGGTCTGGGCGGTCGGCTCCAAGGTGACGCGCTGGAAAGTCGGCGATGAAGTCGTCGTCCATTGCAATCAGGACGATGGCGACGATGAAGAATGCAATGGCGGTGACCCGATGTTTTCACCCAGCCAGCGCATCTGGGGTTATGAAACACCAGATGGCAGCTTTGCCCAGTTCGCCCGCGTGCAGGACCGCCAGTTGATGGAGCGGCCGAAGCATCTGCGCTGGGAAGAGGCCGCCTGTTACACGCTGACGCTTGCCACCACCTACCGCATGTTTTTCGGCCATCGCCCGCATATCCTGCGCCCCGGGCACAACGTGCTGGTGTGGGGTGCATCGGGCGGGCTCGGGTCTTTCGCCATTCAGCTTTGTGCCGTATCGGGCGCCAATGCCATCGGCGTAATCAGCGATGAATCGAAACGCGACTTCGTGCTCAGCTTGGGTGCGAAGGGCGTGATCAATCGCAAGAATTTCAACTGCTGGGGACAGATGCCGACCGTCGGCACCCCCGAATACGATGCCTGGACCAAGGAAGCGCGCAAGTTCGGCAAGGCGATCTGGGACATCACCGGCAAGGGCAATGACGTCGACATGGTGTTCGAGCATCCGGGCGAGGCAACTTTCCCCGTCTCGTGCCTGGTGGTGAAGCGCGGCGGCATGGTGGTGTTCTGCGCCGGGACAACCGGTTACAACCTGACCTTCGATGCACGTTATGTCTGGATGCGCCAGAAACGCATTCAGGGCAGCCATTTCGCCAATCTCAATCAGGCGAGCCAGGCCAACCGGCTGATGGTGGAACGCCGGCTTGACCCCTGTATGAGCGAAGTCTTCCCCTGGACCGATATTCCACGCGCGCACACGAAGATGTGGAAGAACGAACATCTTCCGGGCAACATGGCGGTTCTGGTCAATGCCCAGCGCCCGGGCCTCAAAACCTTTGAGGACGTGCTGGAACTGAGCGGACGCTGAACGTCTCGCGAGGGGGAATGTCTTATGCCGGTATTTTCCGTCCGCACCATGTTCGCAGCGGGCATTGCCATCGCCGTGGCCGCGGGCCCGGCCGTAGCGGCCAACAGCACCATCATTACCGAAGCCGATAACGGCAAGGCGGTCGCGGTGCCGGCCGGTCAGCCGCTGGAAGTGCAGCTTCCCGGCACCAACGGCACCGGCTATTGGGTGCTGGACAGCGATCTGACACCGCAATTGTCGCTTTCGGGCCGGGTGACGCATTCGGTCAAACAGGCCGGTGCGCCCGAAACCACGATCTATTATTTCCGGCCGCATCTACCCGGCACGGTCGCCCTGAAAGCGCATTATGTGCGCACCGCGCCAGGCGAAGCTCACAGCGGCACGGACGGGAAAGAAACCTTCGCCGTCATCCTGACCGTTGCGGAAGCGTTGCCGGCACTTGGCTCTTGAGTTGCATTGGCGCGTTCCGGCTGCCGCAATGGCGCCCATGCGGGAGGTGCCGATGAAGCCGCGGCGCGCTGTGTTTTTCGCCTTTTTGCTGCTGATCGTGCCAGCCACGCCGCTTTTCGCGGCGCCGTCGCCGGTTCTGGCGCAATTGCTCAAGGATTATGACGAAGCCAATCTTCGCCTGCATCCCAGTACCGCGTTGTGGCGGGGCGATACGCGCTATCTCGACCGCTATGAAGACGATCTGACCGCGGCCTATCTGGTGGACGCACGCAAGAACAACGCGGATTTCAAAACCCGCCTGAACGCGATCGCCCGCGCAACGCTCGATGCGGAGGATCAGCTTTCCTACGACATTTTCGCCTGGCAGCTTGACGATGACGCAAGGCTGCTGGCGCCCGGCATCGCCGAACATTTTCAGATGCTGCCGATCGACCAGTTCAATGGCGCACAGGTGCGCTTCCCGACCGAAATGGAATGGCGCGGGAAATTTCCCTTCCGCACCGCGGCCGATTACGAAAAGGCCGCGCACCGGATGAAGGGCTTCGCTCACTGGATCGACACGGCCATTGCGCGCATGCGCGAAGGCATGGCCGAAGGCATCACCCAGCCGCGCGTGATCGTCGAGCGCATGATCCCACAAGCCGAAGAACAGGCAAACGAGACGGTAGAAGCCAGCGTGTTCTACGCCGCCATCCGCAACATGCCCGCGAGCATCACAGGCGAGACGCGCACCCGGCTGGCGAACGAGTATCGTGACGTGATTGCGGGCGCCGTCATTCCCGCCTACCGCCGGTTGGCCATTTTTCTGAAGACCGAATATCTGCCAAAGGCCCGCACCAGTGCCGGTCTGAGCCAGATGCCGGGCGGGAAAGAGATGTATCTCGCCCTTGTCCGCCATCACACCACCCTCACCCGCACGCCGGAGGAAATTCACGCCCTTGGTCTTGCGGACGTTGCGCGCATCCGCGGCGAGATGGAGCGGGTGAAGAACGAGACCGGCTTCAAAGGCACCCTGGCGCAATTTGCGGATTATCTGCGCCACGATCCGCGTTTCAAATTCCAGAATCGCGACGCGATGATGGCGGCCTATCAGGATGTGAAGGTGCGGATTGCCAAAGGCCTGCCGCGCCTGTTCGGCCACCTGCCCAAAGCACCTTACGAGATCGCCTTCTTTCAACCCTTCGTGGCCCCGACACAGGCCGCCGCCGATTACGAGCAGCCGAGCGCCGATGGCGCACGCGTCGCGGTGTTCCACATCAATGCCTATGACCTGCCATCGCGGCCGACTTACACAACCGAGGCACTTTCCCTGCATGAATCGATGCCGGGCCATCATTTGCAGCTCGCCCTGCAGCAGGAGAATACGGCACTGCCCGATTTTCGCCGCTTCGATGGCCCCAATGCCTTTGTCGAAGGCTGGGGCCTTTATGCGGAATCGCTCGGGCGTGAACTCGGCCTCTATACCGACCCCTATCAATATTTCGGCATGCTGTCGTTCGATGCCTGGCGGGCCTGCCGCCTGGTGGTGGATACCGGCATGCACTGGCAGGGCTGGAGCGAAGGCCAGGCCATCACATATATGCTGAACAACACGGCACTGACCCGGACCGATATCGTGGCTGAGGTTGAGCGCTACATCGCCTATCCGGCGCAGGCGCTCGCCTACAAATCAGGCCAGATCGCCTTCCTCGCCCTGCGCAAAAAGGCCGAACAGGCGCTGGGCCAGGATTTCGACATCCGGGCCTTTCACGATGCACTGCTGGCGGAAGGCGCGATGCCGCTCACGATCGAAAATGCACGAATGGATACGTGGATCGCCGCACAGCAGGACGCGCACGAAAGGCCAAACTGAAGCCGATGTCTTCTGAAAGGGACGAAAGCGTCAGCCTGCCATGGTGCGCTGCGGCAATGTCTGAGATAAGTTTGACGCCAGTGAAATTGGAACCGTTTTAACCATGACCAGCAACACACCCATTGTGCCCCATCTGCTCGACCGCTGCGACGAAGCCGTCGCCTCCGCCGAAACTTTGCTCGACACCGCGAAGAAGGCGGTCGCCGCCCGCGTCAGCGAGAATGGTGCGGTTTCTTCCGCGCGTGTCGATGCCGAGCAGCGGGCCACCCACGGCTTTGCCTGGTATGCGACCTACGTCGAAGCGCTGCGCCAGATGGCGCGCTGGGCCCGCGCGCTGGACGGCGAAGGCAAGTTTGGCACCCTGGAACAGCTGATCCTGCAGGCGGCGTTCGGCGAATACCTGGCCCAATTGGCCGGCGGTGTTGCCATGAGCCAGGGCGAAATCGCGCGGCCCTACAATCTCGGCCTGACGAACGAGGCGATCGGCACCTTCTGGACACCGGTGGTGGATGAACTGGTTCAGGCCGGTACGCGACAGGACGTTCGCACCGGAATCGCCGATCATCTGGCACGGCACGACGGTGCGATCCACTACGGCGCCCCCGGTCTCGACGACACCATGGTGATGATCCGGGAACAGTTTTTCCGCTTCGCCCAGGACAAGGTGCGGCCCTTCGCACATGAATGGCACCTGAAAGACGAACTGATTCCGCTCGACGTGATTTCCGAATTGTCGGCGCTGGGCGTGTTCGGCCTGACGATTCCGGAGCAGTTTGGTGGCGCCGGTCTTTCCAAGACCGCGATGTGCGTGGTTTCGGAAGAATTGAGCCGCGGCTATATCGGCGTCGGCTCCCTCGCGACGCGATCCGAAATCGCGGCCGAACTGATTCTGGGCGGCGGCACGAAAGAGCAACGCGAGCATTGGCTGCCGAAAATCGCCAGCGGGGAAATCCTGCCCACCGCCGTGTTCACCGAGCCCTCCGGCGGTTCGGACGTGGCGGCATTGCGCACGCGCGCGGTTCGCGAAGGCGATGTCTATAAAATCTATGGCAACAAGACCTGGATTACCCATGCGGCCCGTGCCGACATGATGACGCTTCTGGTCCGCACCAATCCGGATGTGCCGGGCTATCGCGGGCTGTCGATGTTCCTGGCCGAAAAGCCGCGCGGGACGGACGGCAATCCGTTCCCGGTCACGGGCATGCGCGGCGGGGAAATCGGCGTGCTCGGCTATCGCGGCATGAAGGAATACGAAATCGGCTTCGACGGGTTTGCGGTGCCGGCCGCTTCGCTGCTCGGCGGGCAGGAAGGCCAGGGCTTCAAGCAATTGATGCAGACCTTCGAAAGTGCACGCATCCAGACCGCGGCGCGTGCCGTGGGCGTGGCGATGGCGGCGCTCGACCTTGGCCTGCGCTATGCGCTGGAGCGCACGCAATTCGGCAAACCGCTGATCGCGTTCCCGCGGGTGAGCGACAAGCTGGCCCTGATGGTGGTGGAGATCGCGATCGCACGGCAGATCGCCTATCACGCCGCGCGCGAGAAGGATGAGGGGCGGCGCTGCGACCTGGAAGCCGGCATGGCGAAGCTGCTGGCGGCGCGCGTGGCCTGGGCCTGCGCCGACAATGCGGTGCAGATCCATGGCGGCAACGGCTTTGCGCTGGAATACCCGATCAGCCGCGTGCTGTGCGATGCGCGCATCCTGAACATCTTCGAAGGTGCCGCCGAAATTCAGGCGCAGGTGATTGCCCGGCGCCTGCTTGACGAACGCGGCAACTGAGCCATGGCCGAGCCGCACCCGATCGACCGCCTGTTCGCGCTGATCGCCGCCCGCAAGGGGGCCGATCCGCAATCCTCCTATACCGCCCAGCTGTTGCAGAAGGGTGTGGCGCACTGTGCCAAGAAACTGGGCGAGGAGGCGGTGGAGACGGCACTGGCCGCGGTTTCAGGGGACAGGGGGGCGATTACAGCGGAATCCGCCGACCTTCTCTACCACCTGCTGGTGACGTGGGTGGCCACGGGCGTGACGCCGGCAGAGGTTTATGCGGCGCTGGAGGCGCGGGAGGGCCGCTCCGGCCTTGCCGAAAAGGCGGCGCGCAAATCCTGAAAAAGTCCGCTTTTGTACGAAACCAGAACGAAATTCCGGTTTAGGCTGGAAGGCAGGCTCAGCCCTGCTGCGGTTCGCCTTCCGCGGAATCGGCCATGCTTTTGACCAGTTCCAGAACGCGCTTGCGCACACGGGCATCCTTGATGCGCATGAAGGCCAGGCTCAATTGCAGCCCTTCACCGCTGGAGACGAATTCCATCACCGGCGGCGCTGACGATTCCTCAGCAAAGCCCTGTCGGGCATTTGAAAGCTGGTCCTGAACGTCCTGAAAAAAATAGGGCACCTCGACATTCAGGATATGTGCAATGCGAAAAAGGCGCCCGGCACCGATGCGATTAACGCCCTTCTCGTATTTCTGAACTTGCTGAAAGGTAAGGCCGAGAAGCTCTCCCAGCTTTTCCTGGCTCATGCCCACAAGCATGCGGCGCAGGCGGACACGGTTACCGACTTGGGCGTCAATAGGATCTGCTTGTTTTCTGGGCACGGGCCAAAACGCGATTTGATTTCACGAACGGGACCATAAGCAGGTTCCAGCCGGAACGGAAAGAATTATTTCAAGACGCTTAGGTTTCTTAGCAAGATCGCGATCATTTTTTGGACAACCACCATCCCGCAAACGTAGCCGATACAACCAGCATGGCTGCGAAATAAAGATCGCCATAGATCGCATACGGCGTCGGTGCACGCGCAACGGGTAATTTGGCATTGATCACGCCGGTTTGATCGAGTGCGAGCGAGGCTTCCACCCGGCCATAAGAGTCGATGACGGCGGAAATGCCTGTACCGGCCGCGCGGATCACCGGCAGACCTTCTTCAATCGCGCGCATGCGTGCGATCAGGAAGTGCTGATGCGGCCCGCTCCAGGTACCGAACCACGAATCGTTGGTGACGTTGATAAGCCAGTCGGGACGCACATTTCCGACAACGGCATCCGGAAAGATGATCTCATAACAGATCAACGGGCCGGCATTGGGCGCGCCCGGTATGGACAATGTTCTGGGGCCATGACCGGACGAGAATCCACCCGGTGAATCCACCAGCTTGTCGATGCCAAGCGCATGAAAGAATGACTCAAGCGGCAGATATTCCCCGAATGGCACAAGATGAAATTTGTCGTAGATGCCATCGACGCGCGCGCCCGGTCCAAAAACGAAAAAGCTGTTGAAAAAACGCCGCCGCCCCTGCTGATCGATTGTCATTCGCGCGGCGCCGGTCAGCAGCACGCGATTGTTGCCGGTTATCGCCGCGACATCTGCCAGCGCAGCCGGCGTGCGCATCAAAAGAAAGGGCGGCGCCGATTCCGGCCAGATGATATGCGTCGGTGGCGGCCCATCCGGTTTCAAACTCAAGTCCACAAGCCGCCGCCAGTTGCGCGCGGTGAATGCGGGATCGAATTTTTCCCGCTCCGGAATATTGGGCTGCACGATCCGTAGGCGGACATTCGGCACATGCTCCGCCGCGTCGCCGGCAAGGCGCAGCCCGCCCCAAAGCGCGATCAAGCCGAACAGAACGACCATGCACCCCGGCAGCAGATAGGCGCGCGGGCGGTCGCGCGCGAACAATTCCGCCAGCGATGCACCGAGCAGGATAGTCAATAGCGTGAGACCATAGGACCCCACGACAGCGGCGCTTTGCATCACCTCCGGCACCGCACCCCAGCCATAGGCGGCAAGGTTCCAGGGAAAGCCGGTCAACACATGGCCGCGCAACCATTCGCCGAGCGCAAGCGTGGCGGTGAGCGCCAATATGCGTGGCGATCCCCGCTGCCAAAGACCGAGCGCAGCCGCACAAGCCAAAGCCGGAAACAATGCCAGCCCGCCCGGCAACAGGATCAGCACAAACGGAATCTGCCAGGCGTGCGCCGCCGCATCGACCATGAAGGCATTGCCGATCCAGTAAAGCCCGAACAGGAATTGCCCGAAACCGAAGGCCCAGCCGGCGAGCGCGAACTTGCGCACCCGCCCGCCCGTATCTGTGAAAGCACCGTCGAGCAGCAGGACCAGCGCGGCATAACCGAAAAGCAGAGCCGGAAAAAATTCGATGGGCGCGAAGCCAAGCGCCGACAGCACGCCGGCGGCAAAGCCTGCCACCATGCGCTGATATCCGGTAAGGTTGCGCAGCCAGTCGCCCGCGGCCGCCAAACCGGATCTGGATATCGCGGCTACGGAAACACCGGCCATCGTGTCAACGGTCTGACGGCTTGGATGGTTTCGGCGGGCGGATGCGAAGCCGTTTCACCCGGCGCGGATCGGCTTCCAGCACTTCGAATTCGTAGCCGGAAGGATGCGGCACGATTTCGCCGCGCTGCGGCAACCGCCCCAGCAGGGACACCACCAAACCGCCCAGCGTATCGATCTCCTCATCCCGGTCAGGGAGAGCGAAATCAAGCCCCGTCAGATCGTGGAAATCATCAAGATCCGTGCGCGCATCGGCGATGAAGATGCCACCGTCCAGCGCGCGCACCTGTTGCTCTTCAACATCGTGCTCGTCCTCGATCTCGCCCACGATTTCTTCGATCAGGTCTTCGATGGTGACAAGCCCGTCCGTCCCGCCATATTCGTCGATCACCAGCGCCAGATGAACATGCGTCGCCTGCATCTTCAGCAGAAGCTCCAGCGCCGGCATCGATGGCGGCACGAACAGCACGCTGCGTTTCAGTTTGGAGATCGGCATCTCGCGCCAATGGATGGCGCCGCCTTCCTGTGTTTCGATCAGGGCCATGACATCTTTCAGAAGCACAAGCCCGACCGGATCGTCCAGCGTTTCGCGATAAACCGGCAGGCGCGAATGCTGCGCCTCGCGGAACAGGTTCACAAGTTCGATCAAGGCGGTCGATTCTTCCACCGCCACGATATCGGCGCGGGGCACCATCACATCGGCCACGCGCAGTTCGCCGAAATTGAGCAGGTTGGCGAGCATGTGCCGTTCCTGCGTCGACAGCGCAGGATTCTCCCGCTCGCTTTCCGCGATCACCTCCTCCAGGCTTTCGCGCATGGCCGTGTTCTGGCCGCCACGCAGGACCAGTGCCAGCCGCTTCAATAGCGATGGCGGTTTGTCGTCCGCATTTCCGGCGGCATGTGCGGCATCGATCATTGAATCAGGCAGCCTTTGCGCCGGTATAGGGATCGGGAATCTTCATCGCGGCGAGAATCGCAATCTCAAGCGGCTCCATCACGGCGGCATCGGCTTCGGTTTCATGATCGTAACCCAACAGGTGCAAAACGCCATGAATGGCAAGATGCGCCGCGTGATGTGCGAACGGCTTTTGCGCGGCTTGCGCTTCGGTGGCTGTCACGCCATAGGCGATGGCAATGTCGCCCAGATAATCATCGCCGCCTGCCGCCGGGAAGGACAGCACATTGGTGGGCTTCGGCTTGCCGCGGAAGCGCGTATTCAAATCCTTGAGCGCTGCATCACCGGTAAGCAGGATCGTCACTATGCCGGCACGGTCGGGCTTGTTGAGCAGGGCCCGCGCCGCGGCACGCCTGATATGGTCCCGCGGCAGAGCGGCCTTTCGCCAGTCCGGATCGGCAATCACGATTGCGACACGTCTGGCCGCGGCGGCGAGTGCGTCGCTCATCGCCGCAACGTCCGCAATGTGCCGGCGGCCTTGCCTGCGTCGTCATAGGCCTTGATAATCCGGCCGACGAGGGCGTGGCGCACCACATCGGCATCGGAAAACTGCGTAACCGCCATGCCTTCCACACCGGACAGAATGCGCAGCGCACCGTTCAGCCCTTCGGCTTCCGCAGAAGGAAGATCGCTTTGCGATGGATCGCCAGTGACCACCATGCGCGAATCCTCGCCCAGTCTTGTCAGGAACATCTTCATTTGCGGCGTGGTGGTGTTCTGCGCCTCGTCCAGAATCACGAACGCGCGCGACAGGGTGCGCCCGCGCATGAAGGCGAGCGGTGCCACTTCGATCGTGCCCTGTTCCATCAGCCGGGCGCATTGTTCGCCCATGACTTCGAACAGCGCATCGTAAAGCGGACGCAGATAGGGATCGATCTTTTCCCGCAAGTCGCCGGGAAGGAAACCCAGCCTCTCGCCAGCCTCAAGTGCCGGGCGGGACAGAATGATGCGTTCGATCCGCCGTTCGTAAAGCAGATGCGCGGCAAAGGCAGCGGCGAGAAAGGTCTTGCCGGTGCCCGCAGGCCCGATGCCGAACACCAGCGGGTGGCTGCGCATCATGTCGAGATATTGCGCTTGCGCGGGCGAACGGGCGCGGACGGTGCGGCTGGCCGATGTCTTGATCGCCGGTGTGCCCAATCCGTTGCCGGGGTTTTCCGCCTTCTCATGCGAGGTGAAGCGGATTTCGGCATCCACCTCCGGCAGGGCGATGGTTTCACCGGCTTCCATGCGCGCGTAAAGCGCCCGCAGAACCGAAGCTGCCCGCTCGCGTCCATCGGCCGGGCCTTCAATACCCACCAGATTGCCGCGCATCGCGATGCGCACGCCGAGTTTCTGTTCGATGCGAACGAAATTCTTCTGATGCGCACCGGCAAGGCCAGCCAGTTTCGCGTTGTCTGAGAACTCGAGCGTAAGCTGCGCCCGCGCAGCCGGTTTTTTGTGCGAAGGCGCGCTCAACCGGCCAGCGCCCCCTCGCCAGAATGCACGGCGCCCGATACCAGAACGCCGCGCAGGCTGTTGGGAAGTGCCTGTTCGATGCGCACATCTGCCAGTCTGCCGATCAGATGCGCCGCGCCATCGGCATGAACCGCCTGAAGATAGGGGCTTCGGCCCACAGCCTGTCCCGGTTTGCGGCCCGGTTTCTCGAACAGCACCGTTATCGTGCGGCCTTCGCAGGACCGTGCGAACTGATCCTGCTGCGTGCGCAGAAGCGCCTGCAATTCCTGCAGCCGCGCATCCTTTTCATCTTCCGGCACCTGGCGGCCCGCACTGGCGGCCGGCGTGCCGGGCCGGGCGCTGTATTTGAACGAGAAGGCTTGCGCATAGCCCACCGCCCGCACCAGCGCCATCGTCGCGGCGAAATCCTTGTCGGTTTCGCCCGGAAACCCGACGATGAAATCCGACGACAGCGCAATGTCGGACCGCGCCGCACGAATGGCGGCGATCAGGCGCAGATAGTCTTCCGCCCGATGCTGGCGGTTCATCGCTTTCAGAATGCGATCGGAACCCGACTGCACCGGCAGATGCAGATAAGGCATCAATTCGGGGATGCGCCCATGGGCGGCAATCAGATCGTCCGACATGTCGCGCGGATGGCTGGTGGTGTAGCGCAACCGCTTAACCCCATCGATTCCGGCCAAATGTTCGATCAGTTGCGCAAGGCGCCAGCGTTCGCCATCCGGCCCAACACCGCTATAGGCATTGACGTTCTGACCCAGCAGCGTGATCTCGCGCGCGCCCTTGGCGGCAAGTTGCCGGGCCTCGGCCGCGATCTGTGTTACGGGGCGCGAATATTCGAGGCCGCGCGTATAGGGCACGACGCAGAAGGTACAGAACTTGTCGCAACCTTCCTGCACGGTCAGGAACGCCGCCGGGCCGGAAACCGCACGTTCTTCCGGCAGCGCATCGAATTTCTCATCCGCCGGGAATTCGGTTTCGAGCGCATGGCCCGCGCCATGATGGATGCGCGCGATCATTTCCGGCAGACGGTGATAGGATTGCGGGCCGACCACCATATCCACCGCGGGCTGACGGGCGATGATCTCCTCACCTTCCGCCTGGGCGACACAGCCGGCGACGGCGATCAGCATCGAACCGCCCTGTTCAACCCGGCCATCCTTCAGCTTCTTCAGGCGGCCCAGATCGGAATAGACCTTCTCCGCCGCCTTCTCCCGGATATGGCAGGTGTTGAGGATCACCATGTCGGCATCCTCCGGCCCGTCGGCCGGCGCATAGCCCAGCGGCGTCAACAGATCCGTCATCCGGGCGGAATCGTAGACGTTCATCTGGCAGCCATAGGTTTTGACGTAGAGCTTCTTCATCGCCGGGCTCAGGTCCTTGCGGGCGGGTTATGGGCGAAGGCCCACCCGAAGACAAGAAATGCGCGCGGGCCGGGCCGGTTCATGCCGCAGCCTCGGCAATCTCCTCATCCGCGGCCGGAGCGGGCACCGCAACCGGCTCGTCCAGAAGGCCCGCCAGCGCGCGGACCTGACCGCTGCGCACAATATCCTCGGCAATCGCCGCCAGCTTCTTGCGCCCGCCGGCATCGGCCACGGTCATCGGTTCATGAAAAATGATCGTGACCTCGATCGGGCCGGTTTTCACCGCCTCCCACAAATGGGGTACCAGTTCCATATCGCCATACCAAGCAAACAGGGGCCGGTTCTCCCGCCCCATCGGCATGCCGTAGAGCCCAATATAAGCCACCGATACCGGTTGCACCGGAACATAGACCGGCTGACCCGCGGCATCGGTGCCAAGGATGGCTTCCGCTGCCCCCATCAGCGCGCTCTTGAACGGCTTCACCTTGTTGCCGTCGCTTGAGGTTCCTTCCGGGAACAGCACCAGCGCATCGCCGGCCAGAACCCGGTCACGGATATGATCGCGGGCATCGCCTGTCTGGGCGCGGCGGTTGCGCTCCACGAACACGGTTTCCTGCAGGCGCGCTAGGGTGGAGAAAAACGGCCAGCTCTGCACCTCGCTTTTGGCCACGAAGGAAACCTTGGCCGCTGCCGAAAACACCAGAATGTCGAGCCAGGAAGTGTGATTGGCCACAATCAGCACGCCACGATCGTCAATCGGCGTGCCGATCACCCGCACCCGGATGCCGAACAGGCGGCAGAGGAATCTGTGATAGCGTTGCGGAAAGCTTTTGCGCCGCTTCAACCCGAGCAGCACACCCGATTTCTGCCACGGGATGCAGATCAGCGTGACCACGACGAAGGTCGTCAAAATCACGGAAGCGCGCAGGCTCTGCATCGGTCAGCGCTTCGCCGCCTTGTTCTGTATCGGTACGCCGTAAAGCTCCAGCCGGTGATCGACCAGTTCGAAGCCCAGCTCTTCCGCCACGCGGCGTTGCAGCTTTTCGATTTCCTCGTTGCGGAATTCCACCACCTGACCCGTGTGCACGTCGATCAGATGGTCGTGATGGGATTCCGGCAACTCTTCATAGCGGGAGCGGCCATCGCGGAAATCATGCCGCTCCAGAATTCCGGCGTCCTCGAACAGCTTGACGGTGCGATAGACGGTGGCGATCGAAATCCGCGGGTCGATCTGGGCGGCGCGGCGGTAAAGCTCCTCGGCATCGGGATGGTCGGCGGCTTCGGAGAGGGCGCGGGCGATCACCCGGCGCTGATCCGTCATCCGCAAACCCTTTTCCACGCAGAGTTTCTCGATCCGCGACAAACCGTATTCCTTCTCCTCGGCCACCCTTGCCCTGCCTTTCTCCAGTTTAGTCTGCCCTGCCCGAAATTCCCATGGCTTACAAGGCTAGAGCCGCAGCGGTAATCCCGCCCGCAGGATCAACGCATCCGCCCCCTGACCATAGTAATCCTGGCGCGTCCCGACCGGGAAAAAGCCCAGCCCTATATAGAGGTTACGGGCCGCATCGTTCCCAACCCCCACTTCCAGAAAAAGCTGGCGGGCGCCACGCGCGGTGGCCCAGTCCGAGGCCCGGGCCAGCAATGCCCGCGCAATACCCTTGCGCCGATGGGCCTGTGCCACCACCAGAGCAAGGATTTCCGCCTCATCCGCCGCCTGCCGGACCATCACGAAAGCGGCGGCGACCCCGGCCATCTCGGCCAGTATCAGAACCGTACCGGGCCCGGCGTTGAGGCTTTTCAGGTCCGCTTCCGTCCACGGCTCGACAAAGGCCGCGGCGTGAATGGCCGCGAGCGCTGGAAAATCCTCATCCCGCGCCTCACGCAGGATGATGTCATTCGTCGGGTTTTTGCTCATTTCGCGGCCCGGGGCTGCCGGATATCGGGCAGCCTGGCACCTGATGGCTTGACGGTTGGCAATTTGGCGTCCGGCGCGCGGAGGTAAAGCGGCCTGGGCGCGGTTTCACTTGGCGGGAGGGCAAGCGCAAGCTGCGCCACATAAAGCGCATCGGGCATATGGATGGCCGCCGCCACGGCATCACCGCCCAGATGCGGCAAGGCCGGATCGGCCGCCGTGCCGCAGACCCCGAGCGGACCAGCCCCCCTCGCCTTCCTGAGCGCATCGCAGGCATCGGCCAACGGCGCGATCGAAGGCGCAATCAGAACCCGGTCACCGCGATAAAGCGCGTAATAAACCTCGCCGCGCCTGGCATCGTGCAACACAGCCGCCTGTCCGCAACCGGTTTCCGCCATCGCCTGCGCCGCCATCGCGGCCAGTGTCGTCACCCCATTCAGCGGCCGGTTCAGCGCGACGCGCAGACCCCGCATGAAGGCGAGGCCGACACGCTGCCCGGTGAAGGTGCCCGGCCCCACCGTGACCGCCAGCCGGTCAAGACCGGCAAAGCCAAGCCCGGCTTCGCGCATAGCCTCCTGCGCCATCGGGGCCAGCGCCTCGGCATGGCCACGCTCCATCACAACAAAGCGATGGGCCAGAATTTTGAAGCCCTCTTTGGAATCCTCCAATACAGCGCAGGAACAGGCGCCGAGCGCGGTATCGGCCGCAAGGATTTTCATATCCGGCAGCACTCAGAGAATTTGACAGGCCTCATCGAAATCGAACCGCGGGCTGCGGGCAAAGACCCCGGATGGATCGCCATAGCCGATCGAACAGATGAAGTTCGATTTGACTTCGGTGCCGGCAAAGAATTCCCGGTCCACAGCCGCATTGTCGAAGCCGGACATCGGCCCGCAATCGAGGCCCAAAGCGCGCGCCGCGACCATGAAATAGGCCCCCTGCAAGGTGCCGTTGCGAAAGGCCGTGGTTTCGGCCAGTTGCGGATCCTTGAACCAGTTCTTCGCATCGAGATTGTGCGGGAACAGCCGCGGCAGATGCTGTGCAAAGCCGAGATCGTAGCCGATGATCGCGGTGACGGGCGCCGACAGGATCTTGGGCCGGTTTCCTTCCGATGCGAGCGCGGCGAGCCGCTTGCGCGCCGCATCCGATTCCACGAACACAAAACGGGCCGGGCTGACATTGGCGCTGGTCGGGCCCCAGCGCATCAGGTCATAGACCGCCATCAGAAGCGCACGGCTGACCGGCTTGTCCTGCCATTTGTTCTGGGTGCGGGCGTGACGAAAAATAATGTCGAGGGCGTCGTCGCTGATGGCGTGCGTCATGAAAGGCTCCCGGAATGGCCGGCCCAAGCCATAATGTGCGCCCGCATTTTGCGCAAATTAGACCGCTTCGACCGCGCTGACCTCGGGCACATAATGGCGCAGCATGTTCTCGATGCCGTTTTTCAAGGTCATCGTCGAGGACGGGCAACCCGCGCAGGACCCCCGCATATGCAGGAACACCACGCCGCTGTCGTTGTCGAAGCCCTTGAAAATAATATCGCCGCCATCCTGCGCCACGGCCGGGCGGACCCGCGTGTCGATCAGTTCGCGAATCTGGGAAACAACCTCGTCATCCTCGTCCGCCGAAAGCTCGGCTTCCACTTCATCCGGCGGCGTATCGATCAGAGGGGCGTCATGGGTGAAATGATCCATGATCGCGCCAAGGATCGCAGGCTTCAGTTGCGGCCAGCCCGCCTCGTCGGATTTGGTCACCGAAATAAAGTCCGAGCCGTAAAAGACGCGGGAAACCCCCGGCACGGCGAACAGCGCGCGCGCCAGAGGAGAGCGTGCGCCCGCGGCCTCATCGGCAAAATCGGCCACCGCGCCTTCGCCCATCACATCTTTTCCGGGCAGGAATTTCAGGGTGGCCGGATTGGGGGTCGATTCGGTCTGGATGAACATGGCAAACCTCATTGGACTCGGGGACAGCCGTCATACCCTATAGATGGCCTCTTGCGGCGGCCCCTGCAAGGTGAAGCTAAAAGTCTGAAATAATACCCTTTTTTTCCCAATCGCCGTAGCGGGTGGGTTCCGGCCCCTTTTGCCCGCCGAGTTCCGGCAGGGGCTCCGGCCCCGGTTCGGCCCCATTGCGGCGCTTTTCGGCCTCGGCAAGCGCGCGCTCCCCCGCCTCGCGGATGCGCCGGGCGATCACGGCCTTGGTAGCGCGGGGCTTGGTGGCGCGGGGCTTGGTTGCCCGCTTGGCTGCAGGTTTGGTGGATGTACGGGGGCGTTCGGTTTGGGGCGGCGTCATGGTGCTTGATCGCATAGCGCCAGACTATACATGACGGAAGAGGTTTCACGCGGGATCGCGCCATGAATCTTTTGCGGACCGGCCTTTTGATGGCCCTGATGACCGGGCTGTTCGTGGCCATCGGCGCGCTTCTGGGCGGGGCGGCCGGCATGGTGATCGCCTTCCTTTTTGCCGCGGGCCTGAACGCGTTCGCCTATTGGAACTCCGACAAGGCGGTTCTGCGCATGTATGGCGCCACCCCGGTGGATGAGGGGAGCGCGCCGGATCTGGTGCATCTGGTGCGCCGGCTTTCGGCCAATGCGGGCCTGCCGATGCCGCGGGTCTTCATTGCGGACAATCCCCAGCCCAATGCCTTCGCCACCGGCCGCAACCCCGAACACGCCGCCGTCTGCGTGACACGCGGCCTGTTGCAGCAGGTCAGCCAGGAGGAACTGGCCGGTGTTCTGGCCCACGAACTCGCGCATGTGAAAAACCGCGACACGCTGACCATGACCATCACCGCGACCATCGCGGGCGCGATTTCGATGCTGGCCAATTTCGCCTTCTTCATGGGCGGCGACCGGCGCAACGGGCTTGGCATCATCGGCATGATCGCCGTTTCGCTTCTGGCCCCGATTGCCGCGGTGCTGGTACAGGCCGCGATCAGCCGCACCCGCGAATACGAAGCCGACAGGCTGGGCGCGGAAATCTCGGGCCGTCCGTTGTGGCTCGCCTCCGCATTGCGCCGTATCGAACATGGCGCCCGCCAGATCGCCAACACGGAGGCCGATGCCCACCCGGCCAGCGCCCATCTCTTCATCATCAATCCGCTGCACAGCAATTTCGCCGGCCTGTTCGCAAGCCATCCGTCCACGGATGATCGCGTGGCGCGGCTGGAAACGATTGCGGCGCAGATGAACGCGGGCACACCCGCAGGCCCCTGGGCGGAACGCGATTGACGGCGTCCGCTCCCACGTACAGCGAAGGCGGGATTGGCGGACGGTCTGCGGCAATCGCCATTCTGTCCGATGTGCTGCGCAAAAGGCGGCCGCTGGACGCCGTTTGCGAAACGGTATTGGCAGCCGCCAGACTTTCCGCACGCGACGCAGGCTTTGCCCGCGCGATTGCCGGGGAAACCCTGCGCCGCTTCGGCCAGCTCGACGCCCTGATCCGCCACTTCGTGCCCAAGCCGCCCGCGCCGCATCGCGCCGGTGCCACGCCGGAAATATTGCTGGCAGGGGCGTGCGAGCTTCTGTTTCTGAATGTCGCCCCGCATGCCGCGGTGGACAGCGCCAATGCGCTCTGCCGCCGCGACAAGGATGCGACGCATTTCCGCCCGCTGGTCAACGCCGTTCTGCGCCGCATCGCACGCGAGGGACAAGGCGTTCTCGCCACACAAGATGCAGCGCGCCTGAACACCGCCGACTGGCTGTGGCAGCGCTGGTGCGAATTTTATGGCGAAGACACCACCCGCGCGATCGCAGGCGCGCATGTCTCACCGCCGCCGCTGGACCTGACGGTAAAAGAACCCGGCACCTTCGCCGGCGGCACCGCGCTGTTCGGCAACAGCGTGCGGCTTTCGCAATCGGTCCGCGTCGATACCTTGCCCGGTTTTGCCGAAGGGCATTGGTGGGTGCAGGACGCCGCCGCATCGCTGCCTGCACATCTACTCGGCGATGTAAAAGACGCCGCAGTGATCGATCTTTGTGCGGCACCCGGCGGCAAGACCGCACAACTGGCCCGCATGGGCGCGCACGTTACCGCCGTCGATCTCTCCACGGAACGCATGGCGCGGGTGCGCGAAAACCTGGCCCGCCTGCAATTGGATGCGGAACTGGTGGAAGCCGATGTGCTGGATTTTCACCCCGCAACACCGGCGCCATTCGTGCTTCTCGACGCGCCATGCAGCGCCACCGGCACCATCCGCCGCCATCCCGAACTGCCCTGGATCAAGCAGGCCGCCGACGTGATGCAGTGCGCGGCATCCGCGCGTGATCTGCTGGACGCCGCTGCCTCTATGGTGGCGCCTGGCGGGACATTGGTGTTCGCGGTCTGCTCCCTGGAAGCCGAGGAAGGCCCCGAACAGATCGAGGCCTTTCTCGACACGCACCCGGAATTCGCGCGCAAAACCATCACCGCGCCAGACGTATTCGGCCACGGCGAATTTCTGACCGCAGCGGGTGACCTGCGCACCCTGCCATGCCACCTTGGCGCGCAGGGCGGGATGGACGGCTTCTATACCGCGCGCCTTATCCGGTTATAGGCCGGTTCAGAGCAGACGCCCCAGCGCATAGGCCAGCGCCAGATAGATCTTGCCGGTATCCGAGCTCAGCATCGACGATGCCAGCAAGCCTGCACCGTCACCTTCTTTCGCGCGGGCCAGAAGCGTTTCGAACTCGCGCATATAGTTGTCGCTGGTTTCGCGGAAAGGCGCATTCTCGCGATAAAGATTGGTGATGCGGTTGATCGCGTCGGAATCGATCGCGCCCGCAAGCCGGCGTGCGAACACCGCGCGGTCACCGGCAAGATAGCGCCGCCATTCATCCTCGCCCGGCGCAGGCCCGGTGTCGAAAGCGGAAAGATCGAGTGCCATGTCCGAAAGGGCTGCTTCCAGCGCGCCCAGCGCCGCCGCCGAGGATGCGTTCAATTCCTTGTCGCGTGTTTCGCTGGTTTCAACCGCGGCCAGAAGCGTGCTCATGTCCCAGCCCTTGCCGTCATCCTCTTTCAGCGGGCGCGCGTCCTTGGCCCGGCGTGTGCGCTGGGTCAGGCGGCGCGCACGGGCCAGAAGCCCATCCTGATCGCCGCGCTCACCGGTCGCATCGCCATCCACATTCTGTTCGATCCCGCGTGTGGCGGTGCGCGCATGCAGGGTGGAAATCGTGCGCGCGGAAATATCGAGAATTTCCTCGGTTTCCGTTTTCATCATCTCGCGCACGCGCTGGGCTTCCTGTTGTGCGATGCCGGGAAGGGCCGCCATGTGGCGCTGCACATCGCCCACCGCATCGCCCAGAACATCGCGCACGGCATGCGATTGCCGGGCAAGGTCATCGGCTGCACGCACAAGCTTTTCACATTCCGCCATGGCTTCACCGACCATGGCATGGGCCTTCTGCTTTGCATTTTCGGATGCTTCGGCCAGAAGCGCATGCGCGCTTTCACCCGCATCGCGCAGCGTCGCGGCCAGTTTCTCCAGCGCTACGGACGCCGATTGCCCGGTCTGGTCCAGCCGTGCCGCATCGCCGGCCAGCGCGGTTGCGATCTGGTTCGTGCGCGCGGCGGTCTGTTCCATGATCTGCTCGACCTGCCGCCCGGTGCTGGCCGCGAGATTTTCAAACCGGCGCGCTTCCGGCGCCATCGCCGACAATGCCGTTTCCAGCGCGCTGCGCTGTTCGGTCAATGCGGCTTCGAAGGCCGCCCCTTCGTCGCGCAATTTCTGCAGCAATTCGCCCATCTGCATGCGGTGACGTTCGTGCCGCCCGAGCACGAATTCCGCCCGTGCCATGGCCGCATCGGCAACCGCTTCGATTGCCTTGGCCTGCTTGTCGAGCTCAAGAGCTGCCTTTTGCGGCGCCTCGGCGGCGCTGTCTGCGGCGCGGCGGAAATCCTGCGCCTGCTTGTCGAGCGATTGGCCCGCACTCTGCAACGTGGCCTGCGCCGATTCGATCAGGGTCTTGAGTTGTGCCGCACGGCCCGCCAGATGTTCGCTGGCCCGCGCACCGGCCTGATCGAGGGAGGCTTCCGCCGTGGCAAGCGTGGCTTTAAGGGCGTCGCTGCGCTGACCCGTCTGATCTGCCAGTTGCGCCGACAAACGGTCGAATGCCGTATCGATGTCCGTAATGGCAGCCCGCAATACCGAGGCATGATCGTTTGCCCGCGCATCGTGCCGCGCAATCGCCGCATCGAGTGCGGCTTCGGCATCCCCCAATGCGGTCTGCAATGTGCCGGCGTGAACGCCAAGCCGTTCACCGGCCCGTGCGGCGCTGGCATCGATCACGCCGCTGGCCTGTTCCAGTTTTTCCGCCAGCGCATCGATATGCGCGGTGAAAGTCTCTCCGGCCTCTGCTGCTTTTGTGCCGAGTGTGCTTTCCGCCGTGGTGAGGCTGGTCTGCAATCCGGCGGTGTGCGCCGCCAGCGTCTGACCGGCACGGGCCGCGGCATCGTTCAGGGATTCGCCGATTGCTTCCAGCCGCGTGCGCTCGGCCTCCAGCGCAGACGCGATCGACTGGCCGCGCACATCGGCGCGGGCACCGGCCTCGTCCAGCGCGGCAATCTGATCCTGCAGCACGTTTTCCAGCGCGCGCAGACGCTGATGCGCGGCATCGATCCCGGAATTGAGAGCATCGAGTTCGCGGCGCACGGCCCGGCCAAGCTGGGTTGCCGCGCGGGCCGCGGTATCGTCCGCCGTGGTCAGCAACCGCACCTTCTCCGACAATTCATGCGTTGCCCGCCCCATCGCCGCGCCACGGGCAAGCGCCCAGCCGGCGGTCACGAACAACAAGGGCGGCAGCAGGATCGCGGCAGCAAAGAACGCCATTTCCTGAAGGCTGAGGGCGAGAAGCCCGCCGGGTCCGGCATAGCCATAGAGATAGGCCGCCGCGAACCCTGCCCAGAAAACCGCGAGCGTGACCGCAAGCGCGAAACCTGCCGAACCGCCGCCCCGTTCCGCCCGCCCGGCCGCCTGCGCCTTGCCGGGCGCAACCGCTTTGCCGGGCTCTTTAACGTCCGCGGACTGTCCGATGGCCACGGATTCGGAAATGGCGGCCGCTTGTGGCCGCTCTGATGCAAAACTCGGCACGAAATCACCCCTTCGAAGCAACGCTACACTGGCGGGCATTGATGAAAATTTGCCCTTCATTTTATCCGCAGAGGGGCCGAAGCGCGAATCGGAATGCGGTCATCCCTGCCCTTTTCAATCCGTTCTCTTTTGACCTGGGTCCCGATCCTGAGAATATGGGCCCAACGATTGAGACAGGGAGGCCTCAATGGGCATGTTGATCGCGGCGGCGGCCGTCTTCCTTGGCATTCATCTTCTGGTAGCGGGCACACGGGCGCGCGACGCCGTCACCGGGACGATCGGCGAAAACGCCTATATGGGGCTTTTTTCGCTAGCCTCGCTCGGCGGCATTGTCTGGCTGGTGGTAGCCTATAATGGGGCGCAGGCAGGCGGCGAGAACGAGCTGGTCTACGATCTGGGGGTTGGGGTCCGGCACCTCGCCCCCCTTGTGGTGCTACTCGCCTTCCTGCTGGCGGTGCCGGGACTTTTGCTGCCCAACCCCACCTCGGTCCGGCAGGAGGGGGCCGCGGCGCGCGCAGATGCGGTCAAGGGCGTGCTGGCCATTACCCGCCACCCCTTTCTGTGGGGCGTGGCGCTGTGGGCGGCAATGCACCTTCTCGCCAATGGGGACGCTGCCTCGGTATTGTTCTTCGGCACGTTCCTCGTGCTGGCGCTGCTCGGCACCTTTTCGATCGATGCCAAGCGGCGGCGGAAGCTGGGTGCGGCGTGGGACGGGTTTGCGGCACGGACCTCCAACCTGCCCTTTGCTGCGCTGGCCTCGGGGCGGGCGAAGCTGAAATGGCGGGAGATTCTCGACTGGCGGCTGGCCGTTGCGGTGGTGCTTTATCTGGCGCTGCTGTTCGGCCATCAGAGCCTGATGGGCGTTTCACCCTTTGCCACAGGATGATGCGTTAACCGGGCCTTGAAGCCTGCCGCTCATCATGGGGGCCGCAGCGAACGGACCCAGCGATGCAAACCGGCCAGCAGGAAGGCATCATCGATCTTGCGCATCTGGCGAAATATACCGGCGGCGAGCCGAAGCTGGACGCCGAAATTCTGACCCTGTTCAAGGACCAGACTACCGAACTGGTGCAGACGCTCGGCGCCCATCTGGCCGATGGCGATGCCAAGGGCTGGCGCGCGGTGACCCACACCCTGAAAGGGGCCGCCCGCGGGGTGGGCGCCTTCGCCTTTGCCGACGCCGCCGCGGCCGCCGAACAGTGCGATCCCGTACAGGGGAAGACGGCAGCTGAAGTCGCCCTCGCCACCCTTGGCCGCGAAGCGCGTCAGGTGCAGCGCTTCATCGACAATTATCTGCGCTGACTATTCGCGCCAATCATTTCCGCTGTGCGTCGAACACCCGGAATTCATGGGCGATGGAACGCGCGATCAGTTCGCGCCACACCGGCTCCGCAATTTCGGGGCTGAGGCCCGCTTCACGGCCTTCCGCGATCACTTTGGCCACCACATCCTCTATCCGGGCATCGTCATGCACGCGATCACGGTCCGTCTTGATGCGAGCGGCGGCCTCGATATAGCCCTGCCGTTCCGCCAGCAGCGCGACCAGGGCGCGGTCGATCCGGTCGATGGCGGCCCGAACCTGCACCATGGTGCGGCATTCTGCGGCAGGCACGATTGCGGAATCGGTCAGGTCCATGACAAAGCCCTTTCACGGCGCGCACAGCACTTGCGATGCCGGCCCGGCATAGGCAAGAGAGCACCGGCCTGACAAGTAAAACACCCCGCGCATCGCGCGAATCCCTATTGTTGCGGCGCAGCGTTTTACATATATAGACCAGAGATTTTTATGGTCACACACAAAAAAATTGTGGAATGAGGCATGACCACTCCGATTGAGACAGACGTCGCCATCATCGGTGCCGGGCCCATCGGCCTGTTTGCCGTGTTCGAGCTTGGGCTTCTGGACCTGAAAACCCATCTGGTCGACATTCTGGACCGGCCGGGCGGCCAGTGCACCGAGCTTTATCCGGAAAAGCCGATCTATGACATTCCGGGCCTGCCGGTGGTGACCGGACAGGAACTGACCGACCGGCTTCTGGAACAGAGCAAGCCCTTCAGCCCCACCTTTCACCTGAGCCAGATGGCATCGGGCCTTTCCAGGCTGGACGACGGGCGCTGGAAGCTGACAACCGATGCCGGGACCGAAATCATCGCGCCCGTGGTGGTGGTGGCGGCCGGCGGCGGCAGCTTTGTGCCCAAGCGCCCGCCGGTGCCGGGGATCGAGGGCTTCGAAAACATTTCCGTGTTCTATGCCGTGCGGAAGATGGAACAGTTCCGCGATCGCGACATCCTGATTGCGGGCGGGGGCGATTCCGCGCTCGACTGGACCTTGAACCTGGCGCCGATCGCAAAATCGCTGACCCTGGTGCACCACCGCGACGGCTTCCGCGCCGCCCAGCACAGCGTCAACCAGATGCGCGAACTGGTGGAGCAGGGCAAGGTCAAATTCCACATCGCGAGTGTGAAGGGCCTGCACGGTGACAACGGCCAGCTTCAGCGCGTGACCTTGGCCGGGGCCGACAAGAAGGAATTCCAGATCGAGGCCAACGCCTTCCTGCCGTTTTTCGGGCTGACCATCAAACTGGGCCCGATCGCGGAATTCGGCCTCAACCTGCATGAAAACCTGATTCCGGTGGACACCGAGAAATTCGAGAGCACCACCAAAGGCATTTTCGCCATTGGCGACATCAACACCTATGCCGGCAAATTGAAGCTGATCCTGTCCGGCTTCCACGAAGCCGCCCTGATGGCGCAGGCCGCGTTCCATATCTGCCGGCCGAACGAGAAGCTGCGCTTCCAGTACACCACCTCGTCCTCCAACCTGCAGAAGAAGCTGGGCGTGGCGTAAGCCGCGCCGAGCCGCAGACCGGGTCAGCACCAGTTCAGGAATGTCCTCATGAAGATCATTGCGACCGACCGCGACGGCAAGGAACACATTCTGGAAGGCCGTGACGGCTGGACAGTGATGGAAATCCTGCGCGATGCGGGCCTTCCGATCACGGCGGAATGCGGCGGGGCGTGTGCGTGCGCCACTTGCCATGTCTATGTCGATGAGGAATGGGCCGCGAAGCTGCCGGACAAATCCGACACCGAGACCGACATGCTGGACATGGCCCTGGCGGTGGAGGCGAATTCGCGCCTGTCGTGCCAGATCATCTGCTCCGAGGCGCTGGACGGGATCAAGGTCACGGTCGCCCCGGAATAGGGCGGGCGGCTTGTAGGTTTTATTCAAACCTTCAGTTTTCATATCCCCTCCCCCTCTGCCAAGCCCTTCCATTACCTTGTCTTTTCCTGCATGAGGCCCCTGTCGGTGTGGCCCCGGGTCTGTGCCTCTGCGGCTGATGTGGGGACGCCGGTGCGGCGGTGGATAGCGAATCCGTTCTTGTGATGTTTATACGTTCGTTATAACATCATGTTCTAACAAGCGTTGGAACGGAGGCCCCTCATGCTGGGCAAAGCGAAGATCATCCAGATCGGCAATTCGGTGGGTGTCGTGCTGCCGAAGGAGGCGCTGGCCGTCCTGAACGCCGGCAAGGGCGACACGCTGACCCTCAGCCGCACGGCCGACGGCCTGAAGCTTTCGGCGCTCGACGATGAAAAATCCCATGAGCTGGAGCTGGTCCGTACCATCATGCGCAAGCGCCGCCATGCGCTGCGTGAGCTGGCGAAGTGAGCCACTGGCGCTGGATCGATCCGGCCATTCTCCGCATCGCCCATGACGAGCAATTGGCCGAGCACGGTGGCGCCGCAGGTGTTCGTGATGAAGGCCTGTTCGAATCCGCACTGGCACGGCCGCAGAACCTCGCCGCCTATCAGGAACCGGACGCAGCAGCCCTTGGCGCCGCCTATGCCTATGGGCTCGCCCGCAATCACGCCTTCGTCGATGGCAACAAGCGGACTGCGCTGATCGCGCTGGAATATTTCCTGGAGTTGAATGGCTGGCAATTGGCCGCAAGCGACGTGCAATGCGTGCAGACCATTCTTTCCATCGCGGACGGGACGTTGGACGAAGAAACGCTGGCTGCATGGGTGCGGGCGCATATCCAGCCTTTATGATCGGCCGCGCCGTGCTAGCCTCAAGCCGTCAGGGGGAGACACGCCATGGGATTTTACGACCGTCATATCCTGCCGTGGTTTCTGGATACCGCGATGAGCGCCAAGCCCATACGCTACCAACGCAAGAAGGTGGTGCCGGGGGCACAGGGGCGCGTGCTGGAGATCGGCTTCGGCTCCGGCCACAATCTGCCGTTCTACGATCCTTCCAGGGTCAGCCATCTCTGGGCGCTGGAGCCATCGGCCGAAATGCGTGAACGCGCGGCCGAACGGGTGGCGGCATCGCCACTACCAATCGAATATCTCGACCTGCCGGGGGAGCAGATTCCGCTGGAAGACGAAAGCGTCGATACCGTTCTGATCACCTATACCCTTTGCACCATTCCCGATGTGGCGGCGGCTCTTTCGCAGATGCGCCGGGTGATGAAGCCCGATGCCGCGATGATTTTCTGCGAGCATGGCGAGGCGCCGGATGAAAACGTGCGCCGCTGGCAGAGGCGGATCACGCCAGTGTGGAAAAAGATCGGCGGCGGTTGCCATGTCGGCCGCCAGATCCCGAAGTTGATTGCCGATGGCGGCTTCAAGATCGACAAGATGGAAACCATGTATCTGCCCGGCACGCCGCGCTTTGCCGGATTCAATTACTGGGGCCGCGCCAGCAAGGCGTGAAAAGGCGGAGAGGCACCCCCTCCCGATCCGCTGATTGCGGATCGACCTCCCCCGCGTGCGGGGGAGGATAAGAGCATCGCCACCTGTTCTCCTCCCCCGTGGTTACGGGGGAGGTGGCGACCCCGGACTTGATCCGGGGGAGACGGAGGGGGCTTTTTTATTGTCGCGGCGCCGGACGGAAAACCGGTTCCCGCTTTTCCCGGCGCCGCTTTAACGGCCCATCAACTGATACGGCCCGCCTTTATCCAGTGCGCGTTTGTAGGCGGGGCGCGATTGCATCCTGTCACGATATTTTACCAGGCCCGGATAGGGCGCAAGGCGGTCGCCGGCCGCCTCCACCACGAACACCAGCATGATGTCGGCGCCGGTGAGCGTGTTGCCGACAAAGAAATCGCGAGACCCCAGCCGCGATTCCATGAAGCCAAGATGATTGGCGATCTCGCTATCAACCCGCGGGCGCAAGGGCGCGGCCGCATCGCCCAGCATGCCGGTGTAAAGCGCCATCAACAGCGGCAGCATGGCGGAGCCTTCCGCGAAATGCAGCCATTGCACATAGTCCCAATATTCCGCGCTTGCCGGGGCAGGGCGGAATTTGCCGTTGCCGTATGTCTCGATCAGATAATCGACGATGGCGCCCGATTCCGCGATCACGCGGCCGCCATCTTCGATCACGGGCGATTTGCCAAGCGGATGCACCGCCTTCAATTCCGGCGGCGCAAGCGGCACCGGCGTCATCCGCTGATACTTCACGATTTCATACGGGGTGCCCAACTCCTCCAGCAGCCAGAGGATGCGCTGAGACCGTGAATTGTTGAGATGATGAACCTTGAGCACCGGATGCCTCCCTGAAGCCATTCCACGACAAGCGGGAACTGGGGAGGCATCCGATCAGGCGGCGCCGCGGCTTGCAAGCGCCAAAAATTTTGCCCTGCCGCGGCGGCTCAATCCGAGGCGTTGCAGCTTTTGAGCTGATCGGCATCGAAGCTTTTGCCTTCGGTGCCGTAAGCCGTGATCGTGCCCGCCTTCTGCATCAGCTTGTGGCAGGCCCGCACCGACCACATGCCGTCGGTGCGCGAGGTGGTGGCGCACGCCGTGCCTTCGCAACGGAAGATGGTCGAATTCACGATCACTTCCTTCACAGCCGAAAGCGGCTTTGCCAGCGTCGCGGTATAGGGCGCCGCGGCGGCGGCCTGCGGCAGCGCAAGGCCTGCGCCCAGCACCAGAAGAATTCCGAGTTTTTTCATCAGTACACCTTTCAAATTGTCCGGTGCGCCACTGACACGCCGGACAAAATGAATGCAAGCGGCAAAACGCAGCGCACCCGCCACCGCCGCCGCGCGCTGTGAAAACGTCAGTTTCCGCAATCTGTTGCGCAGAACTGCGTCATCGCGTCCCAAGCCGCTTTGAATGCAAAGTTATCGCTACCAACATGGGCAACGCGAGAGCATTCCGCCACATCCTGGCCATTGCCGTTTCGCTGCTGGCCGCACGAAGCAAGCCCGTGCGCTGATACCTCTCCGTTCCCAACTCCTCCTGTGCCAGAGGGCATATTGGGGCTTCGAATATGAAGGTGACACGTCTCAAGCATGGCCTCGACAGAACTTTACCGAACTGGCCGACCAGCCTGTTTCATTGCCACTCGAACCGTATCGTTTAAACTCTTTGCAGTGCGCGCTAATGCCTGGAGCGCAGGCTTCCTGATTATTCCGGTCACAATATATCGAGCGCGCGGTACCACGTCTGTGGCACTCATTAATGCCAAAACTTCCTGATCTTCATCCATGAGAAATCCGGCCTTGGCAATGTACATCTGCGCGAGCTTATCAAATCTATGTCCGATTTTCTTTAACTCTTGGACACGAACTCCAGCATTCCTCAGATACGCCTTTAAAAATAATTCTATCGAATGGTAATAAAGAAATTCGCGCGGGGCATCAGGATGTGTTGCTTTGAGCTTGACGGATGCCAATGCATCTGCGGCACGCCGATACGATATAGCGTAGTGATATAATCCAACCGCTGAAGTTCGATTTTCTTGATCGTCAATATCGCCTGTCACCGTGGCTTACGCCACATGGGCCACAGCGTGGGGCCGTCTGGCAGTTTGATCTCGCCCGTCACCACGAAACCGAAATTCTGATAGATCGGGATATTGGTGTCCTTGCTCGATTCCAGATAGCAGGGCAGATGCGCCTCATCCGCCACGGCCAGACGGTGGCGCATGATCGCGCCGCCATAACCCTTGCCCTGAAACGCGGGGTCGGTGCCGATAGTCTGCAGATACCAGTGCGGTTCGTGCGGGTGGATTTTCTCCATCCGGTCCATGGTCGAGAGCACACGCGGCAAGCCGCGGCCAAAGGCGGACATCAGCTTGGGCCCGTTGGTGATGTAGGCCCAGAACGGCACATCCCATTCATTGGGCGGGCGCCACAGCGTGACCGATTCATACTGCGCGGTGGTGTAACAACTCTCATGCGGCAGGCCGAGCCGGAACAGGATGCCCATCACGCTTTCGAGTTTTTTCAGACGTGTCGCTTCATCCGGCAGGAAGAAGGAAAACACCGGATCGTCATAAAAGGCGCGCGCCAGCGATTGCGAAACGGCCGCGGTATCGGCCCGCGTTGCGTTACGAACCGTGACATCGCGGCCGGTCATGGGCGTTTGCGCTTCAGCGGTTCAGTTCGCGCATCGCCGCATCGAGGCCGCCCAGCGTCAGCGGAAACATGCGGTCGTTCATGATCTGCGCCACAAGGCCGATGGAGGGCGTGTATTCCCAATGCTTCTGCGCCACCGGGTTCAGCCACACCACGTGTTCGTAAATCTGCGTCACGCGGTCGAGCCAGACGGCACCGGCCTCTTCGTTCCAATGTTCGACGCTGCCGCCCGGATAGGTGATTTCATACGGGCTCATCGTCGCGTCGCCGACGAAGATCACCTTGTAGTCGTGCGGGAATTTGTGCAGCACGTCCCAGGTGTTGGTCTTCTCGTTGTGACGGCGGCGATTGTCCTTCCACACGCTTTCGTACAGGCAATTGTGGAAGTAGAAAAATTCCATGTGCTTGAATTCGGTCTTGGCGGCGCTGAACAGCTCCTCGCACAGGCGGATATAGGCATCCATCGAACCGCCGATATCGAAGAACAGCAGCACCTTGACCGTGTTGTGCCGTTCCGCCACCAGCTTGAGGTCGAGATAACCCTTGCTGGCGGTGTTGTGGATGGTGCCGTCGAGATCAAGCTCGGTCTCCGCCCCTTCGCGCGCCCATTTGCGCAGGCGGCGCAACGCCACCTTGATGTTGCGGGTGCCGAGTTCGACGGAATCGTCCAGGTTCTTGTATTCGCGCTTGTCCCAGACCTTCACCGCCTTGCCGTGACGGCCCTTGTCCTGGCCGATGCGCACACCTTCCGGGTTGTAGCCCGAATTGCCGAAGGGCGAAGTGCCGCCGGAGCCGATCATCTTCGAGCCGCCCTCATGGCGCTTTTTCTGTTCCTCAAGCCGCTGTTTCAGCGCTTCCATGAGCTTGTCCCAGCCGCCCATGGATTCGATCATCTTCTTTTCTTCTTCGGAGAGAAATTTCTCCGTCAGCGCCTTCAGCCATTCTTCGGGAATCTGGGCGAGAAGCGATGCGTCCACCGCCTCCAGCCCCTTGAAGACATGGCCGAACACCTGATCGAACTTGTCGAGGTTGCGCTCGTCCTTCACCAGCGCGGTGCGCGAAAGGTAATAGAATTCATCGACCTTCAGATCGATGACGTTCTTGTCCAGCGCATCCATCAGCGCCAGATATTCCTTGAGGGTCACCGGCACCTTGGCGGCGCGCAATTCATCGAAGAACTGGAAGAACATCGGCTTGGTCCCGAAATAGCGATGGCGCCCATCTTAGGCGTTGGACCCGGCTTCGCGCAAAGCGCGAAACGGATGGGCCCTATTTGCCGCCGATCTGCGCCATGGCCTGAAGATAGACTTTCTTGAGGAAATCCTTGGATTCCGGGGTGTCGCGGGGGTCGGCATATTCCAGCGTCACCTCCACCACCCAGTTGCGCACCGCGGCACTGGCGAATTCGACCGTATAGACCAGATTTTCGAGCTTCGAGGTCTCGTACTGCCGTGTGTAGACGCTGAGCGGCGGCTCCCCGAACGAGACCGTCTTCTGCCCGATCATGCGCCCGCCGGTGGCCTGCTGCTCCTCGAACTGGGGGGTCAGCGAGGTCTTGGGGTTATAGCCGGAGCGCAAAGGGCTGAGCGTGACGGTGGCATAAGCCCCGTCGAGCCCGGAATAGGCACAGAAATCGGCGCCGAGTTCGACATCCGTATTGCCCACGGCATCGCGCTCGAAACGGCCTTCACGCGCCTGGCAGACATAGCCCGAGGCGACATGCAGCTTGGCATTGTCCTTCGCCGCCATGAAATCATCGTCGGCCTTGTTCTGGGCCATGGCGGGCGAAACGAATGCGGGCAGGCCGAACGCACCGCCGCCCAGGATCACAGCACAGACGAACGGCAGGGCACGAAGCATGGTCATGTGGGCCTTGAGGTCCGTCAGTTCCGCTCCCGCCGGGCGAGGAAGGCGAGCCGTTCGAACAGATGCACATCCTGTTCGTTCTTCAAAAGCGCGCCGTGCAGCGGCGGGATCAGCTTGGTCGGGTCTTTTTCCTTCAGCGCTTCCGGCGGAACATCCTCGTTCAGCAGCAGCTTCAGCCAGTCGAGCAGTTCGGATGTCGACGGCTTCTTCTTCAGACCCGGCACGTCGCGAATCTGGTAGAAGACGTTCAGCGCCTCGGCCACCAGCTTCTGCTTGATGTCGGGATAATGCACATCGACGATTTTCTGCATCGTCTCCCGATCCGGGAATTTGATGTAGTGGAAGAAACAGCGGCGCAAAAACGCGTCCGGCAGTTCCTTTTCGTTGTTGGAGGTGATCATCACGATCGGGCGCTGTTTTGCCTTGATCGTTTCACCGGTCTCGTAAACGAAGAATTCCATGCGATCGAGTTCGAGCAGCAGGTCGTTGGGGAATTCGATATCGGCCTTGTCGATCTCGTCGATCAGAAGGATCGAACGGGTTTTGTTGGCGAAGGCTTCCCACAATTTGCCCTGCTTGATGTAGTTCTTCACATCCTTGACGCGCTCGTCGCCAAGCTGGGAGTCGCGAAGCCGCGTCACCGCATCGTATTCATAGAGACCCTGCTGGGCCTTGGTGGTGGATTTGACGTGCCAGGTGATGAGCGGGGTCTTGAGAGCTTCGGCAACCTGAAAGGCCAGTTCCGTCTTGCCGGTGCCGGGCTCACCCTTGATCAGGAGCGGCCGTTCCAGCGCGATGGCCGCGTTGACGGCGATTCTCAGATCCTCGGTGGCGACGTATTTGTCTGTGCCCTCAAAGCGTTGCGAACTCATTCGGTTCTCTCTTTCCAATAGCGTGGTGGCACGGTAGGGGGCGGGGCGGCGCTTCGCAAGTGCGGCAGCATGGCGCCGGACCACAGCCGGACGGGTGCCGGACTGTTGCGTGGCGTACAGGCTTTGGTCATAAGCTCGGCCATGAGCGAGGCAGCGAAGGGCCAGGGAAAAGACCAGGGCCCGGCCGGGATCAAGGCGCAAGTCCAGCGCCTTCTGGCCGAGGCGCAAGCCCATTTCAGCCGCCGTGACGGCGCGGCCTGCGAAAGCGCATTGGCCCGCGCGCTCGCGCTCGTCCCCGAACGCAGTCCCGAACAGGCCGAAGTGCTGCAGATGATGGCGGTGCTGAAAAAGGCGCAAGGCCGCGTGCTGGAAGCCGAGACCCTGTTCCGCCGGGCACTGGAGATGCAGCCCAACCTGCCGCATGGCCACAACAATTTCGCCCTGTTGCTGGGCGGGACCGGCCGCCGCGACGATGCCATAGCCCATCTGGCCGAGGCAGTGCGGCTGAAGCCCAATTTCACCGATGCCCATATCAATCTGGGGCTGATGCTGGCCGGCGCCGGCAGGCCTTCCGAAGCCGAACAGCATTACCGCACGGCGCTTTCGCTGCAGCCGAACCATCTGATGGCGAAGCAATGTCTGGCGGCGGTGCTGACCGATCTCGACCGGGCACAGGAAGCCGAGACCGTTGCCCGGCAGGCGCTGGCCCAGAGCGGGCGCGACACCCGCCAGGCGGCGGCACTTGCCTACACCCTCGGCCGGGCGCTGGCCGAGCAGCAGCGCCATGGCGAGGCATTGGCGGCCCTCGACCAGGCCAAGGCATTGGTGCCCGAGATTGCGGAGGCCGATTATGTGCGCGGCAACGTGCTGCAACGCCTGGGCCGGGCGGATGAGGCATTGGAATCCTATCGTGCCGCGATAGAGAGAAACCCGCAGGATTTGCGCGCCCACCGCGAATTGAACCAGCTTCTTTACCGGCAAAAGCGCGATCAGGAATTTCTCTCCTCTTACGACGAGGTGGCGGCACAGTTTCCCGATGTGGCGGCCATCGCGCTCGACAAGGCGTCGTTCCTGATCAAGCAGGAACGCTATGCAGAAGCCGAAGCCGCCTTTGCCCGTGGTGCGGCGCTCGACCCGGCCAATGTTGCGGGCTTCGACGGGCAGGGATTGGCGCTGGCCGGGCTGAAGCGATTCGATGAGGCCATTGCCGCCCATGAAAAGGCGGTGCGGCTGGAACCGCAGAACTGTCACGCCTGGTGCAATTTTTCCGCCACCCTGATGCGGGCGGGCGATGCGGAAAAGGCGCGTGAGGCCGCGGCGCAGGCGCGCGCGATCGAACCCGGCAACCAGCATGCGCTGGCCTTGTGGGGGCTTTCCTTGCGGATGCTGGAAGACGGGCGCGAAGAGGTGCTGAACGATTACGCGAACCATGTGCAGGTGTTCGACCTCGAGCCGCCGGACGGGTTTTCCACCATGGCGGAGTTCAACGCGGCGCTGACGGCGGAGCTTTCGACCCTGCATCGCGACAAGCGCGAATTTTTGGACCAGACCCTGCGCGGCGGCACGCAGACGGTGGGCGATCTGTTCGGCGCCGGCCACGCCCTGACCGAGCGTTTGCGCGCCCGCATCGACGAAGCGGTGAACACCTATATCCAGCGCATGAAGAGCGATGAGGCCCATCCCTTGACCGGGCGGCGCGGCGCGCAATTCGCCTATCAGGGCTCATGGTCGTCCCGCCTTTCGGATTGCGGTTTCCACACCAATCATGTGCATCCGAAAGGCTGGATCAGTTCCTGTTACTATGTCGCGTTGCCCGATGCGGTGCGTGACGAACAGGAACAGCAGGGCTGGATCAAATTCGGCGAACCGCCATTCGAGATCGGCCTCAAGCACGCGATCCGGCGCAGCGTGCAGCCGGTGCCGGGACGGCTGGTGCTGTTCCCCTCTTACATGTGGCACGGCACGGTGCCGTTCCATTCCGGCGATCCGCGGCTGACCATCGCCTTCGACGTGGTACCGGAATAGGGCGCGCGATGGGAGGTGACACGGCCATGACGATGTCAACCCCCATCCACGATGCATTCCCCCATGTGCGCATCATCATGGGCATTGTCGTCGGCCTCGGCATCACGCGGCTTCTCGTCGGCAGTGCGCGCTTTGTGCAGCACCCCGGCCGGGAGAAGCCATCGGCCGTTCACCTGGCATGGGTGATTTCCATGCTGCTGATGCTGGCCCATTTCTGGTGGTGGGAGTTCTGGCTTTACGATATCGGCGACTGGGTCTTCAGTCTTTATATCTTCCTGATCGGTTATACGGTGGCGCTGTTCTTGCTTTGCGCGCTGCTTTATCCCGACGACATCCGCGAATACAAAAACTACGAGGATTATTTCCTCTCGCGGCGCAAATGGTTTTTCGGCCTTCTGGCGCTGGTCTTCGTGTTCGATATCGCCGACACCTTGTGGAAGGGCGAAGAACACCTTCTGTCGTTCGGGCCCGAATATCCGATCCGCGCCGGCGTTTATATCGTGTTGTGTGTGGCGGCGATGGGAATCGCCAACCGGCGCTTCCATCAGGTTTTCGCGGCCGCCAATCTGATCTACCAGATTTCGTTCATCCTGAGACAGTTCGACCGCCTGACCTGAAGCGGGTTGCGGGCGCACACGAAACCGGCGTTAATCGCGCATAGAGCATCGGGCGGTCCTCCGGAACCGTTGCGATGCTCTAACGTCTTTATTCGGCGCAACTTTCCGCGGGCAACCGGTTCCCACTTGCCCGCACCTTGCGCCCCGGGGGCAGGCGCGAATGACGGTTGCGCATATCTACACCGTTGCGTTTCAGGGCATCGAAGCGCGCGAAGTGGATGTTCAGGTTCATATCGGCGATGGCGGCAATGGCCAGTTCAACATTGTCGGCCTAGCGGACAAGGCGGTGGGCGAAAGCCGCGAGCGGGTGCGCGCAGCACTGGCCGCCGTGGGACTTGCCCTTCCCTTCAAACGCATCACGGTCAATCTGGCGCCCGCCGATCTGCCAAAGGAAGGCAGTCATTACGATCTGCCGATCGCGCTTGGTCTTCTTTCCGCCATGGGCGTGCTGCCGGGAAGCGAGATGGCGGGTTATACCGCGCTGGGCGAACTTTCCCTCGACGCGCAGGTGACGGCGGTGGCCGGTGTGCTGCCGGCGGCGGTGGCCGCCAATGCGGCGGGGCGCGGGCTGATCTGCCCGGCCGCGTGCGGGGCGGAAGCGGCCTGGGCCGGTGGCGGCAGCGTGATCGCGACGCCATCGCTGATCGCACTCGTCAATCACATCAAGGGCGTGCAGGTGTTGAGCCCGCCGGAAGCCCGCCTTGCGGAAGACAGACAAAGCCACGCCGATCTGCGCGATGTGAAGGGACAGGAAAGCGCCAAGCGCGCGCTGGAAATCGCCGCGGCGGGCGGGCACGCGATGTTGATGACCGGGCCGCCCGGTGCCGGCAAATCGATGCTGGCGGCGCGGCTGCCGGGATTGCTGCCGCCGCTCGATGCGCGCGAGGCGCTGGAAATTTCGATGGTGCAATCGCTCGCGGGCGAATTGCCTGACGGTGCGATCTCACGCCGCCGGCCGTTTCGCAGTCCGCATCATTCCGCTTCGATGGCGGCGCTGATCGGCGGCGGGCTGAAAGTGAAGCCGGGGGAAGTCAGCCTGGCCCATCTCGGCGTGCTGTTCCTGGATGAACTGCCGGAGTTCCAGCGCCAGGTTCTGGATTCCCTGCGCCAGCCGATCGAGAGCGGCGAAGCGGTGGTGGCGCGCGCCAATGCGCATGTGCGTTTTCCCGCACGCTTTCAACTGGTGGCGGCGATGAACCCGTGCCGGTGCGGCCACCTGAACGACCCGGCGCAAGCCTGTGGACGCGCCCCCAAATGCGCCGCCGATTATCAGGCGCGGCTGTCCGGGCCATTGCTCGACCGCATCGACATTGCGGTCGAAGTTGCCGCGGTCACCGCTGCCGATCTTGCATTGCCGCCACCGGCGGAGGGATCGGCGGACGTTGCTGCCCGTGTCGCCGCCGCACGCGCGCTGCAACGCGCGCGCTATGAAAAGGAAAACTTGCGCACCAATGCCGAGGTCGAGGGCGAATTGCTGGAGCGGGTGGCGACGCCCGACGAGGCCGGGCGCAATCTGTTGCGCGAGGCGGCGGAGCGCATGCGCCTAAGCGCGCGCGGCTATCACCGCGTGTTGCGGGTGGCGCGCACCATCGCCGACCTCGCCGGGACCGATACTGTTTCCCGTGCCCATGTGGCGGAAGCGCTTTCCTACCGCCGCACCGGATTCAATGCCTGATCCGGCACGCTATTGTCCCTGCGCGCGATAGTCAGGAACGCGCGTGCCCGTTCCACCACAATTATTTGTCGGGCTTTTCGGAGGTGATCGCACCCGTTTTCGCGTCGGCATGAAAATCCATTCTGACGCCGTTCTTGATGCCCTCGCCTTCCCAGCGCCCGTTATCCGCCTCGATCTCGCGGATCGAGGTGTAACCTGCCTGACGCAGCTTCTGGATCACCTGATCGGGCGGCATCCAGTCGGGGCCCGGCGTATCGGCGTAAGACGGAATTGCCGCGATGCAGAAAACAGCAGCAAACAAGGGCACAGCGATCTTCTTCATAATATTCTCCCAACGAATAAAGCCCCGTTGCGAAGCCTAACGGGAAGGGCCGCCCGGCAGCAAGAATTGCGGCCCCCCTTTTCCAATCGCGAAATGCGGGAACCTCTTTCCGCATCCGCCGTTTCCAACCCTGGGTCCGGTCTGCCAAGGGCGAGGCGGGCATCCGCCTGAATTTTCGCAAAGCCATTCTCGCAAAGGATATCCCGATGAAGCCGATTGCCCTGATTGGTGTTCTGTTGATCGTGCTGGGAATTGCCGGGCTGATATTCTCCGGCTTCAGCTATACCGAGACCAAGCCGGTGGTAGAGGCGGGGCCGCTGAAGGTCACCACCCAGGAAGAGCATTACGTCACCATCCCAAATATCGCGAGCGTGCTGGCCATTCTTGCGGGCGCGGCGCTGGTCTTCGGCAGCCGCCGCATGCAATGAACCTGCCCCCGGCAGGCCAGGCGGGCGCAACCGAAAGCCATCCTCCGCATGGCACGGGGTTCACGCACTTTGCCAATCTGGTGGCGCATCTGGCGGGCCGGCCGGTGGTGTTCACGCTGTGCTGCGCCATCATCGTGTTGTGGGCGGTGTCAGGCCCGGTGTTCCGCTATTCCGACAGTTGGCAACTGATCATCAACACCGGCACCACCATCATCACCTTCCTGATGGTGTTTCTGATTCAGAACACGCAGAATCGCGATGGCGCGGCCATGCAGGCCAAGCTGGACGAGCTGATCCGGGTTACTCGCGCGGCGCATGACGCACTGATCCGCAGTGAAGACCTCAGCGAAGCCCAGCTTGAGGAAATCCGCGAGCATTGCGACGAACCGGGCAATGACGACCGCCCACCACATTCGCCGCCCCATTCACCGCCCAATGCCACCTGAGACAATCCGGATTCTTCCGATTAGGCTGAGCGAACATGCACCGTGTGAGGGGCGATGAGATTCATAATCCGCTGGGCCATGCCGGTGCTGCTGGCCATGACATTCGTGCCCGCGGCCCAGGCCGCTAGAGCCCAGGCCGCTTCCAGCGAAAAGCCGGTACTGGTGTTCGCCGCCGCATCGCTTGGCGATGTGCTGCAAAACGTGGGCGATGCGTTCCAGGCCGAATGGCATGCGGCACCCGTCTTCTCTTTCGCCGCATCCTCGGCCCTGGCGCGGCAGATCGCGGCCTCCGGCGGGGCGGACATGTTCATTTCCGCCGACACCGCATGGATGGACTACCTCGACCGCAAGGCGCTGATCGATCGCAGGACCCGGCGCAACCTGCTGTCAAACCGGCTGGTGCTGATCGCGCCCGCAGCCTCCACCACCACCATGGCGATCAGGGCGCATTTCCCGCTGGCCGCCGCCCTTCAGGGCGGCCGGCTTGCCATCGCCGAACCGGATTCGGTGCCGGCCGGGCGCTATGGCAGGGAAGCGTTGATTCATCTGCAGGTGTGGGACAGTGTGAAAGACCATCTGGCCCCGGCGGAAAATGTGCGCGCGGCGCTTGCTTACGTCGCCCGTGGCGAGACCGCGCTTGGCATCGTCTATGAAACCGATGCGAAGGCCGAACCGCGCGTGCGCGTGGCCGGCGTGTTTCCGGGCGATACACACGCCCCGATCATCTATCCCGTGGCGCTGACCAAGGGCGCGAAGCCGGAAGCACGCAGCTTCCTCACCTTTCTGGAATCGGACGCGGCCGCGGCCCTGTTCCGCAAGGCGGGCTTCACCGTCCTGCCCGGCCGCAGCAAATAAAGGGGCCAGAGCATTTTCGGGATTCAACCACGCCTGAAAATATTCTAGACATCTGAAAAGCGTGGGGGAGGCGATGGCGGGCGGCAAAAGGGGGCATTGGCGCTGGCTGATCCGGCTTTTGCTGCTGGTGCCGTTCATCGTACTGATCGATGCGGGGTTTTATAACCGCGCCGAACCGGCACTGGCCGGGATTCCCTTCTTCTACTGGTATCAATTGCTGTGGGTGCCACTGGGCGCGCTGCTGCTGTTGCCGGTGTGGGCGAGCGAATCCCATGGCCGCGCCGAAGACCGGGACACGCATCCCTGATGATGTCCGCGGCGCTGATTGTTTTTCTGATCCTGTTCGTGGCCGTGACCGTGCTGGGCTTCATTGCCGCGCGCTGGCGGCAGGGCGATCTTTCCCAATTGCATGAGTGGGGCCTTGGCGGGCGGCGTTTCGGCACCGTCGTCACTTGGTTTCTGCTGGGCGGCGATCTCTACACCGCCTACACCTTCGTTGCGGTGCCGGCACTGATGTTCGGCGCGGGCGCGATGGGTTTCTTCGCCGTGCCCTATACCATTCTGGTCTATCCCATCCTGTTCGCGGTTTATCCCCGGCTGTGGTCTGTGTCGCGCGCCAAGGGCTACATCACCGCGGCCGATTTCGTGCGCGGGCGCTTCGGCAACCGCACACTGGCGCTGGCGGTGGCGGCAACCGGCATTCTTGCCACCATGCCCTATATCGCGTTGCAGCTTGTCGGCATGGAAGTGGTGATTGCTGGCCTTGGCATTCGCGGCGAGGCGGCGCTTTTCATCGCCTTTGCGATCCTGGCCGCCTACACCTACACCAGCGGCCTGCGCGCGCCCGCGATGATCGCGGTGGTGAAAGACCTGCTGATCTACATCACCGTGCTGGCGGCGGTGATCATCATTCCGGCAAAACTCGGCGGCTATGGTGCGATCTTCGCCAGTGTAGAGCCGGACAAACTTCTGCTGGCAAAAGACGGCGTGCGCGATTTCGGCAGCGAGAGCGCCTATGTCACACTGGCGCTGGGCTCGGCACTCGCGCTTTTCCTTTATCCCCATGCGCTGACCGGCGTGCTCAGTTCTTCCAGCCGCAATGTGATCCGGCGCAACGCCGCGATCCTGCCGGCCTATTCGCTGGCGCTGGGGCTGATCGCGCTGCTGGGTTTCATGGCGATTGCGGCGGGCGTGAAAAGCAACCTGGCTTATGCCGACGGTTTTGCCACCTACGGCAACAATTACGCGGTGCCGGCGCTGTTCCTCGAGATGTTTCCGGGCTGGTTCGTCGGCGTCGCCTTCGCCGCGATCGCAATCGGCGCACTGGTGCCGGCCGCGATCATGTCGATCGCCACCGCCAATCTTTTCACCCGCAATATCTACCGCGAATATATTGCGCCCGATTGCGCCCCGGAACGTGAAAGCCAGGTGGCGAAGATCGCATCGCTGGTGGTGAAGCTGGGGGCGCTGTTCTTCATTGTCTTCCTGCCGCAGACCTATGCCATCCAGCTGCAATTGCTGGGCGGCATCTGGATCATCCAGACATTGCCCGCCGTATTGCTGGGGCTTTACACGCGCTGGCTTCACCCCACGGCCCTTCTCACCGGCTGGGCCACAGGGATCGTTGCGGGCACCGCGATGGCGGCGAGTTTGCAGTTCAAGGGCTCGATCTACACGCTGCACATTTTCGGCTTCGCGCTGCCGTGTTATGCGGCGCTGAGCGCACTGGTGCTGAACCTGATCGTGGCGGTGGCGTTGAGTGCCCTCTTCAACGCGCTGTCAAACGCCCCGCGCGAAGACGAAACCGCGGCCGCCGATTATCATTGAGAGGGCAACACCCATTGTTATGACCGAGGAGATGCCCCCTCCCGCCCACCTACGCCAAGGCTCCGGTGGGCGACCTCCCCCGCTTCGCAGGGGAGGAGTATGGATAGCATCATAGCTGCTCCCCCGTTTACGGGGGAGCTGTCAGCGAAGCTGACTGAGGGGGGCAGACGGCACAGATTTAGCCGAACCGGCCGGTGATGTATTGCTCGGTCTGCGAATTTTCCGGCGCGGTGAATACCTTGTCGGTGGCGCCATATTCGATCAGCTCACCCAGATACATGAAAGCGGTGTAGTCGGACGCGCGGCTGGCCTGCTGCATGTTATGGGTGACGATGACGATGGTGTATTCCTTCGACAATTCGTCGATCAGTTCCTCGATCTTCGCGGTTGAGATCGGGTCCAGCGCCGAACACGGCTCATCCAGCAAAATCACCTCGGGCCGCGTCGCCACCGTGCGCGCGATGCAGAGCCGCTGCTGCTGCCCGCCGGACAGGCTCAGGCCCGAGGCATCGAGCTTGTCCTTCACCTCGCCCCACAACGCTGCGCGTTCGAGCGCATCCTGCACCCGCCCGTCGAGTTCGGATTTCGGCAGCTTCTCATAGAGATTGATGCCGAAGGCGATGTTGTCATAGATCGTCATCGGAAACGGCGTCGGCTTCTGGAACACCATGCCGACGCGGGCACGCAAGAGATTGAGATCCTGTTTCGCGGTCAGGATATCCTCCCCGTCCAGCAGCACTTCCCCTTCCGCGTGCTGGTTCGGATAAAGCGCGTAAATACGGTTCAAAACGCGTAGCAGGGTAGACTTGCCGCAACCGGACGGGCCGATGAAGGCCGTCACCTTGCGGTCGTAGAGCGGCAGCGAAATATTCTTCAACGCCTTGGTCTCGCCGTAATAGAACGAGAGATCGCGGATATCGATACGCGCGCGCGCATTGTTGCCATTCTGCATGCCGGCACTCATCCCTGTTTCCTTTGCGCTTCCAGAACCCGCGCCACCACGCTCAACGCCAGAACCGCGAAAGTGATCAACAGCGCACCCGCCCAGGCGAGCCTGTGCCAATCTTCATAAGGCGACATCGCGAACTGGAAGATGATGGTGGGCAGGCTGGCGATCGGCTGGGTGAGGTTCGTGCTCCAGAACTGGTTGTTCAGCGCGGTGAAAAGCAGCGGCGCGGTTTCGCCCGAAATGCGCGCGATGGCCAGAAGCACGCCGGTGATGATGCCCGCGCGCGCCGCCCGCCAGGTGACAGTGCGGATCACCGAACTCATCGGCGCGCCAAGCGCAATGGCGGCTTCGCGCAACGAACCCGGCACCAGAAGCAGCATGTTCTCGGTCGTGCGCACCACCACCGGAATGACGATGACCGCCAGCGCCGCCGCACCCGCCAGGGCCGAGAACCGCCCCATCGGGCGCACGATCACCTCATAGATGAAGATGCCAATCACGATGGAGGGCGCGCTGAGCAGGATGTCGTTCAGGAAGCGGATGTAGAAGGAGAGTTTTCCGTGGCGGCCATATTCGGCGAGATAGGTCCCGGCCAGAATGCCGATCGGCGTACCGGCGGCAACCGCCAGCGCGCTCATGATGATACTGCCGGCGATTGCGTTCAGAAGACCGCCGTCGGAGCCGGGCGGCGGCGTCATTTCGGTGAAGACCTGGGGGCCAAGCCCGCCAATGCCTTCGACGATCAGTTCGAACAGGATGAAGCCGAGCCAGACGAGCCCGAACAGCGCCGCACCCGCCGACAGCGTCAGGAACGCGCCATTGACCGCCTTGCGCCGAAGATAAAGCGTGCGGTCCACCATCTAGCGCGCCCCCGCACGGCGTTCGAGGCGGTAGAGCATGATCTGCGCCGCCGCGAGAACCAAGAAGGTGATGAAGAACAGGATCAGGCCCAGTTCGATCAGCGCGGGCACGTAAAGATCGCCCAGCGCCTCGGTAAATTCATTGGCGATGGTGGCGGAGATCGAGGTGCCCGGCGCGAACAGGGACGGGTTCAGCCGGTGCGCATTGCCGATCACGAAAGTGACCGCCATGGTCTCGCCCAGCGCCCGGCCAAGCGCCAGCATCGCCCCGCCGACGACGCCGGTGCGCGCATAAGGCAGCACCACGCGCCACATCACCTCCCACGTCGTGCAGCCAAGGCCATAGGCCGCTTCTTTCAGCATCGCGGGCACGGTTTCGAACACGTCGCGCGTCACCGCCGAGATGAAGGGCAGGATCATGATCGAAAGGATCAGCGCCGCGGTGAACATGCCGATGCCGTAAGGCGGGCCGGCGAACAGGGCGGAGAGCAGCGGCACATCGGCAAAGACATCGATCAGCCAGGGCTGAACATGGGCCTGCAGATAAGGCGCCAGCACGAACAGGCCCCAGATGCCGTAGATGATGCTGGGGATACCGGCCAGCAATTCAATCGCGATGCCCACCGGGCGTTTCAGCGGACGGGGGCAAAGCTCCGTCAAAAAAATCGCGATGCCGATGCCGACCGGCACCGCAATCGCCATGGCGAGGAATGAACTGATCAGGGTGCCGGCGATGGGGGCGAGCGCACCGAACTTCTCCGTCACCGGGTTCCATTTTTCGGTCCACAGGAAGGAGAAACCGAAGGTCTTGATGGCGGGCCACGCCCCGTTCAACAGCGCGATCAGCACGCCGAGAAAAATCGCCACCACCAGAATGGCCGCGCCGAAGGTCAGCGCGCGGAAACGGCTGTCGCCCTTTCCATGACGCCGCATCGCGGTCGCGCGTGCCGTTTCGGCAAAATCGTGAGCCAAGGCGATGTCGGCCATTTTCAGATTTCAAACCTGTCATAAAGGAAGACCGGGAGCCGAGGCAAAGCCCCGGCCCCGGTTACCGCGATGCCTTACCGGCCCGATCCCGCGACGGCCTTCCAGCTTGCCTCGATCCGCTTCACCACGCTGTCGGGCAGGGGCACGTAATCGAGGCCTTCGGCCATCTGATCGCCCTCCGCGAAAGCCCAGCCGAAGAAGTCCAGCACCTGTTTGGTGGCGGCGGGGTCTTTCGGGTTCTTGTAGACCAGGATGAAGGTCGGGTTCTCGATCGGCCACGATTCGGCGCCCGGCTGATCGGTCAGGATCATGAAGAAATTGTCGGCATGGTCCCAATCGGCATTGGCGGCCGCGGCCTGAAACGATTGCATGCTGGGGCTGACCACCTTGCCCGCGCGGTTCTTCATCCGCATATAGGAAAGGTTGTTCTGCTTGGCGTAGGCATACTCGACATAGCCGATGGCGCCGCGTGTCTTGGCGACATTGCCGGCCACGCCTTCATTGCCCTTGGCCCCGATGCCGACCGGCCATTCGATAGAGGTGGCGGCGCCGACCTCGCTCGCCCATTCCTTGCTGACCTTGGAAAGATAGTTGGCGAAAATGAAGGTGGTGCCCGACCCGTCGGAGCGGTGGACGACGACGATCGGCATATTGGGCAGCTTCAGGCCCGGATTGAGTTTCGCGAGCGCGGCATCGTTCCACTTGGTGATCTTGCCCATATAGATCGCGGCGAGCGTCGGCCCGTCGATCACGATCTCGCCCGCCTTGATGCCGGGCAGATTGTAGACCAGCACCTCTGCCCCGATCACGGTCGGGAACATGGCAAGGCCGGCCTCGTTCAGTTCCTTCGGCGAGAGCGGCTTGTCGGTGGCGCCGAAACTGACCGTTTTGGCCTTGATCTGGGCGATACCGCCGCCCGAACCGATGGATTGATAATTCAGCCTGACCCCGGTCTTGGCATTATAGGTCTCGGCCCATTTGGCATAAATCGGATAGGGAAATGTGGCGCCCGCCCCGGTGATGGCCGTGGCGGCGGATGCGGGCATGGCAGCGGGCAGCGCAAAAGCGGCAGCCACGGCAGCCAGGCCGAACAGGCGGCGGGAAATCAGTGTCATCAAAACCCTCTTTGGTTGGACTTGCGACCGTTTCCGGCCAGCCCGCGGAAATGCCGGTTCTGCCGGCCGCGCGCCGCCCAATCGCGGTCTGCCGCTGAAAGACCCTCTCCGCGTGCAACGTCCATCACAGTTTTACGAAGCTTTTGTGACATGGCGGGTAGGGCTGACGGGTGCCAGGGCCGGAATCCCGGCTTTTCCACCTTTTTTCGTCCCGGCGGCACCGGGACGCCCGGGGACTTAAGCGTTTCTCAAGGGGGTTCTGGAACAATCCCCTGACGCGGGAAAGGTTGTTCCCCCGCCCGGCGTGCAAGGAGAACAGGGGTGGCCCCAGCCCGCACCATCCGCATTGTCTTCGGCCTCATCGCGCTTCTGATCGCGGCGGCGGCGTTGCGCGATCTCGTCCTTCACGGCCATCTGACCCTCATCACCCCGCCGGTCTTCGGCGCGCTGATCGCGGTCGGCACCGGCATCATCCTGCACGGCTTCCTGATCGCGCGCGAACGCACCCATGCGCTTCACCGCAAGACGCATGAACTGGCGCTTGCCACCCAGAAGATCGAGAATGCGCTGAAGAATGCGTCCGCGATGAATGCGCGGCTGTTCGAGAGCGAGCAACGCTACAAAGGTCTGGTGGACAGCCAGGGCGACGCGATCATCCGCCGGGCCGCCGACAGCCGGCTGACTTATGCCAACGATTCCTTTTTCCGCCTGTTCGGACTTGCGCCGAAAGACGCCATCGGCCAGCCCTTCATGCCCGAACTGCACCCCGGCAGCCGCACGCCGCAATTCGGCAGCCCCGGCGGCGAGGAAACCGGCCGCGGCCGTGTGCGCTATGACCAGCATGTGCGCACCGCCTATGGCTGGCGCTGGATCGCGTGGGAGGATTATGCGGTGCGCGACGCCTTCGGCCGCCTGGTCGAGGTGCAGAGCGTCGGCCGCGACGTCACCGAACGCAAGGCGCTGGAAGATGCGCTGACCGAAGCGCGCGACCGCGCCGAAGCGGCAAGCCGTGCCAAATCCGGCTTCCTGGCCACCATGAGCCACGAAATCCGCACGCCCATGAACGGTGTTCTGGGCATGGCGCGGCTGCTGCTCGAAACCGATCTGCGCGCCGAACAGCGCACCTATTCCGAAGCGATCTGTCAGTCGGGCGAGGCGCTGCTGGAACTGATCGGCGACATTCTCGACTTTTCCAAGATCGAATCCGGCGCGATGACGCTCGACGAAGATGAAGTCGATCTGCGCGCGGTGGTGGAAGGCGTGGTGGAGCTTCTGGGCCCACGCGCGCATGCCAAGGACATCGAAATCCTGTCGGTGATTGCGCCCGACGTGCCCCAGATGATCCGCGGCGACACCATCCGCCTGCGTCAGGTGCTGACCAACCTGGTGGGCAATGCGCTCAAATTCACCGAAGCGGGCGGCGTGCGCATCGACATGCGCCTGCACGAAAAGGCGGAACGCCGGATGCTGCACTTCGAGGTGCACGACACCGGCGTGGGCGTCGAGCAATCCAAGCGCGCCGAGATCTTCAACGAATTCGTGCAGGCCGATTCCAGCCATGCGCGGCGTTACGGCGGCACGGGGCTGGGGCTTGCGATTTCGCGCCGCCTGGTGGAGGCGATGGGCGGTGAAATCGGCGTCGATGCGTCCGAAGGCGGCGGCAGCCTGTTCTGGTTCGACATCCCGGCTTTCGTGGTCAAACCGGCCCTGCCCGGCCTGCAGCATGTGCTGGCCGATCTGACGGTCGCGATCGTGACGCAGAATCCGGTGCTGGGCGACGGGCTTGCCGCGCAGATCCGCACCAGCGGCGGCGCGATCGCCGCCGCATCGGAAAACACCGCCGACCTGATCCTGATCGATGCCGGAACGGGAACCGAGCCCCAACTCTCCGCCACACCCGAAAGCGATATTCCCGCCATCGTGCTGATCCCGCCCGCGGCGCGCGGCAAATGGCCGAAGCTGCGCAAGATGGGGTTCACCGGTTATCTGGTGAAGCCGGTGCGCCATGCCTCGCTTCTCGAACGGCTGCAGGAATCCTTCGGCACCATCTCAACCGAACCGCCGCCGGTCGATGCGGCCTATGCGCCGGTCACCGTCGCGAGCGGGAAGGCAAGCGGACAGGCGCTGAAAATCCTGCTGGCGGAGGACAATCCGATCAACGCGCTTCTGGCGCGCGAATTGCTGCGCCGCCGCGGCCACCAGGTCAGCGCGGTGACATCGGGCGAAGCCGCCGTGCTGGCGATGCAGGAAAATCATTTCGATCTGCTTCTGACCGATATTCACATGCCGGGCCTTGACGGGGTGGAGGCGGCAAAGCGCATCCGCGCCGATGAAGCGGCAGCGGGAAGGCCGCGCACACCGATTGTGGCGCTGACCGCCGATGTGCTGGAAACCGGCCGCGATGCCTGCCGCGACGCGGGCATGGACGGCTTTCTGACCAAGCCCATCGACCCGGCCGAGCTTGACGCCATCCTCGCAAGTCTCTTTCCATCCGGTGCCGAGTCGAATCTGCGCCACCGGGCCGCCTGATACCTGTCATCGGAGCTGGCCCCGCGCACCGCACGGGATGAGGAGCGGGTGATTGAAGCCGCACACCGGACATGAGCCCGCCACCGAAAACGTAAAGCGCAAACGCCCCGGCCTTGCCGCCTATCTCGAACCGCGCACATTCCTGATGCTGGTGCTGGGGTTTTCCAGCGGCCTTCCCTTTCTGCTCACCGGCAACACCTTCGGCTACTGGCTGCGCGATCAGGGCACATCGCTCGCGGCCATCGGATTCCTGTCCGGCGTCGGCATCGCCTATTCGCTGAAATTCCTCTGGGCCCCGATTGTGGATCGCACCGTGCCGCCCCTGCTTGGCCGGCTTGGCCACCGCCGGGCGTGGATGCTCGCCTCACAGATCGTGGCCGGGCTCGGGCTGATCGCGATGGCGGTGGCGGGCACCAGCCACGGCCTTGTCACCGCCGGGATGCTGGCGCTGATCGTCGCTTTCGCCTCCGCCACACAGGACATCGTGATCGATGCCTGGCGGATCGAAACCGCGGAAAGCGATGAGGAGCTGGGCCTTCTGTCATCGGCCTATCAGCTCGGCTATCGCGTGGCGCTGATCGCGACCGATGCGCTGATCCTGATTGCCGCGGCCAATCTCGGCTGGCCCATATCCTATGCGCTTTACGGCCTTCTGATGGGGGCGGGCATCGCCGCCACCCTGTTCGCGCCGGAGCCCGCACGCGCCAGCCGTATAATGGAAGAAAACGCCGATACAGCGCCCTTATGGTCGTGGCGCGGTTTCGCCGATGCGGTGATCGGCCCGTTCGCGGCCTTCTTCCGCACCCATGGCCTGCTCGCCTTCCTGATGCTGGCAGCGATCAGCCTTTACCGGCTGCCCGATTTCATGATGGGGCCGATGGCCAATCCGTTCTATCACGACATCGGGCTGACCAAGGAAATGGTGGGCGCGGTCAGGGGCTCCATCGGGCTTGGCGCCTCGTTCGCCGGAATCGCGGCGGGCGGGTTCTGTGTGCTGCGCTTCGGCTTCCTGCCCAGCCTGATCGTGGGCGGCATTCTGCAGGCACTCGCGATTGCGGCTTACGCCACGCTTGCGATGTTCACGCCCAGCCTGAGCCTGTTCGCCGCGGTGATGACCGGGGACAATTTCGCCATCAGCTTCGCCGGTGTCGCACTTGTCTCCTATATGTCGAGTTTGACGAGCCTCGGCTACACCGCCACGCAATATGCGCTTCTGACCTCCTGCTATGCCTGGATCGGCAAGATCAGCAAGACCTTCTCCGGCCTTGCGGTGGAAGTGCTCAGCGCTACGCACGGCCTGATCGGTGCCTACAAGCTGTTCTTTATCGCCACCGGCGTCGCGGGAATTCCGGCCATTCTGCTGTTTGCGCTGCTTTTCCGCCTGAAACACACGAAAGCGGGCAGTTTGCCTGCACCGCCCCGGTAAAGTAGGGTTTCGCATGAAATCCACACCGGTCCGCGCGAGAATTGCCCGCTTGCGGGCGGTTTAGGGAAGCAGTCGTTTTGGTCAACATTTACGAGCCCGGACCATTGGAGGGCCGCCTCGAACAGTGGCCGGTTCTGGCTGTCTCGGGCGCGCTGGAAGTGCGGCTGGCCGAAACCGGAGAAGAAGTCGCCGCCGCCCAGCGCCTGCGCTACCGCGTATTCTATGAGGAGATGGACGCAACGCCATCGCCTGAGATGCGCGCGGTGCGCCGCGATTTCGATCGGTTCGACGCGATTTGCGACCATCTTCTGGTGGTGGATCGTGACGCCCACGACGAAGACGGCCAGCCCGCCGTGGTCGGCACCTACCGGCTGATGCGCGAAGTGCATGCCGAAAAGGCCGGCGGTTTCTATACCGCGGGCGAATACGACATTGCGGCCATGCTGAAGGCGCTACCCCCCGGCACGCGCATGCTGGAGCTGGGGCGGTCCTGCGTGCTGAAGCCCTACCGGGTGAAGGCCGCGACGATGCAGCTTCTGTGGCGCGGGGTGATGACCTATGTCGCGCGCTTCTCCGTCGATCTGATGTTCGGCTGTGCCTCGCTCGGCAGCACGGACCCCGATGCGCTGAAACTGCCGCTGTCCTATCTGCATCATTTCCACCCGGCACCGAAAGAGGTGCGGGTGCGCGCACGCGCCGAACGCTATGTCGAAATGAACCGGATGCCGAAAGACGACATCGACCCGCGCGAGGCGTTGCGCAGCCTGCCGCCGATGATCAAGGGTTATGTCCGCGCCGGTGCCGGCATCGGTGAAGGTGCGGTGGTGGACAACCAGTTCGGCACCACCGATGTGTTCATCTATCTTCCGGTGGCGAAGATCAGCGCGCGCTACCGCAACCGCTTCGGCAAACTGCCCGAGCCGGCGGGCTGAAACGCAAGCGTTCGCAAACCGCCAAACAACCACCAAACAAAAACTTGTCATGGCCCGCAAATGCGGGCCACCCAGATGACACGATTCATTCTGCCGAAAACGCGTGCGCTTCAACTGGATGGCCCGCATTTGCGGGCCATGACATCATGACTTTTTGAGCCGGCGTTCGATCGCATCCCAGATCATTGCCGCGCCGTCCGGCCCGCCGAAACGCTTCACTTCCTGAATGCCGGTGGGCGAGGTGACATTCACCTCGGTCAGATAATCGCCGATCACGTCGATGCCGGTGAAGAGCAATCCGCGCGCCCGCAATTCCGGCCCCAGCGCCTTGCAGATGTCCATTTCGCGGGCACTGAGCGTGGTCGGTTCGGCCTTGCCGCCGACATGCATGTTGGAGCGTGCCTCGCCCGCTGCCGGAACACGGTTGATCGCGCCGGCAAATTCGCCATCGACCAGAATGATGCGCTTGTCGCCCTTGCGCACCTCGGGTACGTAACGCTGCACGATCACCGGCTCGCGATAAAAGGCGGTGAACATTTCCAACAGAGCGCCGAGATTTTCATCTTCCGGTTTTAGGCGGAACACACCCGCACCGCCATTGCCGTAAAGCGGCTTCACGATGATGTCGCGATGGGCATCGCGGAAGCGTTTGATCTCGTCACGGTCGCTGGTGATCAGGGTCGGCGGCATCAGATCCTTGAACAGCGTGACGAACAGTTTTTCCGGTGCGTTGCGGACATGAAACGGATCGTTCACCACCAGCGTTTTGGGATGAATGCGCTCCAAGAGATGCGTCGCGGTGATATAGGCCATGTCGAATGGCGGGTCCTGACGCATCAGCACCACATCGGCCTTGGAGAGATCGAAGCGTTCCACCTCACCCAAGGAAAAATGATTGCCCGCTTCGTTGCGCACGACAAGCGGGCGCACTTTCGCGCTGACCGCGCCATCGAGGAAGGTGAGATCGCGCGGCCCGTAATAAAGCAGCGTGTGGCCGCGGGCCTGCGCCTCCAGCGCCAATGCAAATGTGGAATCGCCCCTTATGTCGATCCGTTCGATCGGATCCATCTGGACGGCGGCAAGCAGGGTCATGAAACGGGTCCTGTTGAGTGGCTAATTCAATCGGCGTTTGAGGGCGTGGAGTGCAAGGGCCGCTTCGTTGTGCAGCGCGGTGCCCTCTCCGGCAAGGGCGAGGCCGGATTCATACGCCGTCTTGGCCGCGCCCAATGAGGAGGTGCTTTCATAATGCCGCGCCAGCTCGATCCACAAATCCGCACGCCGGGGCGCGATCAGAACCATGCGGCGCGCGATCTCCACCGCGCGCGGGCGGTCATCGGCCTGAAGCGCGCGCAGGCGGATATTGTTCTGAAGCCGCAACAGCACATCGGTGTCGCTGACCGCTTCGGCCTGAACCGCGGCCACCGAAAGCGGGCCGCCCAGGCGCTCGGGCTCCAGCACCGCACCGCTGTTGAACGGGTCGATCAGAAGCGCATGACCATCGCGGATCACCCGCAACAGGAAATGGCCGGGACTGGCAAGACCTTCGGCCACACAGCCGGCTGCCCGCGCCGCATGGATATAAAGAATGCCGAGCGCCACCGGCAGGCCGCGGCGGCGGTCGATCACCGCCATCAGATCGGCATTTTCCGCCGCATCGTAATGGGTGCGATCACCGTCATAGCCGAACTGGCCGGTCATCATCTGCGCGACGGCCGTTACCGCGTCCAGCGGCGGCTGGCCCGCCCGCACGGCGGCACCGGCGGCTTCGGCAATCGCATTCAGATGCGCTTCGTAAGAGCTGCGCGGAATGCGGGTGTGGTCGAGGGCCGCCAGCATCAGGGCAGCGCGCGCAATATCGTGCGGACCGTCGCCCGCCTCACCCAGCGCCTTCAGATATGCGGCCGGATCGCCACCATACGCACCCATGACCATGGCCCACTGTGCCTCAACCGGAGGTGTTCCGCCAAGCATCCGGCCAATGCCGCGGCAGGGCGCGCGGCGCGATGGTGACGGCATCGAAGCGGATGCCGCCTTTGGCAAGGCCGGGCCGCGCCGCAAGCCAGGCCATGGCGGCGCGCGCGATGCGGCTTTGCTGGCGGGGGCCGATGGATTCCATCGCGGCATCCATGCTGGCGCGCGCCTTCACCTCGACAAAACAGACGAGCCCGCGCGGGCTTTTCGCGATCAGGTCGATCTCACCCAGATGGGTGCGCACCCGCCGCCCCAGAATGCGATAGCCTTTCAATTGCAGCAGCAGGGAGGCCGCCCATTCGCCACGGCGCCCGCGCTTTTCCGCATCGCGCCGTACGGAATCAGTCATCCTGCCTGTCTTTCCGCGCCAGCGCGTGGCCATAGACCAGTTTGCGCGGCAGGCTGAGCGCATCGGCCAGCAGATCGGCCGCCGCCCGCACCGGCATGAAGGGCAGCGCCTGATCCAGCAGGCGGTCGAGTTGATCCAGATCGGCGGTTTTCCCGGCCGGGCCGCCCACCAGAAGCGTGATCTCCCCCTTCGGCGGCTCCGCATCGGCATAATGGGCAGCCAGTTCGGAGAGCGGGGCGCGGCGCACCTCCTCATGCAGCTTGGTCAGTTCGCGCGCCACCACAGACGCCCGCGCACCCCCCAGCACCGCCATCATATCGGCGAGCGTCGCGGCCAGCCGGGGGCCGGTTTCATAGAAGATGAGTGTCGCGGGCACCGCCTTCAGGGCCTCGAGTGCGGTGCGCCGTTCGCCCCCCTTGGGCGGCAGGAAGCCCGCGAACAGGAAGCGGTCGCTCGGCAGCGCCGACAACATCAACCCTGTCAACATGGCGGAGGCGCCCGGCACCGCATGCACCGGCAGGTCTTCGGCCAATGCCGCGCGCGCCAGCTTGAAGCCCGGATCGGACACCAGCGGGGTTCCCGCATCGCTGACCAGCGCGATACGCGCCCCGGCCCGCAATTTCGCCAGCAGGCGCGGGCGCTCGCGTTCCCCATTGTGGTCGTTATAGGGGGTGAGCGGCTTCGCGAAGCCGTAGATCGCCAGCAACTTTGCGGTGACGCGGGTATCTTCGGCCGCGATCAGGTCGCAGCCCTGCAACACATCGAGCGCGCGCAATGTGATATCACGCGCATGCCCGATGGGCGTCGCGGTCAGATAAAGCCCCGGCCCCAATTCCGCCTTCTCCACGCGCGATGGAGGGGGCGATTGCCTGAACGATTTACCCTGTGGCGATGCCGTCATAGGCTTGCCCATCTCATGATTTGGTACGGCGCGCGCATCCGCCAGCGCCGGGTCTGGATAAGAGTTCGATGAATCTTCCCTCCATTTCAAATCTGTTCCCGTCAAATTCCCATACAGGCCGCGCTTTCCGTGCTTTCCGCGGATTCGGCCTCGCCGTGATCATGGCAGGTTTGCTCGGCGCCTGTCAGACGGCCGGCCCGGCGCCGGGCCATGCGGCGCCTGCCCCGCAAGCCACCGCAAGGCCCGAAGCGGCGCATCCGCTGATTTCGGAAGCGCCCGGCTTCATGCGCCTGCCCGGCATGACGGCGGACAAGGTGCCGGTGCGCATCGGGCTGATGCTGCCGTTCTCGAACGGGTCGTCCAACACGCGCGCGCTGGCCGATGCGATGCTGAAGGCGGCCGAGATGGGGGTGAGCGATTCCGGCAAGCGCGATCTTCTGTTGATGCCGGTGGATGAAGGCAGCAACCCGGCCGAAACCGCCGCCGCGGCGCGCAAGCTTCTGGATCAGGGGGCGGAGATCATTATCGGGCCGTTGTTCGCCTCCGCCGTTTCCGCCGTGGCGCCCATCGCGCGCGACCGCGGTGTGCCGGTGCTCGCCTTCTCGACCGACCGCACCGTGGCGGGCCACGGGGTTTATCTGTTGAGCTTCCAGCCCGAAGACGAAGTGCGCGCGATCGTCACCTATGCCGCCAGCCAGGGCCACACCCGCTTCGCCGCGCTGACACCGCTGACCCCTTATGGCGACCGGGTGACAGCGGCTTTCCGCACCACAGTCCAGGATGTGAAAGGCACGGTTTCCGGGATCGAACGCTTCGATCCTTCGTCCGGCACCGCGGTGGCGCAATCCGCCGCCATAGCAAAGGGTCAGCCCGATTCGGTGCTGATCGCACAGGGCGGCGCGTTGTTGCGCGGCATTGCGCCGACACTGGTGGTGAACGGGCTTCCGCCGGAGACGGTCAAATATCTCGGCACCGGGGTGTGGGACGACCCCACCATTGCACAGGAACCGGCACTGCAGGGCGGCTGGTTCGCGGCCCCCACCCCCAATGCGCAGGATGGGTTCGACGCTCGCTTCCACGCCGTGTTCGGCACCACACCGCCACAGCTTGCCACGCTTCCTTACGATGCAGTGTCGCTGGTGGCGCTATTGTCGGCGGGCGAGCCCTATCATCGCTTCACCGATGCGGCCCTGACCGACCCCAACGGTTTCGCCGGTGTGGACGGGATTTTCCGCTTCTTCCCCGATGGTTCGGATGAGCGCGGGCTGGCCATTCTGCGGGTGGCACCGGACGGCTTTCAGATTCAGCAGCCGGCGCCGGCCACCTTCCAGCCCGTGGGTGGGTAGAGGGCGGATAAACATGGCCGGAAACATTGCGGGTTCGTGTCTTTGCGGCGCGGTCAGATTTCAGATCGCCGGCGCGTTCGAGCGGTTTTTCCTCTGCCACTGTTCGCGCTGCCGCAAGGACAGCGGCTCCGCCCACGGCGCCAATCTGTTTTCGGCCACCGCGCGCCTCACCTGGCTCGCCGGGGAGGACCAGGTCAAAACCTATCGCGTGCCCGGCACACGGCATCAGAAAAGCTTCTGTGCCGAATGCGGTTCCGCCCTGCCGCAGTTGCAGATGGCGGGCGCATTGCTGGTGGTGCCCGCCGGCAGCCTGGATTCCCCGATCGCCATCCGGCCGCAGGCGCATATCTGTTGCGCGGACCGTGCGGATTGGGACACGCATCTGGACGATGTGCCGACGCTCGACGGGCTGCCGGGTTAACTTCTGTTAGCTGGCGAGTTCGGCGATCAGCCGGTTCAGCACCAGCACCCCTTTGGGTGTGGCGGCGATGCGCCCGTCGCGGTGACTGAGAAACCCATCGGCGGCGAGTTGCGACAGCCGCGCTTCATTCAGCGTGGCACCCCAGCGCGCGCGCCATTGGGCGATATCCAGCCCTTCTTTCAGGCGCAGCGCCATCAGCAGATGTTCGCGCGCCGCATCGCGATCCGATATGTCTGCAAATTCCGTGATGCCGTGCCCGCGCGCCACCACCTGCGCGCGCCAGCGTTCAGGCAGACGTTCGCATTGGGTGGCGTGGCGCATGCCATCGCGGCTGAGGCGGCCATGCGCCCCCGGCCCCACACCGGCATAATCGCCATAGCGCCAGTAAAGCAGATTGTGCCGCGACTGCGCGCCCGGCCGCGCATGATTGGAAATCTCATAAGCCGGAAGACCGGCAGCCTCCGTCATCGCCTGGGTCAGTTCGTAGAGTTCGGCGGCATGATCGTCATCCGGCACGATCAGCTTGCCTTCACGGGCCAGCGTGGCAAACGGCGTCGCCGGTTCGATGGTCAATTGATAAAGCGAAAGATGTTCGGTGCCGAAAGAAAGCGCCTCTGCCAGTTCGGCCTGCCATTGCTCCGGCGTCTGGCCGGGGCGGGCATAGATCAGATCGAAGCTGACACGTTCGAAATTCGCGCACGCCAGCGCCAGCGCCGCCTTTGCTTCGTGCACATTGTGCAAGCGCCCGAGCATTTTCAGATCGGCATCGTTCAGCGCCTGCACGCCGAGCGACAGCCGGTTGACACCCGCCGCGGTATAATCCTGAAACCGCGCCGCATCGACACTGGCTGGATTGGATTCGAGCGTGATCTCGATGCCGGGCGCGATGGGCCACAATTTCGCGATCGCTTCCAGTACGCCGCCAACCGCGGCGCCGGACATCAGGGACGGCGTGCCGCCGCCGAAGAAAATGGTTTCGACCGTGGGCCGCGCCGTTCCACCTTCATCCTGCCAGGTGGCGATCCAGGTCAGTTCGCGCACAATCGCATCGCGCCAGCCATCTTCGTCAATCGCGCTGCGGACATGGCTGTTGAAATCGCAATAGGGGCACTTTGCGGCGCAGAACGGCCAATGGACGTAAATGCCGAAGCCGCTCATCGCATTTGCATCTCGCGCTTTACACCATCCGTCATGGCCGGGCCCGACCCGGCCATCCACAGACGTGCCGGGCATCAAGATGGATGGCCGCCTCAAGGGCGGCCATGACGGAGAGAGACAAGACCTTCAAAAACATCACACTGAACCTGTCCAAGTGCGGGTCTACGACCGAAGCCAGGCAACCAGCTTTTCAAACGCCCGCGCGCGATGGCTGATCGCATGTTTCGCGGCCGGCTCCATTTCGCCGAAGGTGATGGCCATGCCATCGGCAATGAAGATCGGATCGTAACCGAAACCGTTCCCCCCGCGCGGCGGAAACACCACGCTGCCTTCGACCGCACCTTCAAAAATCTCCACATTCCCGCCGGGCAGGGCCAGCGCCAGCGCACAAACGAACTTCGCCGAACGGTCGGTGGCGTTCTTCGCATTTAATTCGCGTTCGATGCGCGCCATGGCAAAACTGAAATCCTTCTTGGGGCCCGCCCAGCGCGCCGAATAGATGCCGGGCGCATCGCCGAGCGCGCTCACGCACAGCCCGGAATCGTCGGCCAGCGCGGCAAGCCCGCTGGCCTCGGCCGCCGCGCGCGCTTTCAGCACCGCATTGCCGGCGAAACTGTCCTCGGTCTCCTCCGGCTCCGGCAGGCCGAGATCGCCCGCGCTTTTCACCGCAAAACCAAACGGCGCAAGCAATTCCGCAATCTCCGCCACCTTGCCCTTGTTGTGGCTGGCGATGACAAGCGCTGTGCCGGGCTTCAATGTCACGCCAGCGCCTTTTTCTGCAGATCCACCAGCGCGCCCACGCCCTTGCGCGCCAGCCGCAGCAATTCGGTGAATTGTTCGTCGCTGAAGGGCTCGCCTTCCGCGGTGCCCTGAATCTCCACCAGCCCGCCTTTGCCGGTGATGACGAAATTGGCATCGGTCCCGGCGTGCGAATCCTCGTCGTAATCGAGGTCGAGCACCGCTTCGCCCTGCCAGATGCCACACGACACCGCCGCCACCTGATCCAGAATCACGGGCTTTGTGATCATGCCGGTCTTCTTCATGAAGGCCGCGCACTGCGCCAGCGCGACGAAACCACCGGTGATGGAGGCGGTGCGGGTGCCGCCATCGGCCTGCAGCACGTCGCAATCGATCGCGATCTGGCGTTCGCCCAGCGCAGCCAAATCCGTCACCGCCCGTAAGGAGCGGCCGATCAGGCGCTGAATCTCCTGGGTGCGGCCGGACTGCTTGCCCTGCGCCGCTTCGCGCCGCATGCGGTCATGGGTGGAACGGGGCAGCATGCCATATTCCGCCGTTACCCAGCCCTTGCCGCTGCCTTTGAGGAAGGGCGGGGCCTGTTCCTGCAGGCTGGCGGTGACCAGCACATGGGTATGGCCGAATTTCACCAGGCAGGAGCCTTCGGCGTAGCGCGACACGCCGGGTTCGAGGCTGATCTCACGCATCTGGTCTTTCGCGCGTTTGCTGGGGCGCATGCCTATCCCTTGAAGTTCATGGTATCTGTGGCTACCTAGCTTCATTACCCCGGCGGCGCAAACGGTGCCCGTTGTGGTTGGAAAAAGCACTGGTAAGTCAGAAGGATAATGGTGGACAGCGGCTTTTCCCGGTCCGATCTCGACAGCCTCGGCGAACGCCCGCGGGAAGTGTTCCGCCATCTGGTGGAAGCCTTCCTGTCATCAGGCGATCCGGTGGGCTCGCGCACCCTGTCGCAATTGCTGCCGATGTCGCTGTCGCCCGCCTCGATCCGCAATGTGATGGCGGATCTGGAGGCGATGGGCCTGCTTTATGCCCCCCACACCAGCGCGGGCCGGGTGCCGACCGAACGGGGCTTGCGCCTGTTCGTGGACGGGCTGTTGCAGGTGGGCGAACTGGCGCCGGATGAGCGCAGCGCCATCGAACGGCGGATTTCCGGTACCGAGCGCGGGCTGGAAGATGTGCTGACCCAGGCCGCCACCATGCTGTCCGGCCTGTCGCGCTGTGCCGGTCTTCTGGTCACGGCGAAACAGGATTCGGCACTGAAGCATGTCGAATTCGTCGCCGTGGCGCCGGGCAAGGCGCTGGTGGTGATGGTGTCGGAAGACGGCGCGGTGGAAAACCGGCTGATCGAAATTCCGCTCGGCCTGCCGGTTTCGGCGCTGAGCGAGGCGTCCAACTATCTCAACGCGCGGTTGCGCGGGCGCACCCTGGACAAGGCGCGTGGCGAGATCATCCGCGAACTGGAATCCGAACGCGCCGAGCTGGACACGCTGACCGCGAAAATCGTGGCCGAAGGGCTTGCCACATTGTCCGCCCCGGCCGGTGCACCACGCCCGGCAGAGGAAAAAGTGCTGATCGTGCGCGGCACCTCCCACCTTCTGGACAGTGTGGAGGCGCAGACCGATCTGGAGCGTGTGCGCACCCTGTTCGACGACATCGAACGCAAGAACGATCTGATCCACCTTCTGGAACTGGCGGCGGAAGGTCACGGCGTGCGGATTTTCATCGGCTCCGAAAACCGGCTATTCAGCCTTTCCGGATCTTCGATCGTCGCCGCCCCTTATGCCAACGCACAAGGGAAAATCGTCGGCGTGATCGGGGTTCTGGGGCCGACGCGGCTGAATTATGCCCGCATCATTCCGATGGTGGATCACACCGCCAAGGTGGTGGGGCGGCTTCTGGGCTGAAGGGTTCAAAAAGGATTTGGTATGAGTGACGAAGGCGAAAACGGCAACGGCGCGGATTTGGGCGCGCAAGGGGCGGCGGAGAACGAAGCCGATGTCCTGCGCGGCGAAATCGCGGAGCTGAAAGACAAGCTGCTGCGCGCGCTGGCCGATGTGGAGAACACGCGCCGCCGCGCCGAACGCGACCGCACGGACGCTTCGCAATACGCCATTTCCCGCTTCGCCCGCGACATCCTTTCGGTGGCGGACAATTTTCAGCGCGCGATCGAAGCCTGCCCGGCGGAGGCCCGCGACAGCGCCAGCCCGCAGGTGAAAGCGGTGATCGAGGGAGTGGAGGCGACGGAGCGGCAATTGCTCTCGATGCTGGAACAGCATGGCGTCAAGCCGATCGACACCGCCGATGGCCGCTTCGATCCCAATCTGCATCAGGCGATTGCCGAAGTGCCCGCCCCCGGCACACCCAAAGGCACCATCGTGTCGGTGATCCAGACCGGCTACACCATTGCCGGGCGCCTGTTGCGCCCCGCCATGGTCACGGTCGCCAAGGGCGATAACGGCGCGGCCTGACGCGAGCCGCCCGATGGGGTAGGCACTTTCGGTTTGTCGCGGTTCCTTGCGGAAAACCGCTACACACTTTTCCTGGAACCGCTCTAGGATCGGGCCATGAGCGACGCGCCCGCATTGACCGTCGAAACCGGACCATCCACCCGGATCAATGCCGAGCAATGGATCTACGACCGTTCGCCGGCCGGAACATTTCTCACCTCGGCAGCCATTCTCGTCCTGCTCGCAGCGGTCTTCCTGGGCGCGGCGGCCCTCGATCGCATGCCGGTCTTCGATTCCCATGGCCGGGTCGCGGGCCTTGGCGAAGCGGTCTGGCCCGCATTCGTCCTCAGCCTGTTGCTGGCGGTGGTGCTGGGCACCCAGCGTTATGCGCGCCAGAAGAACGCAGCTGACGAACCGGTCTTTGCCCGGTTGTTCCAGCGCGAGGGCCCGCTTCCGGATTTTCTCACACCCGGTACGCGCCTTCGCCTTGTCATTGCGACCGTGGTGGGCCTTGCGGCCGGGGCCGGTCTGACCGTGATTTCCCTGCCGCGTGCGATACTCGGCATCCATCCTTTTGTGACCGCGTGGTTCTTCGCCGCCGAAAGCCTGGTCCTCATTCTGTTCGCCCGCGGTATTGTGATGAGCGCGCGCAGCGGCGAACTTTTTTCGCTTTCCATCCGCCGCGATCTCCACATCGATCTGCTGCGCATCGACCGTCTTGCCGCGATCGGGCACTACGGCGCACGCATCGCGCTGGTCTGGTTCAGCGTGGCTGCCGTGATCTGCCTGTTTTTCGTGGGCGACAACATGGCGGCCTCAACCCTCCTGACCGTGCTCGGTGCCGCCGGTGTCGGCATCTGGATTTTCATGCAGCCGATGATGCAGGTCCATAAGCGCATCCGCGCGGCGAAGGAGGCCGAACTCGAAATCCTGTGCCATGCGATTACCGGTCTGCGCCTTCAGGTGCTCCAGGACCCGGCGGCGGCGGCACAACTGCAAGGCCTGCTCGCCTATGAAAAGCGCATCGAAGAGGTGCGCGAATGGCCGTTCGATCAGACCACGGCCTTGCGCCTGACGGCCTATGTCTTCATTCCGGCAATACCCTGGTTCGGGCAGGCGATTGCACAGTATTTTGTCGAACGTCTGGCGCAATCGGGTTAGAGCAACACCGGACAGTAAAACTCACTTTTCCGATTGCGCTCTGAAGGAGAACATTCGTGTCCATTCGAATTGTTGTGGCGGGCGCCGGCGGGCGCATGGGCAAGACCCTGATCCGCACCATTGCGGACAGTGCGGACCTTACGCTGGCCGGTGCACTGGAATCACCCGGCCATCCCGATTTGGGCAAGGATGCGGGCACATTGGCCGGTGCCGGTGCGCTGAACATTCCGCTGGAAAGCGATGCCCTGCCGCGCATTGCTGCCGCCGATGCGATTGTCGATTTCACCGTACCGGCCGTTTCCGTCGCGCTTGCCGCGCTGGCGGCGCAGGCGCGAATCGTGCATGTGATCGGCACCACCGGGCTTTCCCCCGACGACGAGGCAAAAACCCGCGCCGCCGCACGCCATGCCGTGATCGTGAAATCCGGCAATATGAGCCTTGGCGTCAACCTTCTGGCCGCGCTGGTGAAGAAGGCCGCCGCCGCACTTCCCGCGTTCGATGTCGAGATTGTGGAGATGCATCACCGCGCCAAGGTCGATGCGCCATCCGGCACCGCGCTGCTGTTGGGCGAAGCGGCCGCAAAAGGCCGCGGTGCCAATCTGATGGAGATGGCGGTGCGCGGGCGTGACGGGGTGACGGGGCCGCGCGAAAACGGCGCCATCGGGTTTGCCAGCCTGCGCGGCGGCACCGTGGTCGGCGATCACCAGGTCATTCTGGCCGGCGATCACGAACGCATCGTACTGGGACATGTTGCGGAAGACCGCGCCATCTTCGCCAATGGCGCGCTCACCGCCGCGCGCTGGGGCCAGGGCAAAAAGCCCGGCCTCTACGCCATGGCCGACGTTCTGGGCCTTTCGGACTGAGGCCCGCGCAGCTCCGCCCGTGCCGCTTCGACCGCCAGCATCGCGCGTTTGCGCGGCAGACCCCAGTGATAGCCGTGCAGGGCGCCATCGCTGCCCAGCACGCGGTGACAGGGAATAAGCCATGACACCGGGTTGCGCCCGACCGCGGTGCCGACCGCGCGCGCAGCACTTTCCTTGCCCAGATGCGCGGCAATGCTGCGATAGGTGGTGGTCCTGCCCGGTGCGATGGCGAGCAGCGCCTGCCACACCTTGATCTGCCACGGCGTGCCGATCAGATGCAGCGGTACGGTGCCTTCGGCCAGCGGGGCGAAGATCTGCGCCGCCAGCGCTTCGGTGCGGGCCGGGTCTTGCCGGTAATCCGCTTTCGGCCAGCGCGCTTTCATATCGGCGAACATTGCGTCTTCCTCGCCCTCATCGCCAAAGGCAAGGCCGCAAAGGCCGCGATCCGTCGCCATCACCAAGGCGATGCCGAACGGGCAGGGATGAAAGCCGTAAGTGATGGCAAGTCCCTCACCGCCTCTGGCATAATCGCCGGGGGTCATCGCCTCCACCTTCAGGCAGAGATCGTGCAGCCGCGACGGGCCGGAGAGCCCGGCATCCAGTGCCGCGCCCAGAACGCTTGCGCCGTCCTTCAGTCCCGCCTTCGCCTGTTCGAGCGTCAGGTGAGACACGAACGCTTTCGGGCTGATGCCGACATGCCGGGTGAACAGACGCTGGAAGTGAAAGGGCGAAAGCCCTATCGCCATCGCCGCTTCGTCGAGGCTTGGCTGATCCTGATAATGGGCGGTCAGAAACGCGATGGCGCGCGCCATCTTGCGCCAGTTGGGGCCGTCTTCCCGGGCTTCGAATGTCTCGCGCATGGGAGTCTTCCTTTGCTGTGTCATGACGCGAATATGGTCTCCCATATGGCGGCCTTCGACCCGAAACTTGCGTTTCGTTTCAGTACGCCACGCCTCGCGCCCTGAGCAGGGAGGATTTGAGCGCATGGGCGAAGGACGAGCGGTCGAGATAGGACAGAAAAGTTCCGATGCGATAGGCCTTGCCGTGGCTCCACAGGGTGATCTGGCTCCACGGTTCGGGGGGATCGTCCATCTCCACCCGCACCCAATAGGGATTGAGCGCAAACCTGACCGGTTGCCCCTTCACCGGCTGGCTTAGAATATCGAGCGAAGCCGGGGTCAGCGTCACCCGTTCATAGCGTTTGGCAGCGCGGCTGCTGTGCACAAAAGCCCAGGCCAGCCCCCCGACATCCAACCCCAGAAACGGCATGATCGGCCAGGCGCCGTGCAGCACAAAGGTCGTGGCGATGGCGATATTGATCGCGGCCACCACCGCCAGAATGATCAGAAGGCCGCGTGCGCTCATCGGCGGATTGGGGCGCAGGATCGCATCCAGAAGAACAGGCGGCGCGGGCGCCGCAGATGCTGCAGAAACCACGGTCATGGGGCGAACAATCGCCCTTCAGCCCAGAAGATCAAGCCTCTTGTGGGGAAAACCCGGTCAAAGAAAAACGCGCGCAAGTTCCCTTGCGCGCGCTTCCACCGATAGACAGGCAAAATCAGGAATGCCAATCAGTAGCGATCGTCGTAACGGTCGCGGTCGCGGTGATGATGGCTCTTGCCGCAACGGCGGTCATAGGCCCGTTTTCCGCCATTCTGCTTCCAGTACGGGTCGCCAAGATTGATGTCGCAGGGGTCGGTCAGCCCGCCGATGGCGGCGCCGGCGGCGGCACCGATGGCCGCACCCGTGGCCGGCGTGCCGGTGGCCGCGCCGATAATGGCACCGGCACCGGCGCCGATCGCGGCACCCGAAAGCGCCCGGTCGCCGGGCCTGGTTCCGCACCCCGCCAGCACCAGCACCATGGCAAGGCCTGCGCCCGCAGCCAATCCGTTCAGTCTCATGTGCTGTTCCTTTTTTCTGATTCCCCGGCCCCGGAAGGGTGGGACCTTCCCCACAGTGTTCCAAAGGAAAATGTTGGGGCCGGTGCATATTTCGGGCAATTTCAGGGCAGAATCCCTACAAGCTTCCCCACCATGACCCGCTCAATGCCACCAAAAGACGTGGAAACCCTGTTCGCGCGCCTGTCGCAGCAGGAGCCTGCGCCCCGCACGGAACTCAACTACAAGAACCCCTTCACCCTTCTGGTGGCGGTGGTGCTGTCGGCGCAGGCGACCGACAAGGGGGTCAACCGCGCCACGGCGGATCTTTTTCCCACGGTCGATACCCCGGAAAAGATGGTGGTCCTGGGCGAAGCGGGGCTCACCCGCCACATCAGGACCATCGGGCTTTACCGCAACAAGGCGAAAAACGTCATCGCACTGTCGCGCGCGCTGATCGAACAGCATGACAGCAAGGTGCCCCATGACCGCGAAGCGCTGGAGGCCTTGCCCGGCGTCGGGCGCAAGACCGCCAATGTGGTCCTGAACGTCGCCTTCGGCGAAGCGACCATCGCGGTCGACACACATATTTTCCGGGTTGCCAACCGCACCGGCCTTGCGCCGGGCAAAACGCCGCTGGCGGTGGAACTGGGCCTTCTGAAGCGCGTGCCGCAGAAATACCGCCTGCACGCCCACCACTGGCTGATCCTGCATGGGCGCTATGTTTGCGTTGCGCGCACGCCGAAATGCAGTGTATGCGTGATCGCCGATATCTGCCGCTATCCTGATAAAACAAACGGGAACCCACCCAAAGCCGCGGCCAGGCCGCGTGCGCGGCCCAAAAAAATCACAGCAAAGAAACCCGCAAAGAAACAGGACCTTTGATGATGCCCCATGCTTTTGACGTTGCCGCCCTTGGAAACGCCATTGTCGATGTGATTGCGAGCACCGGCGACGATTTCCTTCTGACGCACAACATCGCCAAAGGCGTGATGACACTGATCGACGAGCATCGTGCCCGCCAGCTTTACGATCTCCTGCCGGAGGGGCGTGAGAGCGCGGGCGGATCGGCCGCCAACACGCTGGCCGGTGTGGCCTCGTTCGGCGGGCAGGGCCTGTTCGTCGGCAAGGTGAAGGATGACCGGCTGGGCGAAAGTTTTGCCGCCAGCATGGCGCAGACGAACATCCACTACACCACGCCGAAGGCGGTGGACGGGCCCGCGACGGCGTGCTGCCTGATTGCGGTGACGGCGGACGGGCAGCGCAGCATGAACACCTATCTCGGCGCCAGCCGCGAACTGGCACCGGACGACATCGTGCCGGATGACATCGCGAAAGCACAGGTGCTCTACATCGAAGGTTATCTGTGGGATCAGCCGCACGCGAAAAAAGCCATCACGCGCGCGATCGAGGCGGCGAAGAAAGCCGGCCGCAAGGTGGCGCTGACCTTGTCCGATCCGTTCTGCGTCGGGCGTTATCGCGACGAATTCCTCGCGCTGTGGAAGAACGATCTCGACATCCTGTTCGCGAATGAAGAAGAAGCGAAGGCGCTGTTCGAAGTCGATCTGTTCGACGATGCTTTGCAGGCGGTGCGCAGCTGGAACGGTATCGCCGCGCTGACCCGCTCGGCCAAAGGCTGTGTGATCGCCAAAGGGGCCGAGGTGCATGTGCTGGATGCGATGCCTATCGCCCGCGTGGTCGATACCACCGGCGCGGGCGATCAGTTTGCCGCCGGTTTCCTTTATGGCCTGACGCACGGCAAGTCGCTGGAGGTGAGCGGGCGTCTTGCCACCGCGGCCGCGGCCGAAGTGATTTCGCATTATGGTGCGCGGCCCGAAACCGCGCTTGCCACAGTGGCCGAACGCGCAGGTCTTTCCTGACGTATCTATTGTCCGATCAGATGCAAGGTGATTTCACGGGCGTGCGGCGCGTCGCGATGCTCGAACAGATAAAGCCCTTGCCAGGTGCCGAGCAGCATGTGCCCGTCCCGCACCGGAATGCTAAAGGACGATGTGGTCAGTGCGGCGCGGATATGCGATGGCATATCGTCCGGCCCTTCCGCCCTGTGGCGGTAGAGCGATGGCTCGCGCGAGACCAGGCGCTGCATGAAGGCCTCGAGGTCGTGCAGCACATCGGGATCGGCATTTTCCTGAATTAGCAAGGACGCCGAAGTGTGGCGGATGAAACAGGTCAAAAGCCCGTCCGCCACACCGGCCTTTGCCACGAAGCCCACGGCCCTGGCGGTGACATCGTAAAGGCCGGGGCCACTGGTTGGAATGTGAAGCGTCTCGAACGCCTGTTTCATCGCGGCAATCCTTCTGCGCGCGGCGGCTTGCGCAGATAAATGTAGAGCGCACCTGCGCCACCATGTTTGCGATGCGCCGCCATGGTCGCGGCGATCAGCGATGCCAGTGCCGCCTCTTTCAGCCAGCGCGGCACCGCCGCCTTCAACACACCGCGGCGGCCATAACCCATCGTGAACGGCGCATCGTCACCTTGCGTACTTCCCTTGCCGGTCACCACCAGCACCAGGCGAAACCCGCGCCGCCTTGCACCGTTCAGAAAACGCGTGAGCGCCAGATGGGCTGCATCTTCGGTATAGCCATGCAGGTCGAGGCGCGCTTCGGGTTCGAGCAATCCGCGCTTCAGTTTCGCGGCCGTGCCGCCGTCCAGCCCGCCCTCGCCTTTCGCATTGCTGTTACGCGGCACCGCACGGATTTTCGGTGGCATATCGGGCGGCGGCTTGGGCAGCCGCGGGCGCGCTTCCTTCACCACCTGTTCGAACAGGGCGCGTTCCTCGCTGGTGGTTCTGCGTTTGCCGCTCATCGCGACGACGCTTGTGAGGGCGCAAGTGTTTTCGGAATCAGTGCGAACATCCGGCCCTTCATTTTCATCGCGCCAGCCCGCGCTTCCGCCGCAGCACCGATACCCCAATAGACATCACCGCGCACCGCACCGCGAATGGCGCTGCCACTATCCTGCGCGATCGTCAGCCGGTCGAACGGCGCGCCATCCGCCATCTGCCCGACGACATAAAGCGGCGTGCCATAGGCATGAAAGCGATTGTCCACCGCAAGGCTCGCCCCCGGTGTCAGCGTCACGCCCTGACTGCCCTTGCTGCTTTCCGTGGACTCACCCGCCTGCGCCAGCGCGAAGAAAACATAGGATTCATTCGTCTGCATCACGGCGTTCGCCTGATCGGGGTGGGCATGCAGCCAGGCCCGGATGGTCTGAAGCGAAACGTCCTCTTTCTTCAGTGCGCCCCTCTCAATCAGTGTGCGCCCGATCGCGGTGTAAGGGCGACCGTTCTTCGCCGCATAAACCGCGCGCGCTTTGCTGCCGTCGTCGAAGACGAGGCGGCCCGACCCCTGCACCTGCAGAAAAAACAGCGCCACCGGATCTTTGACATAGAACAGAGGCCGGGCTTCCTTCAGACCATGCGTTTCGATTTCCGCGCGGCCGGCATAAGGCAGCAGGCGCCCTTTCACCACGCGGCCCGCGATCTGTTCGCCCTTCAGGGCCGGATTGAATAAACCGAGATCGGCACGGACGAGATCAGCCGGCATGCCATAGGCCGGTGTCTGATACGGGCCGTGGCGCGTGCGGCCGGCGGCGATTTCCGGTTCGTAATAGCCGGTGAAAAGCCCCGGCCCTGCATCAGGTGCCACCGCCTGTGGCCGGAAATGGCGTTCGAAAAACATGCGCGCGTCTTCCGCCGTGGCCGCCCGTTGCGGTGCTTCGGCACAAATGCCGGCCAGCGCCGTTTCCATCGCATCGCGCTCTGCCGCCTCTCCCGCCAGCAAGGCGGTGCAGGATTGGCGGAATGCCGTAAAAGCGGGCCTTGGGTCGCCATCGGTCCAGTGGGACAATTGCGCGAAGGTGAGTGGTGCGTTTGCCAGTTGTGCATTTGCCAGCGGCCCGTTTGCGGCCGGCACTTTGGCGGGTGGTATTTCGGGCTGTGGTGCGCAGCTCTGGAGAACGGACAGGCCGGCGAGCAGCGTCAGCGCAGCCAGCGGCCGGAGACTCCGCCGACGGGAAGCTTTGTCAGGCGATGGCGTTTTGCCGGACCGCGCCATCCCCCGTGACAACCCGGTTCAGGATTCTTCGCCCGTGGTGGCGATCAGCGTCCAGTTGGGATCGCGCGAACCGAGATCGCGCCCGAAGGTCCAGACATCGGTGACATCGCGCACGGCCGAGGGATCGCCCTCCACCACATCGCCGTCCTTCTGGCTGGTGGCGGAAACATATTTGGCGTCGAACGACACCGTGATCTCGGCGCTGCGGCCCTTGCAGACGGCGCCGACAACACGGCTGCTGGTGAACCCGACAAAGGTGAATTCCACCTTCTCGTTCCGCTCTTCCCGGCCGCGGATCACGCCATCGAAAGCGTCGTAGACATCGTTGCTCAGAAGCCCGCGCAAGGTATCGCGGTCGCCCTTGGCGAAGGCCGTCACGATCATCTCATAGGCCGCGCGCGCACCTTCCACGAAATGATCGGTCTCGAATTTGCGGTCGGCCAGCTTGATGTCGAGAAGCCCGCGCGCCACCGGGTCGGCGGGGCGTTCGCCCGCTGCGTCGGCGCGTTTGGCAATGCGCTCGGGCAGCGACACCACGGTATCGGAACTGGCCGCGGTGCGTTCGCCGGTACTGCCGGACAGCCGGTATTGTTCGCGCGGCGGGGATTCATGCCCGGTGCGGCGGCCAAGAACGGAATAAAGCCGGAAGAGAATGACCCCGGCGATAACCGCGAAAAACAGAATCTCGATCAACTGCGGTCCGGCATGTTGCAAACGACGCCCCTGCACCATCGCAGAGGTTCTTTAACCTACGCCGACACACCCTTTTGGGTCCAGCGCAAGCACGGCGTTGCCTATAATATGGGATCAAATGTGAATTCTTTGAGGCCCGATGACCGGCCGGTGACGCCCCGATGACCGAATGTCGCGGCTTGTCAGCGCGCCGCAATCCATGGTAGCGCGCGGGCCCCCACAAGGACGAGAACAGCATGAGCGATCAGGGATTTGCCGGCAATCCGGGCGGCAACGGCCACAGCAACGGCAATGGCGACGGTGCCGATCCGCAGGCGCCCCGGGTTCAGGTGGTGGCGCAGTTCGTCCGCGACCTGTCGTTCGAAAATCCCGGCGCACCGGGCAACGCACCCGGCCGCCCGCAGATCGATTTCGGCGTCGACCTTCAGGCCAAGCGGCTCGAAGGCGAGCATTACGAGGTGGAACTGAAGCTGCGCGTCTCGGCCAAGGTCGAAGAAAAGCCCATGTTCCTGCTGGAACTGGTCTATGCCGGGCTGTTCCTGATCCAGAATGTGCCCGAAGACGTGATCCAGCGCGTGCTGCTGATCGACGGGCCGCACCTGCTGTTCCCGTTTGCGCGGCGCATTGTCGCTGATGCGGTGCGCGATGGCGGCATGCCGCCCCTGATGATCGAACCGATCGACTTCGCCGGCCTCTACCGCGCCAAGCAGCTCGAACTCCAGCAGCAGCAGGCGAGCGGCCAGACCGTCGTCTGATAATCCCGTACCGAAGCCGGAATCCCTCGAAATTCAGCGTTAACAAAGCGTTCAGCGCGCCGCCCACAGGGCGCTATCGCCGAGTTCCTTGGCGACAAAAGCCTCGTGCCGGGCAAGCTCCGCCTCGCTCAGGCGGGGGGGCAGCGCTTCGGGCCGGGCCCGCGCCGGGCGGCTGGCCCCATCGGCGCCATCCGCACCGAAACCGGCCGGGGTCAGGCTCAGCCGGGTCTGCCGCCCGCCGATCAGTTCCAGATAGACCTGCGCCAAAAGCGAGGAGTCGAGCAGCGCCCCGTGTTTGGAGCGGCTGGTCAGATCGATGCCGAAGCGTTTGCACAGTTCGTCCAGCGAATAACGTGCGCCTGGAAATTTGGCCTTGGCGATGTCGATGGTGTCGATGGCGCGGGCGAACGGAATCGGTGGCTTGCCGACCCGCGCCAGTTCCGCATTGAGGAACTTGATGTCGAATCCGGCATTGTGGATCACCAGCGGATCGTCGCCGATGAAATCCAGAAACTCCTCCACCACCGCGGCGAACACCGGCTTGTCGGCGATGAATTCATCGCTGATGCCATGCACCTTCTGGGATTCCACCGGGATCAGGCGTTCGGGATTGATGTAAATCTGCAAACTCTTTTCGGTCGGCACATGGTCGATCAGTTCGATACAGCCGATTTCGATGATGCGATGGCCTTCCGCCGGGTCGAGGCCGGTGGTTTCGGTATCGAGCACGATTTCCCGCGTCACGCCGGTTGTCCTTTGTCCTGATCCTGCCGCAGGCGGTGAATGGCAGCGACGACACCCTTCACCTGTTCGAAGGCGTGCTCCAGACCCTTGTCGGTCTCGACCACGAAATGCGCCCTGGCGCGCTTTTCCGCATCCGGCATCTGGCGCGACAGGATCTGGTCGAGCTTTTCCGCCGTCATCCCTTCGCGCTGCAGCACACGTTCCCGCTGCAAATCTTCCGGCGCGCTGACCACCACCACCGCATCCATGCGGCCCTCGCCGCCGGTCTCGAACAACAGCGGAATGTCGAGCACCACCAGTTCCGCGCCATCCTTCGCCGCCTGCTCCAGAAAGCTGCGCTGCGCCTTGCCCACCAGCGGATGCACGATCGCTTCCAGCGTCTTGAACCCGTCGCTGCGCGCGGCCAGCGCTTTGGCCAGCAGGCCCCGATCCACCTTGCCGTTCACCACCGTGCCGGGAAAGGCGGCGTCGATCTCCGGCACCGCCGCACCGCCCTTTTCGTAGAGCCGGTGCACAGCCGCATCGGCGTCATAAACCGGAATGCCGAGGCGGGCGAACATGCGCGCGGTCTCGCTTTTCCCCATCCCGATGGAGCCGGTCAATCCCACCAGAAATGGCCTGTTCATGGTTTTGTCTTCATGCCTCACGCCTGTTTCTGTTTCGCGCGCAGCGCCTGCTCCAGCCGCTGGCGCAGCGCCGGTGTCACCTCTGGCCTGATACCATAAAAGGCTTCGAAGGCCGGGACCGCCTGATGCAGCAACATGCCAAGGCCATCCACAGTTTTGTGGCCATGTGCAACCGCTGCCTTCAGCAACGGCGTCGCAAGCGGGCTGTAAACCAGATCGCAGACCACCGCACTGCCGCGCAAGGGGTCGAGTGTCAGTGCCAGCGGTGGATTACCGGCCATACCGGCGCTGGTGGCATTGACCAGAAGATCCGTTTCCGCCGCCAGCCCCGGCCAATCCGCAAAGCCGCGGCTTTCGAGTTTCACCGTCACATGCGGCGCCAGCGCACGCACCAACTGGTTCGCACGGTCCTGATGGCGGTTGAGCACCGTAATCTCCGCGGCACCGATCTCCGCGAGTGCAAGAACCGCCGCACGCGCCGCCCCGCCGGCACCGCACAGCACCGCCTTGCCGCCGGTGAGCGCAACGCCGCCCGCGCGCAGACTGGCGGCGAGACCGGACGCATCGGTGTTGCGCCCTTCCAGCCTGCCGTCAGGCCCGCGCAACAGCAGATTGACCGCGCCCGCCGCACGGGCATGACCGTCCAGCCGGTCCGCCAGGGCAAAGCCCGCTTCCTTGTGCGGAATGGTCAGATTCACACCCATAAAACCGGCACGGAACAAACCGTCCAGCGCGCGCGCCAGATCGTGCGGCGCAATCGCCAGCGGCACATAGGCGCCATCGATCGCCAGATTTTCCAGCCAGAAATCGTGCAGCAGCGGCGACAGCGAATGTGCCACTGGCCATCCCGCAACCCCCGCCAGTTTTGCCTTGCCGCTGATGCTCATGCCGGCAGCACCCCGTGTTGGCGCAACGCCTCCAGCAGCGGCAACAGCGGCAGCCCCTGCACGGTGAAGTGATCGCCCTCCACCCGCGCGAACAATTGCGCCCCACGCCCCTCCAGCCGGTAGCAGCCGACGCCGCCAAGCAACGCCTCCCCCTCCTCCGCCAGGTAGGTACCGAGGAAGTCATCGCTGAAATCGCGCATCGTCAGCCGCGCAGCGGCCGCATGGCGCCACACCGGCACACCATGCAGACACAGCACCGCGGCACTGATCAGATCGTGCGGCTGCCCGCGCAATTCCCGCAGCAGCGCGCGCGCCTCTTTCAGATCGGCGCATTTGCTGACCAGCACACCGTCGAACACCAGCACCTGATCGGCGCCCAGCACCAGCGCATCCGGCATCGCGGCCGACACTTGTGCCGCTTTCAGTTCGGCCAGCGCCTCGGCCACCGCGCGCGCGTCCGCACCGGCCACCTGAAGCGAGTCCTTCATCGCCGCTTCATCCACAGAAGCGGGATGGACGATGAATTCGACACCGGCTGCGGTCAGCAGGCGGGCCCGCGCCGGGCTTGCCGATGCCAGCACCAGTCCGGTCATACCGACACCCTGCGGTCGCCCAGAAGGTTCAGGATCGCGGCCGAAGTCTCCTCGACCGAGCGGCGGGAGACATCGATGGTCGGCCAGCCCATCTGCTCGAACAGGCGGCGGGTGGCGGTAACCTCGTCACGCACCTGCTCCAGATCGGCGTAGCTGGTATCACGCACCTCGCCCAGCGTGTTGAGCCGGTTGCGCCGCACCTGTACCAGCCGGTCCGGCGCGGCCCACAGTCCGACCACCAGCGGCCTTTTCGCCGCCTTCACCGCCTGCGGTAGCGGCACGCCCGGCACGATCGGCACATTGGCGGCACGGATACCGCGGATCGCGAGATAGACACAGGTCGGTGTCTTGGAGGTGCGCGAGGCCCCGACCAGCACAACTTGCGCATTCTCGAGCCCGTCCAGCCCCTGCCCGTCATCGTGCTGGATGGTGAAGTTCAGCGCCTCGATCCGGTGCAGATAACGCTGATCGACCTCATGCTGGCCGCCGGGGCGATGGCTTTCGGCCACGCCCAGGAATGCGCGCAGCGCCGCCACCGGCCCCGCCATCACGTCGAGACAGGGCACATCCATCCGGGTGCATTGGCTGATAAGCTCGCGCTGCAGATCGGGATTGACCAGTGTGAAGAACACCAGACCGGGGCTTTCCCCGATATGTTCGATCGCCCGTGCCAATTGGCGCGGGCTGCGCACCAGGGTGTAGGCATGTTCCTCGACCCGCACATCCTCGAACTGCGCCAGCGCGGCCTTGGCAATGGCGTTGAGGGTTTCCCCGGTCGCATCGGAGACCAGATGGATATGGAACACGGGAGGATTCACAGAAGCGCCCTCAGTCGAGGTCAATTTGATCCCATTTGGTTAACAGGTTCGGGCCCGCGGTCAATGACTGTGCGAAACACCCGATTAAGCGACAGACTTATCCGCAAGACCGGCCCCGCACCATATCGCATGATCGATTCCAAGCCCTTGAATCGCATGCGCTTCCGAACTGGTTCAAAACGCCCCACCGACTCTTCCACAAATCACAGGCATAACAACAACGTCATCAACCTTCTCTTAGGAGTCTTGAAGTGAAGGCGGATAAGCCGATCCTGCGTGCCTTGCGAAAAGAAGCGAGCCTGCCGCCACCCGTCTGGCTGATGCGCCAGGCCGGGCGCTATCTGCCGGAATACCGCGCAGTGCGGGAGAAGGCGGGTTCGTTTTGGACCATGTGCATGACGCCGGAGCTGGCCTGCGAGATCACCCTGCAGCCGATCACACGTTTCGGCTTCGATGCGGCAATCCTGTTCTCCGACATTCTGGTGGTGCCGGCCGCCCTCGGCCTCAAGGTGTGGTTCGAGGAAGGCGTCGGCCCCAGATTGATACCGGTGCATGATACGAAAACGCTTGAGCGCGATCCCGAAGTCTGGCGCAAAACGCTCGCCCCGGTTTATGGCGCGTTGGAACTGGTGCGGCAGAAGCTCGATGACAAGACTGCGCTGCTCGGTTTCGCCGGTGCGCCGTGGACGCTCGCGACCTATATGGCGCAAGGCGGCGGTTCACCCGATCAGCGCGAAGCGAAATTGTGGGGCTATCGCGACCCGCAAGGCTTTCAGCAATTGCTGGAGTTCGTGGGCGATTGCGTCGCGGCACATCTGATTGCACAGATCGATGCCGGTGCTGATGCGGTGCAGATTTTCGATAGCTGGGCCTCGGGCCTGCCGGCGGAACGCTTTGCCGATTGGGTGGTGGCGCCGGCGAAACGGATTGTGGAAAAAATCCGCGCGTCGCGACCTGCCGCGAAGATCATCGGCTTTCCCCGCGCTTCGACCCTTGAAGGCTATTTGCAATACGCGGATGAAACCGGCGTCGATGCGGTTTCCATCGACACGTCGGCGCCGATCGCCTGGGCGGCGAAAAATCTTGCCGAGCGGGTGACGGTGCAGGGCAATCTCGATCCGATTGTGCTGATCGCGGGCGGTGCCGCGCTGGAACGCGCGGTGGACAGAATTGTGGACCAGATGCGGGGGCATCCTTTCATCTTCAATCTAGGCCACGGCATTTTGCCGGAGACACCTGTGGATCATGTTCACACGATGCTCACACGTATCCGGGGGGCGGCGTGAAACTAACGGTGATCCTGTTCAATCTCGGCGGGCCGTCGGCGCCTGAGGAGATTGAACCGTTTCTCTATAATCTGTTCTCAGATCCCGCGATTTTGTCTCTGCCCGGATTTGTCCGTCTGCCGCTGGCGAGGCTGATCGCGAAGCGCCGCGCGCCGGTGGCGCGTGCGATCTATGCCAAAATCGGCGGGCGTTCTCCCATCCTGCCGGAGACGGAGGCGCAGGCCCGCGCACTGGAACGGGCACTGGCCGCGCGCGGGCATGACGCGCGGGCCTTCATTGCCATGCGCTGTTCCAGACCCGGCGCACGCGAGGCGGCGGTAGCCGCAAAGGCCTGGGGGCCGGACCGGATCGTGCTGTTGCCGCTCTACCCGCAATATTCGACCACCACCACCGCGTCTTCGCTTGCGGATTGGCGTGACTGCGCGGCGAAGGCCGGTCTCGCCGTGCCGCAATCCGGCATCTGCTGTTATCCGGAAGATGATGGTTTCATTGCCGCGATGGCGGCTGCCATCGCCAAAGCGCGGGCGGGTGCGCGCCACGACCTTTCCTATCGCCTGTTGCTCTCGGCCCATGGCCTGCCGGAACGGGTGATCGCGAAGGGCGATCCCTACCGCGCACAAGTGGAACGCTCGGCCGCGGCCATCGCCGCAGCAATCGGTGAGCCGGGGCTCGACTGGCAGGTCTGTTTTCAAAGCCGGGTGGGACCGATGAAATGGATCGGGCCTGCAACCGATGCTGAGATCGTTCGCGCCGGCGCCGACGGCAAAGGTGTGATCGTGGCCCCGATCGCCTTTGTTAGTGAGCATTCCGAAACGCTGGTGGAACTTGATATCGAGTACCGCGCACTGGCAGAACGCTCTGGCGTTCCCGATTATCGCCGGGCTTCGACGGTGGGATGCGATCCCCGCTTTATCGAAGGTCTGGCGCAACTGGTGGAACAGGCGCTCGGCTGCGGTGGCGTCAGCGGGCCGGGCGGCACTCGGCTCTGCCCCGCAGGCACCGGTGCTTGTGGGTTTGTGGCGGGCGGATTTGAGGGAGGCCAGATTTTGGGGGACCGGCGATGACCATGTTTCTTTCCGACAATATCCTCTGGATCGAGGCGTTTCACGTCATCGCGGTGATCGCCTGGATGGCGGGGCTGCTCTATCTGCCGCGGCTTTTTGTCTATCACACCGAAACCGTGCCGGGCTCGGTGGAGTCCGAACGCTTCAAGGTGATGGAGCGTCGGCTGCTGCGCGGCATCATGAATCCGGCCATGGTCGCGGTGTGGATTCTGGGGCCGCTGCTGGCCTGGATCACCGGCGCGTGGGAGGACGGCTGGCTGCATGCGAAATTCGCGCTAGTGCTGATCCTGACCTTTGTCCATCATCTTCTGGGTGTCTGGCGCAAGGATTTCGAGCGCGACGCCAACACACGGACCGCCCGCTTCTACCGGATCTGGAACGAGGTCCCCACCCTTCTGATGGTGGCGATTGTCATCCTGGTGGTGGTGAAACCTTTTTGAAACCGGCGGCCGGGCAAGGTTCGATAAAATTTGCAGTGCCGTCCTTGACGGGAGTTTGCACAGACCCCAAATCGCGGTATAGTTTGGTCAGTTCCCCATCAACGCCGAGGTAAGCCAGCGCGGGTTTCGCGCCAGATACGGGCCACAAGGTCAAGCGGCGGACGTTATCTTTTAACCGGCAATTCCCTGCGGCCTGTGCTGAACCCAGCCCGCGTGCGGGCGATGCTCTTCTTCTTTTTCTGATCCTGTTCCAGGTGTTTCCATGACTGTGCAATCCGGCCTGCAAGCGATGAAGCTGCAGGATCTCAAAGCGAAATCCCCCACCGATCTGCTCGCCTTCGCCGAAGAGCTGGAGATCGAGAACGCATCGTCCATGCGCAAGCAGGACATGATGTTCGCGATCCTGAAAGAACTCGCCGAGCGCGATGTGGAGATCACCGGCGGTGGCACGCTGGAGGTGCTGCAGGACGGTTTCGGCTTCCTGCGCAGCCCGGAATCGAATTACCTCGCCGGGCCGGACGACATCTATGTCTCACCCTCGCAGATCCGCCGCTTCGGCCTTCGCACCGGCGATACCGTGGACGGCCCGATCCGCAGCCCGAAGGACGGCGAACGCTATTTCGCGCTGCTGAAGGTCTCCACCATCAATTTCGAAGACCCCGAAGCCACCCGCCACAAGGTGCATTTCGACAATCTGACGCCGCTTTACCCGACCAAGCGGCTGAACATGGAAATCGAAGACCCCACCATCAAGGACCGCACCGGCCGGGTGATCGATATCGTGGCGCCGCAGGGCATGGGCCAGCGCGCGCTGATCACCGCCCCGCCCCGCACCGGCAAGACCGTGATCCTGCAGAACATCGCCAAGGCGATCGCGGCCAATCACCCCGAATGCTATCTGATCGTGCTGCTGATCGACGAACGGCCGGAAGAAGTCACCGACATGCAGCGCACGGTGAAGGGCGAGGTGATTTCGTCGACCTTCGACGAACCGGCCTCCCGCCACGTACAGGTCGCCGAGATGGTGATCGAGAAGGCGAAGCGCCTGGTCGAACACAAACGCGACGTGATCATCCTGCTCGATTCCATCACCCGTCTGGGCCGCGCCTACAACACGGTTGTCCCCTCCTCCGGCAAGGTGCTGACCGGCGGTGTCGATGCCAATGCGCTGCAGCGGCCGAAGCGTTTCTTCGGTGCGGCCCGCAATATCGAGGAAGGCGGCTCGCTCACCATCATCGCAACCGCCTTGATCGATACCGGCAGCCGCATGGACGAAGTGATCTTTGAAGAGTTCAAGGGTACCGGCAATTCGGAAATCATTCTGGACCGCAAGGTGGCGGACAAGCGCATCTTCCCGGCCATCGACATCCTGAAATCCGGCACCCGCAAGGACGAGTTGCTGGTGGACAAGGCCACCCTGTCGAAGATGTATGTGCTGCGCCGCATCCTGGCGCCGATGGGCACGGTGGACGCGATCGAGTTCCTGCTCGACAAGCTGCGCTCGGCCAAGAACAACGCCGATTTCTTCGACAGCATGAATACATGAGGGCTTTGGTTTTGCCGGACTTGTGCCGGCAATCCATTCCGGCCGGTGCGGTGTGTGGCTTTAAGCGAGCTTCAGCCCGCAATGTTTTGCGAAATGGCGAAAGCCATCGTCGCGCGCGATAAGCGGAATATTGTAGTCGATTGCCGATTGAGCGATGAGCGTATCCGGAAGTTTTGGCTTGAGCTTGAGATTGAGGAGGCGGGCGCGTGTGCGAGCCGCGCGCAGCCAATAGCCTTGCGTAATATCGAGTTGGCGCCATTCGGCGACAACCATTTCGAGCTCTGTAGTGGTTCTTGGGTCGCTCAGCAGTTCAGTGAATGCGATCGGTGAGATACGTAACTCGCCTGCGCCCAACGCATCGTGGATTCGTTCAACATCACTGCCGTCACGCCCGGAGAAATAGGCGATAAGACTGCTGGTGTCGGCCGCGATCACTTAATCCTCAAGCTTTCGCAGCGCCATAAGATCGACCCCGAATTTGATTTTCCCGCGGTGCGCCATTGCCTTTTTCTGAGCTTGCTTGGAAGCGTAATCGAGAAGCGCTTGGCGAACTGTTTCGCTTACGCCGGCGCCGGTATGTTCCTGCGCCAGCGCCAATGCGCGTTCTGGTACTTCCACTGTAATTTTGCGCATTTCACCCATGGCAGCATCGTGCCATAATCGACACTGGGTTTCAAGCTGGTAGTCATTATGGGGCCCATTCTGGTCCTGACCGGGCCCTAAACGTGCTTGCTGCGGACGGCGATGAAATCCATCAGCGCCAGCAGAACGCCGGAGAGCACGAAGGTCAGGTGGATGATCACCAGCCAGGTGAGATCGGTCTCGGTATATTTCTCCACCGACAGGAACGCCTTCAGAAGCTGGATGGCCGAAATCGCCACGATGGAGGCGATCAGCTTCAGCTTCATGCCGGAAAAATCGATCTTGCCCATCCAGTCCGGCCGGTCGGGGTGATCGGCCACATCCATCTTGGAGACGAAGTTCTCGTAGCCGGACAGCACCACCATCAACAGCAGATTGGCCGCCAGCGACAGATCGATCAGGTTCAGCGCCAGCACCACGACATTGACTTCGCCCAGGCTGAAGATCATCGGGGCGGCGTGCAGGATCTCCTGCACGAACACGACCAGAAGCCCGACGATTGCCAGCACCAGGCCGAGATAGAACGGCGCCATCAGCCAGCGGCTGGTGAACAGAACCGCTTCAAGCGCGCGTTCGGCGTGGCTGACTTTCATCGGGGCTCCTTGGCTATGGCTTGGTGGGCCGGATTCTGAAAAAAGATTTATAGAGGCGGTTCCCCCGCCCTCAAAGCCCGGTCTTCGCCACCCGATTGACGCCCGCGGCCTTGAGGCCGACACTGGGCGAAGCTGGCAAGGGAGGCCGCCGCCAATGACCGAACACCCCTCCACCGAAACGACAGAGGGCCGCGCCCAGTTCAAGGCGATGGCCGAGGGCACGCCGGATGACTGGATGAAAATCGGGGCGGCCGCGTCGTCGTTCAACAAGGACCTGCCCAACCGGGTGATCGCGCATCTGAAAATGCTGGAGGGCGATTGCGGCGGCTTCGCGGTGGACCGGCTGGAACATTCGCTGCAATCGGCGACCTTGGCCCATCGCGACGGCATGGACGAGGAATATGTCGTCTGCGCCCTTCTGCACGACATGGGCGATATCCTCGCCTCCGCCAATCATGCCGAACTGGGCGCCACCGTGCTGCGCCCCTTCGTGTCGGACGATAATTGGTGGATGCTGCATCACCACGGCATCTTCCAGGGCTATTATTTCTTCCACTATCTGGGGCTGGACCGGAATATGCGCGACCAGTTCCGCGGCCATCCCTGTTTTGAAAGAACGGCGATGTTCTGCGCCCGGCATGACCAGAACGCCTTTGACCCCAATTACGACACCATGCCGCTCGACGCCTTCGTGCCGATGGTGCAACGGGTGATGGCGCGGCCCAAGCGCTCGATCTATCTGCGCCCCGACACCAAAGCCGCGGCGGAGTAACAAGGCCGGCTGAAGCGTAGATTATCCTCCCCCGTTTACGGGGGAGGTGTTCCGAAGGAACGGAGGGGGAGAATGCCCCCTCAGTCAGCCTTCGCTGAAAGCTCCCCCGTAAACAGGGGGAGCATGGGATGCCTCGTATTGCGAGGTTTACGGCACCAGCACCGTTGCGCCGGTGGTCTTGCGCCCTTCCAGCGCGCGATGGGCGTCCGCCGCATTGGCCAGCTTGAAACGCTGGCGCACTTCGATCTTCACCGCACCCGATGCGATCACCGCGAACAGATCGTCGGCCGTTTCCTGCAACTCCGCCCGCGTGCGCGTGTAATGAAGGAGCGAGGGCCGCGTCAGATAGAGCGAACCTTTGGCCGCTAGAATGCCCGGCGCGAAAGGCGGCACCGCCCCGCTCGCATTGCCGAAGCTGACCATCAGCCCGCGCGGCGCCAGACAATCGAGCGAACCGTCCCAGCTATCCTTGCCGATGGAATCGTAGACCACCGGCAGCCCCTCCCCGCCTGACAATTCGCGCACGCGAGCCACCCAATCCTCTTTGCGCATGTTGAAGACATGGTCATAGCCGTGCGCGCGGGCGAGCGCGATCTTGTCATCCGACCCCACGGTGCCGATCACGGTGGCGCCCAGATGTTTGGCCCACTGGCCCGCAATCAGCCCGACACCGCCCGCCGCGGCATGGAACAGGATGGTCATGCCCTTCTGCACCATGAAGGTGCGTGTGAGCAGATATTGCACCGTCATGCCTTTCAGCATCGCGGCGGCGGCGATGTCATCGCCGATTCCATCTGGCAATTTGACCAGACGCGCGGCCGGCACATTCGCTTCTTCGGCGTAAGCGCCGAGCGGCCCGGCATAGGCGACGCGGTCACCGGCTTTCAGTGCGTTCACACCCTCACCCAGCGCGGTGACGACGCCAGCCGCCTCGCTGCCGAGGCCGGACGGCAGTTTCACCGGATAAAGCCCGCTGCGGTAATAGGTGTCGATGAAGTTGACGCCGATGGCGCTGTGGCGCACCCGCGCCTCGCCCGTTCCCGGCGGCGGCAATTCCACATCGGTGTAGCCCAGAACCTCCGGCCCGCCCGTCTTTTCAAACCGGATCGCCTTCATCGCCCGCTCCTCCCGTTCTGCTGCTGCCGGCCACGATAGAGCGCGATCGCGGAAATTGCGATCTCAACCGCCGATCTGTTCGATGGCCGCGATATGAATGTCGAAGCCCGCAAGGCCGACATATTCAAACTGGTGGGGCGAAAGCAGCGTGATGGATTTCAGTTCCAGATCCTTCAGGATCTGCGCCCCGATGCCCACGTCGCGCCAGTTTTCCGCGCGCTTCTTTTCGCTTTGCGTGGCGGCCACCGGCAGCGGGTCCGGGGTTGAAACACCGGCCGCCCCTTCGCGCAGATAAACGATCACGCCTGCCCCTGCCGCCTTGATGCGTGCCATCGCGGCGGCCAAGAGATCGTGCCCGCCGCCGTGGCGGAAGACATCGCCCAGCACATCCTGGCGGTGAATGCGCACGAGCGGTGCGCCTACGCGCAACGGATCGCCGAACACCAGCGCCATGTGCTGCACGGCATCGAACGGGGTGGAATAGGCGATGGCGCGGGCCGGCCCGATTTCGGTCTGCAATTCGAATTCGCGCGCACGGTGCACCAGCTTCTCGCGCGCCCGGCGATAGGCGATCAGGTCGGCAATCGAAATGATCCTGAGCTTGTGTTCCTTGGCAAAGGTGAGGAGGGCGGGCAGCCGCTTGACCGAACCATCGTCATTGACGAGCTCAGCCAGCACACCCGTTTCCGGCAGACCGGCGAGGCGCATCAGATCGGTGGCCGCCTCGGTATGGCCGGAGCGCATCAGAACCCCACCATCCTTCGCGATCAGCGGAAAGACATGGCCGGGGCGGACGAAATCCTCCGCCTGCACATTGTCATTGGCGAGTGCGCGCACCGTGTTGCAGCGTTCGTCGGCGGAAATGCCGGTGGTCAGCCCGTCGCGATAATCGACCGAAATGGTGAAGGCGGTGCCGAGCGGGGCGTTGTTCTCGCGTACCATCGGGTCGAGGGACAGGGCGCGGGCGCGTGCCGGGGTCAGCGGCGCACACAGAATGCCGCTGGTGTGGCGGATCATGAACGCCACCTGTTCGCGGGTGACTTTGGAAGCGGCGACAATCAGATCGCCTTCGTTTTCGCGGTCGTCATCATCCACCACCACAATCATTTCGCCGTCTGCAATGGCGCGGATGGCGTCTTCCACGGGGTCGAATGGCATCGGGGTCTCCGTTCTGTGGCGGGCGCCGGGGCCGGCGCGAAAGGCGGCAATATCGGTGAAGCGGATGCGGCGGTGGCTGCCCACCCGGCGATAGGGGAGAAGCCCTGCCTCCAGCAGCTTGATCAGATGGGGGCGGGAAACGCCCAGAACCTCCGCCGCCTGCTGGGTGGTGAATTCCGCCTCGATGGAGGCGACGGCCACCACCTGCCCTTTGGCCATATGATTCAGGAGATCGAGCAATAGCTGGAACGCCGGCGCGGGCAGGGGGGCGGTGCGGGCATTGTCGTCGTGGACCTGAACCGAAACGCCGCCGGTCCAGCCGCGATAGGGCTCCAGCCGCCGCAGGCTGGCCTGCGCCACGCTGGCGTCGGCCTCCTCCGGCATCGCCGCATTGCGGAAAATCGCACTATCCGCCACGTTTGTATCCGTATGCCTCTATAATCGAAACAAACGAAAGCATAGAGCATAAACGAAGCAAATGTATAGATAGCGGATATTGGGTATGGTGCTACTTGCACGACAAGATATGGGATTGCCCCTCTGCCCCGTAACCACGGGGGAGAATAAGTGAGGGTTGTGCATCCTCCCCCGTGGTTACGGGGGAGGTGGCGACCCCGGACTTGATCCGGGGGAGACGGAGGGGGCCGTTGCGCCCCTCAGCTCAGATGCTGGCGCAGGAAGGTGGCGGTGCGGCTGTTGGCGAGGTCGGCACAGGCCTTGTCGTAATGCTCGCCGCCTTCACGGGCGAAGGCGTGATCCATTTCCGGGTAAATATGCGTGGTGGCGAGCGGGTTGGCCTTCAGCCCCTCCACGATCTTCGCCTGGGCCGCTTGCGGCACGAACTGGTCTTTCCCGGCGATGTGCAGCATCAGCGGTTTTTTCAGATTCTCCGCTTCGTCCAGCATAGTCTGGATATTGACGCCGTAATAACCGACCGCCGCATCGCAATCGGTGCGGGTGGCGGTCAGGTAAGCCAGCATGCCGCCCAGGCAATAGCCCACCGCGCCCACCTTGCCGTTGGTGCCGCGCATTTTGCGCAAGTGGGTGATGGTGGCCTGAATATCCTCCACCCCCTTGGCGGGATCGAAGCGGTTCATCAGGTCGAACGCCTTGTCCCAGTCCGCCTTGGTCTTGTCGCCCAGCTGCACATTGGGCGACAGCCGCCAGAACAGGTCCGGCGCGAGCGCGAAGAATCCCCGCGCGGCCAGGCCGTCGGCCACGCTGCGCATCACCGCGTTGACGCCGAAAATCTCCTGAATCACCACGATTCCGGGCCCGCCGCCCACCGCTGGTGTGGCGAGATAGGCCGAGAAATTGCCGTCCTTGCCCTGAATCGTGACGTCTTTGCCCATGCCTGCGCGCCCTTTGTTCTGGTTGTTGCCGTTCGGGGATCCGGCTGAAATCAAATCACAGCCGGCGCCCGATGCGAAACCCTGATGCGAAGCCTATGGGATCAGGCCTGTCGGATCAGGCCTGCCCCTCGGCCCGCGCCGGCAATTGCAGCATCTGGCTCAGGGTCACCGGATTGGTGATCGGTGCCGAGCAGGTCTGCCGCACACAGACATAGGCCGTGGGCACGCCGTTCTGCATCGTCTTGCCGAAGGCGGGGTGGGTTTCGTGCAGAACCGCATCCGGCTCCACCACCAGCAGCGTGCGGTTGGGCAGGCTGCGCCCGGTGACGGCTTCCATCATCTCGCGCGTTTTCTGGTTGTCGCGCGGGCCCACGATCACGATCTGCAAGCCCGTCATGATCAGTTCGAGATTGTTGAGATAGCTGCCCATCGAGATATAGGCGCGGTTGATCTCGCTTGCGAAGGCGGAGACGAGCGCGTTGGAACGGTCGCGATAAGCCTGTTCGGCGGTGATGAAATAAAGCCTGGCCAGCACGCCCGTCATCACGCCATTGGCGCAAGGGGCGGCCTGATCGAACACCGTGCGTACACGGAAGAAAAGCTGTTCGCCATCGTCCGCGGTCTGGAAATAGCCGCCGTTCTGCGCGTCCCAGTAATGTTCGTTCAACACATCCACCCAGGCCCGCGCGCGGTCGTGGTAATGCGGGTTCTGCGTCACCTCGAACAGCATCAAAGCGGCGCGCGCCATATGGGCGTAATCGTCGGAGAAGCCGCTGGCGTGGCGCTTGCCCTCGCGCCAGGAATGCGAAAGCCGGTCGCCGTCACTTAAGTTTTTCTCGACGAAGGCAAACGCCTTTTCGGCCGTCGCGATCCATTGCGGCACCTTCAGTGCGGAGCCCGCATTGGCAAGGGCATGGATCATCATGCCGTTCCAGTCGGCCAGCACCTTGTCGTCGCGCAAGGGCGCGGTGCGTTTCATCCGTGCCGCCAGCAGAAGTTCGCGCTGGCGCTTGAACAGGGCTTCATCGGCTTCCGGCTGGGGATAGGTCGCGTTGCCGACCCGATGCAGAATGTTGCGGCCGTTGAAATTGCCTTCGCGGGTGACGTTGTAGACCTGCTTGAAACGCTGCGAAAACGTGCCGGCCAGCGCCGCATCGATCTCGGCTTCCGTCCACAGATAATAGATGCCTTCCTCGCCGTCGGAATCCGCATCCAGGCTGGCGGCGAAACCGTCGCCCACCATCATGTCGCGCATCACCCAGGCGATGGTCTCCTCGATGCGCGTGCGGTAAAGCTGGTTGCGGTTGTACTGCCAGACCGATGTCATCATGTCGATCAGCAGCGCATTGTCGTAGAGCATCTTCTCGAAATGCGGGATCAGCCAGCGTTCGTCGGTAGCATAGCGCGCATAGCCGCCGCCGACATGATCGTAGATGCCGGACATCGCCATATTGTCGAGCGAGGTTTGCACCAGCTGGAAGAATTGCGGTGCCGCAGTGCGCAGAAATGCGCGCCACATCACTTCCAGAAGCCCGGTGGAGGGGAATTTGGGCGCTCCGCTCATCCCGCCGTAAAAGATATCGAATCGCTGTGCGATATGGATGGCGGACGCGTCCAGCATCATCGGGTGGGTTTCGCCGCGCAAATCCCGCGCCCACAGATTGGTCAGCGCCTGGGTCACCCGGCCCGTGGCGTTCGCCACCGGCTCTTTCTGCTCGTGATAGAGTTTCGAGACTTCTTCCAGCACACGCTTGAAGGCGGGCTGGCCATAGCGGTCTTCGGGCGGAAAATAGGTCCCGGCATAAAACGGTTCGCCCTTCGGCGTGAGGAACATGGTCAGCGGCCAGCCGCCGTTCAGCCCCATCGAATTGGAAGCGGCTTGATAAAGCTGGTCGATGTCCGGGCGCTCCTCCCGGTCCACCTTCACATTGACGAACAGTTCGTTCATCAGCTTCGCGGTTTCCGCGTCCGCGAAACTTTCGTGGTTCATCACATGGCACCAGTGACAGGCGGTGTAGCCGACCGAGAGCAGCACCGGCTTTCCTTGCGCTTCCGCTTCGGCAAAGGCTTCCGGCCCCCACGGGCGCCAATGCACCGGATTGCCGGCATGCAGAAGCAGATAGGGGCTCGTCTCGGCGGCGAGTGTGTTGGCGGTCATGGGGCATCCTTGCAGTGCGCGAAGAGAGCCGCGCGCCGTTGCGGGACAGGGTTTATGCTCTTAGCGTCTGTTTAGAGCGCAATCGGAAAAGTGTGAAGCGGTTTTCCGATCAATTGCGCGACAGAACAAAGAACTGGAGCGAAACCGGGATTCCATCGAATCCGGTTTTGTGCCCGGCGGGGCATGTGGAACGAACAAGCGTGAAGGAAAACAGACCATGAAAATGCATGTCGAGGTGGACCTCACGCCGGAGGAGGCGCGCAAGCTGATGGGCTTGCCGGACGTTTCGGCGCTGCAGGAGAAGATGCTGGCGGAAATGGAACAGCGGATGAAGGCCGCGCTTGATGCTTCCGATCCCGAAGCGATGCTGAAGGCGTGGATGCCGCCCGGCGCGGGCTTCGGCACCCAGGCGTTCGAGCAGTTTCAGCGCTTTCTGTGGGACAGTGCGCGGGCGGCCACCGGTGGCGCCGCAAAGGGCGGCCCGACGAAAAAAGACCCCAAAGCCTGATCGGGCGTGATGCGGGACGATACGATTTTCGCGCTGTCCAGCGCGCCGGGCCGTGCCGGCGTGGCGCTGTTCCGCGTTTCGGGGCCGGGTGCCGGGGCGGCCGTGCGGGCGCTGACGGGGCAGGGGCTGCCCCGCCCGCGCCGTGCCGCCTTGCGCGCCTTTGTGGATGGCAAGGGCCGCGCGATCGATCGTGGCCTTCTGCTCTGGTTTCCGGCACCGGCCAGTTTCACCGGCGAGGATTGTGCCGAATTTCATGCCCATGGCGGCCGCGCCATTGCCGATGGCTTGATGGAGGCGCTTGGCGCCGTGCCGGGTTTGCGCCCGGCAGAAGCCGGTGAATTCACGCGCCGCGCGGTGGAGAACGGCAAGCTGGACCTGACCCGGGCGGAGGCGCTGGCCGATCTGATCGATGCCGAGACTGAAAGCCAGCGCAGGCAGGCGCTGCGCCAATATGGTGGCGCAGCGGAGGCGCTTTATGAAGACTGGCGCACCCGGCTGATCGCGGCCGGCGCGCTGGCCGAAGCCGCAATCGATTTCGCGGAGGAGGGATTGCCGGAGGATGTGGAGACACGCGCCCGCGAAAACCTTACCGCTATCCAGGCCGAAATCGCTGCCTATCTGAATGATGCGGGGCGGGGGGAGCTGATCCGCGACGGTGTTCACTTAACGGTGATCGGTCCACCGAATGCTGGAAAAAGCTCTCTTATCAATGCCTTGGCGAAACGCAGCGTCGCCATCGTGTCTGATATTCCGGGCACCACCCGCGATGTGATCGACATCCGGCTCGACCTTGGCGGCTATCTCGTCACCATCTCGGACACGGCGGGCTTGCGCGAATCCGGCGATGCCATCGAGCGGGAAGGGGTGCGCCGTGCCCGCGCCCGCGCCGCCGAAAGCGATCTGGTGCTGTTGCTGCTGGACGGCGCCAGCAGCGATCAGCCCGAACTGGGCGATCTGAAGCCCGACCTCATCGTCTGGAACAAGATCGATCTGCCCTGGCCCGCGGCGCGGGACGGCCTGCGCCTCTCGCTCAAAACCGGGGAGGGGGTGGAGGCTTTGCTGGCGGATCTGACCCGGTTGGTGGCCCAAACACTGGAGCGTCCGGGCGAGGCCCCGCTGATCACCCGCGCCCGCCACCGCCGCGCGCTGGAGGAAGCGGCGAAAGCCTTGGCCCGCGCGCTTCAGGCGCCGGAAGCCGAGTTGATGGCCGAAGACATCCGCCTCGCCACCCGCGCCATCGGCCGCATCACCGGCCGTGTCGATGTTGAAGACCTGCTCGACGTCATCTTCCGTGACTTCTGTATTGGGAAATAGTTGGGGTGACCGGAACGTTTGGAGGCTCTGCAAAAATATATTCTCGATAACGCATACCCCCCTTGACAGCCTTTGATTTCAAATACTTAAACCGTGAGCGGCAACCGGGGGCTGTGGATAGAAGTACTACCGGCATTGGGAACCATCTCTCGTGACGATAAAAATAACGGCTCCGATCGGGAATCGGAGCCGTTGGCCACGTGGCAGAATGGTTATGCACCCGGGGTTGCAATCTGGGGAATGCCGGTCCGAATCCGGCCGTGGCCTCCAATAGTTTCGAACCTCGCACACAATAGCAGGGTTGAATTGTTGTTTCACCTGAAAGGTGAAACTTTCTGTAGCGGGCGATGTTTCACGTGAAACATCGCCCGCACGCCCGGAATATCCCGTTCCGGCAGGCTTTTTCTTGATTGGACTCCGTGCGCGCTCTAAACACCGCGCCCATGCGCTACGACGTGATCGTGATCGGGGGTGGGCACGCCGGCTGTGAGGCCGCGGCGGCTGCCGCACGCGGGGGCGCCGCAACGCTGCTCTTGACCCACAAACTCGAAACCATTGGTGAAATGTCCTGCAATCCGGCCATTGGCGGGGTGGGGAAGGGCCATCTGGTGCGCGAAATCGATGCGCTGGACGGCGTGATGGGCCGCGTCGCCGATGCGGCGGGTATCCAGTTCCGTATGCTGAACCGGCGCAAAGGCCCGGCCGTGCGCGGCCCCCGGGCACAGGCCGACCGCAAGCTCTATCGCGCCGCCATGCAGGCCGCGCTGGCCGAGACCGAAAAGCTCACCATCCACGCCGCTGCGGTCGAAGGCCTTCTGCTTCAGGGCGGCCGTGCCGCCGGTGTAACCACGGCGGATGGCCGTGAATTCCGCAGCGGCGCCGTCATTCTGACCACCGGCACCTTTTTGCGCGGCCTGATCCATATCGGGGAGCGCAAGATTCCCGCCGGTCGCATGATCGCGGCGCCCGCCGCCAACGGCGAAATCGGCACCGAATCCGCCGCCATTGGCCTGTCTCAGGCGCTTTACGGCCTCGGCCTCGCCATGGGGCGGCTCAAAACCGGCACCCCGCCGCGGCTCGACGGCCGCACCATCGCGTGGGAGCGGCTGGTGCCCCAGGCGGGCGACGATCCGCCGGTGCCGTTTTCCTTCCTCAACACCAAAATCACCGCGCCGCAGACCGTCTGCCACATCACCCGCACCACGGCGGAGACGCACGCGATCCTGCGCGCCAATCTCGACCGGGCGCCGATGTATTCCGGCCAGATCGAAAGCACCGGCCCGCGCTATTGCCCCTCGATCGAGGACAAGGTGGTCCGTTTCGCCGCGCGCGAGAGCCACCAGATCTTTCTGGAGCCGGAGGGGCTGGACGATCCCACCATCTATCCCAACGGAATCTCGACCTCGACGCCGGAAGATGTGCAATTGGCGCTGATTGCGACCATTCCGGGCCTCGAAACGGCGCGGATGATCCGCCCCGGCTACGCCATCGAGTATGATTATGTCGATCCGCGGGAGCTTTCGCCCGCGCTGGAGGTCAAAAAGCTGCCCGGCCTCTATCTCGCGGGCCAGATCAACGGCACCACGGGGTATGAGGAGGCTGCGGCGCAAGGCCTGATGGCCGGGCTGAACGCAGCCCGTGCCGCTGGCGGGACAGGGCCTGTCATCCTCGACCGGGCGCGGGCCTATATTGGTGTGCTGATCGACGATCTGGTGACCAAGGGGGTAAGCGAGCCCTATCGCATGTTCACCTCCCGCGCCGAATACCGCCTCACCCTGCGGGCGGATAACGCAGATCAACGCCTGACCGGGCTCGGTATCGCGGCCGGGCTGGTCGGTTCCGCCCGTAAACGGGCGTTTTCGGCCAAAATGGCGGCGCTGGAGGCCGCGCGGGCTGAGATGCAGGCGCTGACCCTCACCCCCAATCAGGCCCAGAAGCTGGGGCTGACCGTGCGGCTGGATGGTGTCCGCCGCAACGGGTTCGAGCTTCTGGCCCTTCCCGGCGTCGAATGGCCGATGCTGCAGGCGATCTGGCCCGAATTGGGCGGGCTTTCCGCCCCGATTGTCGAGCAATTGGAGATCGATGCGCGCTATTCCGGCTATCTCGACCGGCAGGAGGCTGATATCGCCGCCTTTCGCCGGGATGAAGGCCTGCATCTGCCCGCTGACCTCGATTACCGCGCCGTTCATGGCCTTTCGACCGAAGCCGCGCAGAAACTGGCCCGCATCCGCCCCGCCACCTTGGGTCAGGCCTCCCGGATCGATGGGGTGACACCAGCCGCGCTGACCCTGGTGCTGGCCCATGTCCGGGGAAATGCCCGGAACGGGGCGAAGGCCCGCAAGCATGAAGCCGCCTGACGCTGTGGCGGAGTCCGTCCCCGATGCGGCCGCGTTTCAGGCCGCCTTCCCTGTTTCACGTGAAACATTGGCGGGCCTCGAAATCTATGTCGCCCTGCTGCGGGACTGGAACGCGAAGCACAATCTGGTTTCAGCCGCGTCGCTCGCCGCTGTCTGGCACCGCCATATACTGGACAGCGCTCAGCTTCTGCCCCTGATTCCGGCTTCGGCCACAACATTGGCCGATCTCGGCAGCGGGGCGGGGTTTCCGGGTCTGGTGCTGGCCTGGCTGGCGCGCGACCGGCTGCGGGTCACGCTTTATGAATCCACCGCCAAGAAATGCCGATTTCTGGGGGAAGTCGCCGAAAAGCTCGGCCTGACGGTCGACATTCAGAACCGCCGGATTGAAGATGCCCCGCGCCGGGCCTTCGCTGTGGTGACCGCGCGGGCCTGTGCGCCGCTCGACCGGCTGCTGGCCTACGCGCACCGCTTTCAGGGGCCGGAGACTGTGAATCTGTTCCTGAAGGGTCAAAATGTTGAGGGTGAATTGACCGAAGCCTACAAGATTTGGAGAATGTCGCTGCAAACGCACCAGAGCCTGACCGATCCGGCGGCCCGTGTTCTGGAAATCCGGGGGCTTTCCCGTGTCCCATCTGGTGGAACGATTGTCTAGAGCGGATGCCAGGCGGCCGCGCGTACTGGTGGTGGCCAACCAGAAGGGCGGCGTGGGCAAAACCACGACCGCGATCAATCTGGCCACCGCGCTCGCCGCCATCGGCCAGCCCGCGCTGGTGATCGACATCGACCCGCAAGGCAATGCCTCCACCGGGCTCGGCATCGGCCATGATCAGCGCGAACGCACCATCTATGATGTGCTGATGGGGGAGGTGCCGCTGGCAGACGCCATTGTGCCGACCCGCGTACCGCGGCTTTCGATCGTGCCCTCCACGGTCGATCTCTCCGGCGCCGAACTCGAACTGATCGGGATGGAGCGGCGCAATCATCGCCTGAAGGATGCGCTGGAAGAATTCGCCCGTAGTGCGGCGCAGAATTTTTCCTATGTGCTGATCGATTGTCCGCCGTCGCTGACACTTCTGACCGTGAATGCGATGGTCGCGGCCGATGCGGTGATCGTGCCGCTGCAGACGGAATTCTTCGCGCTGGAAGGCCTCAGCCAGCTGCTCAAAACGATTGACCGTGTACGGACGAACCTCAATCCCGCGCTGGAGATTCAGGGCATCATCCTCACCATGTTCGACAAGCGCAACAAGCTCAGCGATCAGGTTGCCGCCGATGTGCGCGGGCATATGGGCGATAAGGTCTATCGCACTGTGATACCCCGCAATGTGCGCATTTCCGAAGCGCCCAGCCACGGTCTGCCGGCGCTGATCTACGATCTCAAATGTCCGGGCAGCCAGGCTTACATCCGGCTGGCGGGCGAGTTGGTACAACGCGAGAAGGCACGGGAAGCGGCATGATGGCAGAGGCAAGGCGGTCCGGTCTCGGGCGCGGGCTTTCGGCATTGATCGGCGATGATGTGGCGCCCGCCCGCGGCGACGGCAAATCCGCGCGCACCCTGCCGGTCGCGTTCCTGAAGCCCAATCCGCATCAGCCGCGCAAGCGTTTCACGGAAGGGGAACTGGAAGATCTCTCCAATTCCATTCGCGAGAAGGGGGTGCTGCAGCCCATTCTGGTCCGCCCGGTCAAGGGCGCGGCCGACAGCTTCGAGATCGTCGCGGGCGAACGACGCTGGCGTGCGGCCCAGATGGCCAAGCTGCATGACGTGCCGGTGGTGGTGCGGGAGCTTTCGGATTCCGAGGCTCTCGAACTCGCTATTGTCGAGAATGTACAGCGCGCCGACCTCAACGCGGTCGAGGAGGCGGCGGCCTATCACGACCTGATCGACCGTTTCCAATACACCCAGGAAAAGCTGGCGCAGACCGTCGGCAAAAGCCGCAGCCATGTCGCCAACACGCTTCGCCTTTTGCGCCTGCCGGAAAGCGTCAAGGTCATGGTGCGGGAGGGGGCGCTCAGCGCCGGCCATGCCCGCACCCTGATCGGGGCCGAGGATGCGGAGGCCCGCGCGCGTCAGATCGTGGATGCCGCACTCAATGTCCGGCAGGCTGAACAGCGTTCGTCAAATCAGAAGAAACCCTCTCTAAACAGGGTGTTGGAGAAGGATGCTGACACCGCTGCGCTGGAACGGGACCTGACCCAGCGTCTGGGCCTGGCGGTCGCCGTGCATCATCGCGGCGACAAGGGCGGCGAGCTTCGCGTCAGTTACAAGACCCTGGAACAGCTCGACGAAATCGTCCGCCGCCTCGGCCGCACCTGACTTTCTTCCGCCCCCTCCGTTCCTTCGGAACACCTCCCCCTTGCGGGGCGGTGTTCACAATGGACTCAATGAGTGTCTGTTGAAGAAGAGATCGAGGGTGATTGCGAGCATCTGGTGGGTCTTGGAGAAGCGTTTGGATCGGCGGTTGAAGCGGGCGAGGTTGTCGCGGATGGAGGAGTTGGAGGCTTCGATCAGATGCGTCTGGGCCTTGGTCTGGTGATGCGGCTCGGGCACGCCGTGGCGTGCGAAGGCGAGGCGATAACAGGAGTTGGCATCGGTATAGATGACGGCGATGTTGCCCACCGCCTGCCTGGCCAACTGGTAGATGGCGATGGCACTGGCCACGCCTTTGTCGCCAATATGATAGGCGACCACCCGGCCCTGGCGCCGGCTGAAGGCAGTCCAGATCACCGCGCGCTGCTGTTTTTTTGGACGAAGGTGTAGATCTCGTCCATCTCGATGATGTCCGCTGGCGCAGCCGCACAGGGTTGCCCGGTGCGGGGCATGCGCGCTTGCAAATGGGCATGCGCCTTGCGGATCCAGCGCAGCACCCCGGCAGGCGAAGCGCCGACGAAGCGGGCGATCTTCCGGATGCCGACATTGTTCAGATACATATCCACGGCCTGGGCCTTGGTCTCGGCGCTGAAGCGTGGCGGCTTGTCGGTCATGTGGCGGCCGCAGGTTCTGCATCGATAGCGCTGCGCCCCCTGCTTCAGACCGCTCCTGCCCAGATCACGGCTCTGGCAACGCGGACAGATCATTCAAATCCTCCAGGCAAATCACCCCAACTCGCCTACAAGAATCCAAGCACAGTCCGTTGTAAACACTGCCGGGGGAGATGGAGGGGGACGGATCGCCCCACCCGAAAATTTGCGCTTTGCTTCGCGACGACGGTTCGATCTCGGGCAGCAAATGCCTAGGACGGCATTTGCCCTTCGCCCTCGCCCCCCAAGGGGGGAGTGAAAAAGTCCTCTCCTTCAAGGCGAGCGGCAGATGGAGGAGCGGCTTTCGGCGGCAACCATCCGGCAGCAAGGATGGAAGCCATAATGATAAGCAGAGGAATGACAGGATCGCGATAGCGCGGGATGATATAGGCACCCGCATGGACCAGCCAGTAGCCCACGATCATGGCCGCGAAGACCCATTTTTCCTTTGATGAAACTTGGCTCAAGCGAAACGCGGCAAAACCCAGAATGATGATCGTCAGATATTGGACGACACCCAATGTATGGACCGCCGCGATCATCCTAGACGCTTTGAAATCCCGCGCATCAGGAATATTGGGACTCCAGAAATAGACGAGCTTATGGAGCGCGAGCCCTCCGGCCTTCACCGGATTGTCAGCAATCCAACGCAGCGCTTCGTGCTGCAGCCGGTCGGCATTTCCAATCTCGCCCAATCGCAAGCGGGCGGCATCCCAATTCTTGCCAAGCGGGGTACGTGCGATGCTGACGAACCGGCCATCGGCTGCTGGATTGTTGCCCAGATACAAATTGAACTGTGCGTTGGTGGTCAACACGGGGCGTCCCACCATCTGATTGGTGGCGTAAAGCCACGGCGCGAGGGGAATCAGCGCGCCCAGTAAGAACAACAAGCCCCCGCAAACCGGCAGCGCAGAACGGGCATGAGACCGCTGTCGTATAAACAACGCGGCAACAATTCCAAGGCACAAAAGCAGTGACGAGCCACCGGTGAGAAGTGCGAAGCCCCAGAGAAAGCCCACAAGCATAGTAAAGGCGAGAGGATTCCGGCCGCGCGCGATCAGCACGCCGCAGAGCGCTATTCCCAACAGCAAAGGTGTCGAGAGATTTTCCTTTGCAACCAGTGTCGCGTTCCAGATGGCGGGAAGCCAAACCGCAAAAACCGCAGCGGCGAGGACACCGGCTTTCCAGTTTCCAGAAAGCAGGATCGCCATTCTGAAGACCAGCCATACGCTCACCACAGTGAGCAGCATATTGACCGCGATGGCCACAGGCACGCTGCTGCCAAAGACGGCGAAGAATGGCGCGAGAAGAAGAGGATATCCCGCGCTAAAGAAGACATGCTGCCCAAACTGATCTACCCATTGACCCCGTTCGATCAATCCTTTGGCCATCGTGAAATAGGCGAGTGGATCGCTTCTCAATGGATGATTCAGAATCAACACCGCCAGAATCCGCAAAGCCACAGCTATGGCAGCAACAGCTACGACCAGAAGCGTAGGGGCGATTCCTGCACTGTGCGCGTGACTGTCGCGAGAGACCATGAACCGGGATCAGAGTCGGGGATCATTGTTCAATTGCATAACAATGGCCGGTGCGATCGAATACCAGAAGCTATATCTGCGATGCGATCTGAAAAGGATGGAAGCGTTGTCCGACAACTAGCGCATCGACTATGTTCGATTTCTTATCGTGCAGCGAGTAAAAAATACAGCATCATTCTGTATTGCATTTAGAATGAAACAAGCTTCCACACGCTATGCTACTGTGCAAACTTGCTTTTTGGTGTCAGGGCTCGCAGTTTCATGGCCATAGTGGACAGTCATGGACAGTGTTACACATCATCTGAATGGCTGGAGTTCAGCCAGAATAAATGTCATAGAACGATGTCTGTTCCCAGCCATAGCCCACGGGGACTGCATCAGTTTGAAATCTGACCGCCCGAAGGTCGTTCGCGCGCCCTAGGGCTCCCATCCTGTATGCTTAACGGTAAGCCGATAGAGACATAACGTGACCACGACCTGGAGAGGGCCGATCATTTGCGAGTGCGACCACCGAGGTATGTATATCCGGTCGGAAAACGACCAGCCATTTAGCAAACAATGGCAGCAACACAGCTTCAGCGGTTTCGAAGACGGTAGCTTTGAGATAGCTGGGACCGCGGTTCTCAGCGGCGCAGTGGAACGCATCAGGCGGAAATGGCCAGAATGCGGCGCGATTGGGAAAGTGTCTTATGCCAACGGGACCTAAAGGTCAGAAGAGCACCCCACTGATGTGGTAAGAAATGTCGTAAACCTCACGAAAGTGCTGACGGGAGAGGCCTAAGACGCATCGGCATCCCACGACGGTAAGGACATGGCCGCATGCGCGGCCACTATAAAAGTGGGCAGGAAATTCAAACTAATGCAGTCCCGGCCCGCGGCTACAGTGCGCGACCTCCCCGCAGGGGGAGGTGAAAGAGGAAGGGTGTTCAGTCCGCAAAATTGAGAAGCGAGGGTGCGGCGCCGGTCTGTTCGGCCAGCGCCAGAAACTCGGCACGCGCAGCGGGGTTTGCACGTTGATGGCGTTCGGCGAAAATGAATTCGTTCTTCAGCGAATGTTCGAGGCCGGTCAGCTCCGTCACCCGCACCTTGTAGCCATGCGCCTCCAGAAATAAGCCGCGCAGCACATTGGTCAGATGGGAGCCAAACTCCCGGCGCTGGATCGGGTGGCGCCAGAGTTGGCGCAAGGGCTTTTTCACATGCTCCAGCTCGCGCGCCAGCTCCGCCTGGCAGCAGGGCACCAGCGCGATGAATTTCGCATCATGGGCGAGCGCGAACACAATCGCTTCATCGGTCGCGGTATCGCAGGCGTGTAGCGCGGTAACGACATCGACACGGCCTTTGTGCAGAACCGCATCCGGCAATTTGGCCTCGCGGATGGGGCTGTGCAGAAATTCCATCCGCGCGAAACCGCTGTCCTTCGCGATGGTGCGCGCGGTGGCGATGAGATCGTCGCGCGCCTCCACCGCATAGACGCGGCCGTGCTCCCGTTTGGCAAAGAACAGGTCGTAGAGCACAAAGCCGAGATAGGATTTGCCGGCGCCGAGATCGGCCAGTACCGGATCCGCATTGTCCGCAAAGGCCTGATCGAGAGCGGGGCGGATCAATTGCGCCAGATGCAGCACCTGTTTCAGCTTGCGCCGCGAATCCGCATTCAGCGCGCCATCGCGGGTCAGGATATGCAGCGCCTTCAACAGCGCGATGGACTGGCCCGGCCACAGATCGGCCAGCGCGTCTTTCGGGGCGGCCTGACGGCGCGGTTTCGGTGCAGGGCGGTGGGCGTGGCGGGCAGGTTTCATGGCGGCAGTGCTAGCGCAGATCATGCGGTCAATAAAAGAACGATCCCCCCTCCGTTCCTTCGGAACACCTCCCCCGTAAACGGGGGAGGATAAAAGCAACACCACTTGTTCTCCTCCCCCGTGGTTACGGGGGAGGTCGCGAGCGCATGACGCGAGCGGGAGGGGGAGGTGAAAAAAGAGCAACACAAATTCACTGGTGCGGGCGTGAAAGCCGGTTACTGTCGCCCGCCCGCCGATGCAGACCCCGATGCCAGCACAGAGCTTCGACCGGAAGACCGGACTTGCCTTCATTGTCGCGTTCGGGATCGTCAGCCTGTGGGCCGACATGGCCTATGAGGGGATGCGCGCGATCTCCGGCCCGTACCTCGGCCTTCTGGGGGCGAGCGGGGCTGTGGTGGGCATCGTCGCCGGGGGCGGCGAGATGGCGGGCTATGTGCTGCGCCTGTTCACCGGGCGGCTGGCGGCACAGACCGGCGCCTATTGGACCATCACGCTGATCGGTTACGCGGTGCAGATGGCGGCGGTGCCGCTTCTGGCCTTTGCCGGAAACTGGCAGGTGGCGGCAGCCCTGATCGTGATGGAGCGGGCGGGCAAGGCCATTCGCAACCCGGCCGCCCACACCATGATGGCGCGCGCCGGTGAAAAGATCGGCCAGGGCTGGGCCTTCGGCCTGCACGAAGGGCTGGACCAGTTGGGCGCGATGGCGGGGCCGCTGATTACCGCCTTCGTCCTGTGGCGGCACAATGATTACCGCGAAGCGTTTTTGTGGCTGTCGCTGCCGGCGGCGCTGACCATTATGAGCGTGACCATCGTCTGCCTGCGCTTTCGTTACGCCGGTTCCATCGGCGCCCATGGCACAGCGCATGGGGTGAGCGCCAATTATTCCCGCGCTTTCAAACTCTATCTCGCCGCGGCGGCGCTGATCGGCTTCGGCTTTGCCGATTATCCCTTGATCGCGTTCCACTTCGCCAAGGCGGGCGTGGTCAGCGATGCGGCCATTCCGGTGCTCTATGCCATCGCCATGGCGGCAGCGGGCGCGGGGTCGCTGATCTTCGGGCGCTGGTTCGACCGCGCGGGGCTGAAAGTGCTGATCCCCGGCACCCTGATCGGGGCGGTGGTGGCGCCGCTGGCCTTTTTCGGCGGGCCGGTGATGGCGTTGTTCGCGGCCCTTCTGTGGGGCACAGCCCTTGGCATTCATGACGCCGTGATGTCGGCCGCGGTGGCGGGCCTCGTGCCGGAACCGATGCGGGCGCGGGCCTATGGCGTGTTCCCGGCGGTGTACGGGATTTCCTGGTTCCTGGGCAGCGCGCTGATGGGCTGGTTCTACGATTTTTCGCTTGGCGCACTGGTGGCACTTTCGGTCGCGGCGAGCCTTCTGGCGCTGGTTCCACTTGCGCTTGCCATCCGCGCCGCGAAAGCCTGAAAACACCTGCGCCCTTCGCCAACTGGACGGAACAGGGCCGGGCCGCTATACGCCAGCGCGCATGACCGACCTTGCCCACATCCGCAATTTTTCCATCGTCGCCCATATCGACCATGGCAAATCCACGCTGGCCGACCGCCTGATTCAGACCACGGGGGGCCTGAGCTCGCGCGAGATGAAGGCGCAGGTGCTCGATTCCATGGATATCGAGCGGGAGCGCGGCATTACCATCAAGGCGCAGACCGTGCGCCTGGAATACACCGCCGAAAACGGCGAGACCTATGTTCTGAACCTGATGGACACGCCGGGGCATGTCGACTTCGCCTATGAAGTCAGCCGCTGTCTGGCGGCGTGCGAAGGCGCGCTTCTGGTGGTGGATGCGAGCCAGGGCGTGGAAGCCCAGACCCTGGCCAATGTCTATCAGGCGATCGACGCGGGGCTGGAGATCGTGCCGGTTCTGAACAAGGTGGACCTTCCCGCCGCCGAGCCCGAGCGCGTGCGCCAGCAGATCGAGGATGTGATCGGGATCGACGCCGCCGACGCGATTCCGATTTCCGCCAAGACGGGGCTGAACATCGAGGCGGTGCTGGAAGCAGTGGTACACCGCCTGCCGCCGCCGAAGGGCGATGCCCATGCGCCGTTGAAGGCGCTGCTGGTCGATAGCTGGTACGACGCCTATCTCGGCGTGGTGGTTCTGGTGCGCATTGTCGACGGCACGCTGAAAAAGGGTCAGCGCATTCGCATGATGGCACCCGATGCGGTCTATCAGGTGGAGCAGGTGGGTGTGTTCCGCCCCAAGAAGACGGCGGTGGAAAGCCTGGGGCCGGGCGAAGTGGGCTTCATCACCGCCCAGATCAAACAGGTGGCAGACACGCAAGTTGGCGACACCATCACCGACGAGAAGAAGGGCACGGCCACACCGCTGGCCGGGTTCAAGCCGGCGCAGCAGGTGGTGTTCTGCGGCCTGTTCCCGATCGACGCGGCACAGTTCGAGGATCTGCGCGAGGCGCTGGCCAAGCTGCACCTGAACGACGCGAGCTTTACTTACGAGACCGAATCGTCGGCCGCATTGGGTTTCGGTTTCCGCTGCGGCTTTCTGGGCCTGTTGCATCTGGAAATCGTGCGCGAGCGGCTGGAGCGGGAATTCAACCTCGACCTGATCGCGACAGCGCCGAGCGTGATCTATCGCGTGCATCTGACCGACGGCACGGTGAAGGAGATGCACAACCCGGCCGACATGCCGGACCCGGTGAAGGTGGATTTCATCGAGGAGCCGTGGATCAAGGCCACCATCATGGTGCCGGACGATTATCTGGGCGCGGTGCTGAAACTGTGTGAGGACCGGCGCGGCAGCCAGATCGAACTGACCTATGCCGGTAGCCGCGCGATGGTGGTCTACAAGCTGCCGTTGAACGAAGTGGTGTTCGATTTCTATGACCGTTTGAAATCGGTTTCCCGCGGTTATGCCAGTTTCGATTACCAGATCGAGGATTACGAGGAAGGCAATCTGGTCAAGATGTCGATCCTGGTGAACGGCGAGCCGGTGGATGCGCTTTCCATCATCGTGCATCGCGGCCGGGCGGAGGCCCGCGGCCGCACGATGTGCGAAAAGCTGAAAGAGCTGATCCCGCGCCACCTGTTCCAGATTCCGATTCAGGCGGCGATCGGCGGCAAGGTGATCGCGCGCGAAACCATCAGCGCGCTCAGGAAGGATGTGACCGCCAAATGTTATGGCGGCGACATCAGCCGCAAGCGCAAACTTCTGGACAAGCAGAAGGAAGGCAAGAAGAAGATGCGCCAATTCGGGCGTGTCGAGATTCCGCAGGAAGCCTTCATCGCCGCGCTGAAGATGGATGGGGATTGAGCCTTGCGCTAAGCTTGCCGCCGGAGCGGGGCGGGGGCAGCGATGGCAATCGGCGGAGACGATGCGGGACCAGCCGCGCAGGGGACACAGCAATTCGGCGGTGCGCGGCTTTGCGCCGGTCTGGTTCAGGGGCTGGCGCTCTATCTTCTCTATTCCGCTGCGGATGCCCATGTCTGGCCTGCCACCAACGGGCAGGTCTTTGCGCCATTGCTGTTCGTGGTGCTGGGCGCGCCGCTGATCTTCATTCTGGGGTTCGGCAATCTGCGCCCGCGCACGTGGCTGTCGTGGCTGGCGGGTGGTGTGGCCCTGCTCGCCTTTCTCGGCTGGTACGACATCTGGCATGGCTGGCCCGTGACGGCGGGCGCGCAAGGACCGCGCGCGGCGGCGGACGGGATCATTCCCGCGCCCGAATTGTTCGTGGCCACCTGTGCGATGCTGTTCATTGCACAGGCGCTGATCGCGGCAGGCGATTGCGAACGGCGGTTTCGCGCAAGTTACGCGACGCTGTTCGACGTATCATGGAAACTCGGCATCCAACTCGCGCTGACGGTGGTTTTCGTCGGTGTGTTCTGGCTTTTGCTGTGGCTGGGCGCGGGCCTGTTCGAACTGGTCAAACTGGACTTCTTTCCGCGGCTGATCGGCCATCGCTGGTTCGCCATTCCGGTGACAGCGTTGGCCGTGGCAGCGGCGCTGCACCTGAGCGATGTCCGCCCGGCGCTGGTGCGGGGGACACGGACATTGGTGCTGGTCCTGCTGTCATGGCTGTTGCCGGTGATGACCGCGATCATCGCCGCCTTTCTGGTGGCGCTGCTGTTCACCGGGCTTGCGCCCTTGTGGCAGACACGCAGCGCTGCCTTCCTGCTTCTGGCCGCGGTTGTGGCGCTTGTCGGCCTGATCAATGCCACCTATCGCGATGGGTCGGAGAACGATACGATTCCGGGTACCTTCCGCTATGCGGGCTGGACGGCGGCGCTGGCACTGATGCCGCTGTCGCTGCTGGCGGCTTACGCGACGGTTTTGCGTGTGAGCCAGTATGGCTGGACGGTTGAGCGCATCTGGCTTGCGGCGGTTGTGGTGGTCGCGCTGGCCTATGCGGGCGGATACGCGATTGCGACGCTGCGCAAAGGCCCCTGGCTCAAGCGGCTGGAGATCTGCAATTTTGCCGTGGCGCTGCTGGTGCTGGCCTTGCTGTTCGCCTTCTTCTCACCCATCGCAGATCCGCAGCGCATCGCGGTGGCAAGCCAGGTGGCACGGCTTGAGAACGGAAAAATCGGACCGCGATCCTTCGATTTTCCGTATCTGCGTTGGGACGGCGGACGCTTCGGCAAGGCGGCCCTGACGCGGCTGACGGCGTGGACCGGGGCAGACGCATCTTATGTGCGGCGGCAGGCCGAAGCGGCGATGAACGCGAAGACACGGTACGGGGCGCCCGATGCTGCCGCGATTGCCGCGAACATCGCGGTCTATCCGGCGGGGCAGGCCCTGCCGGAAAGTTTCACCCGCCAGATTGCCGACAAGGGGGCCTTGCGCAACGGCACGCCGTTTCTCTCCTGCCTTGTCAACGCAACTGCATCTTGTGACGGTTTTGTGCTGGATGCCGATGGCGACGGCAAGCGCGACATTCTGATCGTGCCGAAAAATTCCCGCGACGCGGTTCTGTTCAGCCAGGGGGCGGACGGCAGATGGATGCGGGCAGGGCGGATCGAGACCGGCCTTGCCTGCGGCGGCACGCGGGATGCGTTGAAAGAGGGGCGCTTCCATCTGGTGCCGCCGGCGCCGAAACGGATTCAGGACATCGCGGTGGGCGGGCAGCGCCTTGTCATCACGCCCATCGCCGCAACGCCTGCCTGCCCCAAGACATAACGGATGACGATGGATTTTTAGACCTGACTCACGCGCGAGGCTTGCGCCGGACAAGCATCGCCACTTATCTTCCGGCCTTTACTGGGGGGATATCATGCGATCGAAAACGGCTGCGGCGCTGTGCGCCGTGGTGATGGGGCTTGTTCTTGCGGGCTGCGAAACCATGCAGCCGGCGAGCTATGCCAATTATGGCGACAACACATTCACCCTGCACAAATTCGAAGGCGCCAAGCTGCGCCTCGGCACGATCACGGACCAGAGCAATTTCGATAGCGGCTGCCGCCTGGTTGGCCCGATCAAAACATCCGGCAACAGGCCGCTTGCCGAATTCATCCGCGATTCCTTCAACGACGAGCTGAAATTCGCGGGGCTCTATTCGGACGATCCCGATACCACGCGCCTGACCGCGACGCTCCAGGCCGCAAGCTTCTCCTCCATGTCGAACATGACCCGCGGCCACTGGACCTTCTCGCTGCAGCTGGCCAATCCGGCCAATGGGAAAACCCTGGTCGCCAATTCGAATTACGATTTCGATAGCGGATTCACGGCCGAGGTCGCCTGCGCCAATGTTTCCAACGCCCTGACACCCGCGGTGCAGCGCCTGATCAACATTGCGGTGACCGACCCGCAATTCCGGGCGCTGGTCGCACAGCCGCGATAATGGATGGCCGGGACCTTGCCCGGACATGTGCGGTTCCGATGCGGCCATTCGGCAAGGCGGAAATGGGCCCCTAAGGCGGTATATGCTGGGCCATGGTTCCTGACACGGCGCAAACGGAACGACGCACCCGCGATCTGCGGCCGTGGCTGATCTATGGCGCTTTCATCGCGGTGGGCGCGGCGCTGGATACGGCCTCGCGCCATTTTCCGACCGCGATGCCCTTTTTCCTGCCATGGGAATTCAACTGGCCGATGTACCTCGCCACCGGGCTGGGGCTTGGCTGGTATGTTCGCGGGGTGCGCCGGCTTTCACCGGCCAGACGCCCCGGCCCCCTTCGCATCGCGCTTTACATCATTGGCGTGTTGTCGCTTTACGCCATGCTTCAGACCCACATCGATTTTTACGCGCAGCGCGTGTTCTTCGTTCACCGCGCCGCGCATTTCGTGCTGCATCACGCGGGCGCCTTTCTGATTGCGTTGTCATGGCCCGGTGCGGCGCTGAGCGCCGGGATGCCGCGCGGCCTGCGACCGGCTCTGTTGTGGCGGCCGCTCAGCCGCGTGGTGGATGTGTTGCAGCACCCGGCCGTAGCGCCGGTGCTGTTTGTCGGGCTGCTTTATCTGTGGCTTCTGCCATCGCTGCACACGCGCGTGATGCTCGATTCCAATCTTTACGACCTGATGAACTGGAGCATGACGATCAACGGCATCATGTTCTGGTGCCTGGTGCTGGACCCGCGGCCGAAACCGCCGGCGCGGCTTTCACATTTGAAACGCGGTTTGATGATCCTGTTGATCGAACTGCCGCAAATGGCGCTGGGCGCGGTGCTGTCCCTTTCGAGGACAAATTACTATCCGGTCTACGACATCTGCGGCCGGGTGCTGGACGTTCCAGCGCTGAGCGATCAGCATTATGGCGGGCTGATCATCTGGCTGCCCGGCACGCTGACGAGTTTTGCCGCGATGATCTTTGTGCTGATGACCATGCACCGCTGCGAATTGCGCGCCGAGGCCCGTGGCGCGGCAAAGAATGTGGACAGCGCCGCGCCGCAACCGGCTTAGCGTACATTACAGACAAAACGTGAAGCCAACGGTGTCGTCCGGCATCTGCTCACCGCCGAGCGAGCGGTAAAGACCCAGTGCTGCATCATTGCCGCGTTCTGTCAGGACCCAGGCCTCAGCGCAGTGCAGCGCGCGGGCTTTCACAAATAGCGCCTGCAGCAGCGCCTTTGCCAGACCGCGCTGGCGATAAGGCCCCGCCACACCCACTTCATTGATCCACAATTCGCGCGGCTTATCGGGGTGGACGTAATCGACCGCCGACGCAAAGCCGACCACCACGCCAGCCTCCACCGCGACGGCCAGATGATGATCGGGCCGGGCGAGAAATTCGCGCAACGCGCCGGGGCGGATGGCATCGTCAAACACATCGTCCGCAACGCGATCCAGCACCGCCGCATCAGCCGCGCCCAGCAGATGAATGGTGGCCGCCATATCCGATCCTCCGCAACGGCCCTGCAGTATAGGTCATGCTGGCGTTTTGGGCGGGCGCGCGATATGGCTCCCCCGCCCTTTGGGAAACCCGCATGGCCGCCACCCTGGCATTGATCGATTACGGCTCCGGCAATCTGCGCTCTGCCGAGAAGGCGCTGGCGCGTGCGGCGACGGAAAGCGGGCTTGCGTTGCAGATCGCTGTGACCAGCGATGCCGATGTGGTGCGCGGGGCAGACCGTATCGTGCTGCCGGGTGTCGGCGCCTTTGCCGATTGCATGGCGGGGCTTTCGGCGCTGCCCGGCATGGTCACGGCCCTGAACGAGACGGTAACCGGCAAGGGGCGGCCGTTCCTCGGCATCTGTGTCGGGATGCAGTTGATGGCGCGGGTGGGCCGCGAGTTCGGCGACACCAAAGGCCTTGGCTGGATCGACGGCGAGGTGACGAAATTAATCCCCCTTCCGCCGGCTTCGCCGTCACCTTCCCCCACGCCTTCCCCCACGGGGGGGGAAGGGTTCACACCGTCCCTGAAGATTCCCCATATGGGCTGGAACGAATTGCGCATCGCGCGACCCCACGCCCTGTTCGATGGGCTGGAGGCGGGGGCACACGCCTATTTCGTCCACTCCTTCGCGTTCCGCGCCGCCGACGATGCGGATGTGCTGGCGACCACCGATTATGGCGGGCCGGTGGTGGCGGCAATCGGACGGGACAATCTGGCCGGGACCCAGTTTCACCCTGAGAAAAGTCAGGCGGTGGGCTTGCGCATCCTGTCCAACTTCCTCAATTGGCGGCCATGAAACTTTACCCCGCGATCGACCTGAAAGACGGGCACTGCGTGCGCCTGAAACAGGGGGCAATGGATCAGGCCACCGTGTTCAACACCGACCCGGCGGCGCAGGCGCGGAGCTTTGCCGAAGCCGGGTTCGAGTGGCTGCATTGTGTGGACCTGAACGGCGCCTTTGCCGGGGGTTCGCACAATGGCGATGCAATTGCCGCCATCCGCGCCGCGATTGCGCTGCCCATCCAGCTGGGCGGCGGCATTCGCGACCGGGCGGGCATCGAACACTGGCTGGAGGCCGGGATCACGCGGGTGATCCTCGGCACGGTGGCAGTGCGCGACCCCGCACTGGTGAAGGACGCGGCGCGCGCTCATGAAGGGCGCATTGCCGTCGGCATCGATGCGCGTGACGGCATGGTGGCGGTAGAAGGCTGGGCCGAAACCTCCACCCTTTCAGCGGCGGAGTTGGCGCGGCGGTTCGAGGATGCCGGGGTTGCCGCCATCATCTACACCGACATCGCACGCGACGGCATGTTGCAGGGCGTGAATGTGGAGGCGACCGCGGCCTTGGCACGCGCGGTTTCGATTCCGGTGATCGCGTCGGGCGGCGTGGCGGGCATTGAAGACATCGCGGCGCTGATCGCGGCCAGGGAACCGAACATCGACGGCGTGGTGATCGGGCGCGCCCTTTATGACGGGCGGATCGACCCGGCAGCGGCACTGAAACTGGCCAAGTGCGGGTAGGCTTCGGCCCTCGCCGCCTCCGGCCGCAACTACCCCCCTCCGCTTCCCCGGATAAATCCGGGTCAGCACCTCCCCCGCGTGCGGGGGAGGATGATTTCGTGTTTCTTCTCCCCCGTTTTTACGGGGGAGGTCGAGCCGCCAACGGCGGATCGGGAGGGGGGGCGACATTCCCTTCACGCCTTTTCGTACCTTAAGAATTTTTCCCCATCCTCTCTTGACTTTCCGGAGTATGTTCTCTATTTGTTCCTTTCAATGCAGGAGGAACGGGTGCCAAGCCGAAGCTAACGCGAGACCATACAGGGCCGGGTGCAAGCTCGCGTGCACCCACGTCCGGCAGGGCCAAAGCCGCTTTCGAACGCGCACGAAAGCGGGGGGTCTTTCCGGCAAGGACCGGGGCGGTCGATACGAAGGTGCCTGTGGCGCGGCCGGATGCGGCCGGGAACGCGGGCCAGCCTCTCCGTTTCGAGACCAGGGCGGGCACCGGGGAAGGCATTCACCGGTTCACCGCCCTTTTTTATTGATCTGTCAGGTCCGCAACGTGGCGCCGGTCGCCTTGGTCACTGCGGCGACGATCTTCTCCGCGATCGCCTCGATCTCCGCATCGGTCAGCGTCTTGTCCTTCGGCTGCAGGCGAATGGTGATGGCAATGGATTTCTTGCCCTCCGCCACGCCTTTGCCTTCATAGACATCGAACACCCCGATGCTGTCGATCAACGACCGTTCGGCATTGCGCGCGGCGCGCAAAATCTCGTCGGCGCTCACCTTCGCATCCACCACAAAGGCGAAATCGCGTTCAAGCGGCTGCAACGGCGATGGCGCGAAGAGGCTTCTCGCTTTGGCTTTGGCCTTCGGTTCGGGAATGGCGCCCAGATCGATCTCGAATGCCGACGCCGGGCCTTTCAGGTCGAACGCCGCCAGAATCTTCGGGTGCACTTCGCCGAACTGCGCCAGCACATTGCTGCCCAGCGCCAGCGTGCCGCTCCGCCCCGGGTGGTACCAGGCGTGCGCCGTCTGCCGCACCGGCGCGTTCATCGCCGCCCCCATGGCCGCCTCCAGCGCGGCCAGCATGTCCGCCTTGGCATCGAAGGTGTCGGCCGCGTGGGTGTCCTTGGTCCAGCTTCGGACCGGCGTGCCAACCCGCACCCCGGCGGCGATCAGGCGCTGCGCCCCCACCGCGCCGCTGGCAAACGCGGCGCCGATCTCAAACAGCATGATCTCGCCCTGCCCCCGCGCCTGGTTGCGCGCCGCCGCGGCCAGAAGCGATGGCAGCACGGACGGGCGCAGCGAATCCATATCCGCCGCAATCGGGTTCTCGATCCGGCGCGCCGCATCGCCGCCGCCGAACAGGGCCGCGTGTTCGCGCGGAATGAAGGAATAGGAAATGGTCTCGTTGAAGCCGCGTGTGGCCAGCAGCCGCCGCACCGCGCGGGTGCGCCGCTGCGCCGGGGTCAGGGTCGGCCGCGCCACCGCATGCGGCCGCGGCATCGCCACCGATGGCACCTTGTCCAGCCCATGGATGCGCACGATCTCTTCCACCAGATCGGCCGGCCCGCTGACATCGCTGCGCCAGCTCGGCGTGGTCACGTTCAACGTGCCGCTGCCACTGACCGTGAAACCGAGATTGCGCAGAATGCGCACGATCTCGTCTTCCGGCAGCGAAAGCCCGGTCAGCCGTTTCACCACGGCCGGCGAAAACGCGATTGTGGTCGAAAGCTCCGGTGGTTTGCCTGCCACCACGATTTCGGATGGCTCGCCCCCGCACCAGTCGGTGATCAGCTTGGTGGCAAGCTCCAGCCCGTCCATCACAAAGGCGGGATCGACGCCGCGTTCGAAGCGGTAGCGCGCATCCGATACGATGCCCAGCTTGCGCCCCGTCGCTGCCGTGCGCATCGGATCGAAATAGGCGGATTCGACAAACACATCGGTGGTGGTTTCGGTGCAGCCGGTCTCCTCGCCGCCCATCACGCCCGCAATGCTCAACGCGGTGTTGTCGTCGGCGATCACGGTCATTGCGGGGTCGAGGGTGTAGGTCTTGCCGTCCAGCGCCAGCAGCGTTTCACCTTCGCGCGCCAGCCTTGCCTGCACATTGCCGGAAAGCTTTGCCGCGTCGAACACGTGCAAGGGCCGCCCGCGATCGTGCGAAATCAGATTGGTCACATCGACCAGCGCCGAAATCGGGCGCAGGCCAATCGCCTTCAACCGGTCCTGCACCCATTGTGGCGAGGCGCCGTTCTTCACCTTGCGGATCCAGCGCCCGGCAAAAACCGGGCAGGCATCCGCCGTCTCCGGTGTGAGGTTCAGGCTGATCGAAACCGGGCTCGCGAAGGTGCCTGCAATCGGCATGACGGATGCGGGTTTCAGTTTGCCCAGACCGGCTGCCGCCAGATCGCGCGCAATGCCATAGACGCTTGCCGCATCGCCGCGGTTCGGCGTCAGTGCCACATCGATCACCGGATCGTCGATGCCAAGCGCAATCGCGGCCGGCGTACCCAGTTCGGCATCGGCGGGAAGTTCGATGATGCCGTCATGCTCGTCCGACAGCAGAAGCTCACGCTCCGAACACAACATGCCGCGCGATTCCAATCCGCGGATGGTGCCGATCTTCAGCACCTCGCCGCTTGCCGGAATCACCACGCCGGGTTTGGCGAACACCGCTTTCATGCCGGTGTGTGCATTTGGCGCGCCGCAGACCACCTGCACGATGTCGGCGCCCGTATCCACCATGCACAGCTTCAGCTTGTCGGCATTGGGATGTTTCTCGGCAGAGAGCACATGCGCGACGGTGAATTCCTTCAGCCGTGCACCGGCATCGCTGACCTCCTCCACCTCGAGGCCGATGCGCGTCAGCGTCTCGGCCACGGTCTGCGCATCGGCATCGGTGTCGAGATAATCCTTGAGCCAGGACAGGGTGAATTTCATCGGCTGATCCCCCCGTCCAGCGTGGGGATGTCGAGCGCGGCAAAGCCGTAATGCGAAAGCCAGCGCAGGTCGGATTCGAACATCGGGCGAAGATCGGGGATGCCGTATTTCAGCATCGCGAGCCGGTCCAGCCCCGCACCAAAGGCGTAGCCCTGATATTCGGCGGGGTCGAGGCCGCACAATTCCAGCACGCGCGGATGCACCATGCCGGAGCCGGCGAATTCCAGCCAGTCATCGCCGGTACCGAATTTGATCTGCCCGCCGGAACGGTCGCAACGGATGTCCCATTCGACGCTCGGCTCGGTGAAGGGGAAGAAGCTCGGGCGGGCTCGCATCTCCACCTTCTCCACTTCGAAGAAGGCTTTGGCGAATTCCTCCATCGTCCATTTCAGATGGCCAAGATGGGTTTCGCGGTCGATCACCAGACCTTCGATCTGATGGAACATGGGTGTGTGCGTGGCATCGGAATCGACGCGATAGGTCCGCCCCGGCGCAATGATGCGGATCGGTGGCTTCTCTTTCAGCATGGTGCGCACCTGCACCGGGCTTGTATGCGTGCGCAGCACATTGCGTGTTTTCTGTTGGCCTGCCGCTTCGCCGTTTGCGGCCGCGCTGTCGTCCTGGGCCGCAACGTAAAACGTATCGTGCATTTCGCGTGCGGGGTGGCCCGGCGGCATGTTCAGACGGGTGAAATTGTAATCGTCGAATTCCACGTCCGGGCCTTCGGCGATGGCGAAACCCAGATCGGCGAAGATCGCGGTGATCTCGTCCAGCACCTGCGAAACGGGATGAATGCTGCCGCGCGGTTCGGGCCGCACCGGCAGGGTGATGTCCACCCGCTCCGCCGCCAGGCGTGCGTTCAACGCGGCATCGCCCAGGGCCTGTTTGCGGCCTGCGATGGCGGTGGTGATGCGGTCGCGCAGCCCGTTGAACTGCGGGCCCCTGGTTTTGCGTTCTTCCGGGCTGAGGGTGCCCAGCGACTTCAGAAGCTCGCTGATGCTGCCCTTCTTGCCGAGCGCCGCCACGCGCACCTGTTCAAGCTGCGCCTCGTCGCCCGCTTGCGCGATGGCCGCGGTCAATTGGCGTTCAAGCTCTGCAATATCGGTCATGAAACAACTCCGGATCGAAACGGCTTTATGGAACATCCCCGGCACGGGATGTGCCGGGGTGTGCGCCCGATGGAGTCTCGATGTGCGGCTTTACGCGGTCGCCTGATCCACCAGCGCCTTGAAGGCTGCGGGCTCGTGCACGGCGAGATCGGCCAGAACCTTGCGATCCACTTCGACGCCCGCCTTGGCAAGCCCGCTGATAAATCGGCTGTAGGTCAGGCCGTGTTCGCGGCAGGCCGCGTTGATGCGCTGAATCCACAAGGCGCGAAAGTTCCGCTTCCGCAGCTTGCGCCCGATATAGGCGTATTGCAGCGACCGGTCGACCGCGGCATTGGCGTTGGTGATCGTGTTCTTGCGGCGGCCGCGGAAGCCCTTGGCCTGCTTCAGAACGCGCTTGCGGCGCAGGTGTGAAGGAACGGCGCGTGGTGAACGTGACATGGTATCAGCCCTCCCTTCAACCGTACGGCATCCAGCGCTTCACGCGCTGGGTTTCGGATGCGCTCATGGTCGAGGTGCCGCGCAATTCGCGAATCTGCTCGTTGGAGCGTTTGATCATGCCGTGGCGCTTGCCGGCCTGGCCGTGCTTGATCTTGCCGGACGCAGTGAATTTGAAGCGCTTCTTGGCGCTCGACTTCGTCTTCAGTTTGGGCATTTGCGGTCTCCTTTTGGCCATGATGGCCTGATCGCTTAGGGGCGGCCGCGGCATGCCCTTTTTAGCCGGGCGGCCCTTCAGAAGCGGCGGGTCATAAACGGCCCGCCCGCTTTTTTCAAGCCATGGCCCTTAGTGGAGGTCCTGAAGGTGGTTCGTGTTGACAAGGCAGCAGGAAAGGGCGGCTAGAGTGACGGGTATGAACGCACGCAATACAAGAACGATCACCAATTCCGCCCTTTGGGTGTTCTGGGCCGTCCTCGCCCTCGTGATCTGGGGGGAATTGTCCACCAACGGGCTTGGCCTGAACATCTATGACAAATTCCAGCATCTGGGCGCCTATGCTCTGCTGGCGGGCCTCGTCACGGTGGCGCTGGGGGCGCGGCGGGGTTGGTTGTTGGCGCTGGTCGGGCTGGCTGCTATGGGCGGTATCCTGGAAATCCTGCAGGGTCTTACCGGCCGGGACGCCGATTTCCGCGACGAGATCGCCAACATAACTGGCATTTTTATTGGTGGATCAATAGGTTGGGCAGTCTGCACACTGATGCGGGCCTGGCTTGTTGAAACCCACGCTGCGGATTAACATTTCCTTGCTCGACCAACGTGCGGGGGAAATCGGTGTTTCAGGAATTCAAGAAATTCGCGATGCGCGGCAACGTGCTCGATCTGGCCGTTGGCGTGATCATCGGTGCGTCCTTCACCGGCATCGTCACGTCACTGGTCGGGGACGTTATCAACCCTGTTATCGGCCTGGTTCTCGGCGGGCTCGATTTCTCCAATTTCTTTGTGACCCTGAAGGGGCCGGAAACCGCCACGCTTGCCGCGGCCAAGGCCGCTGGTGCCGTCACCCTGAACTACGGCAATTTCATCAATGCCATGATCAATTTTCTGATCGTGGCCTTGGTGCTGTTCCTGATCGTGCGTCAGATCAACAAGCTGACGACGCCGAAAGCACCGGAAGCCCCGCCTGCAACGCCGGAAGACGTGCTGTTGCTGCGGGAAATCCGGGATTCCCTGAAGAGCAGGTAAATGTCCACAAACACCGATAAAGACGCCACTCTCGACGCACTTGCGCATCATGTGCTGCGTGAACATGGAACGGAACGGGCCTGGACCAGTCCGCTCAATCAGGAAAAGCGCGCGGGCACGTTTTACTGTGCCGGTTGTGGCGCCGCCCTCTACGACTCCGCGACCAAATACGAAAGCGGCAGCGGCTGGCCCAGCTTCACCGCCCCGCGCGAAGGCGCTGTGGAAACCTCCACCGACGCGCGCCACGGCATGACGCGCACGGAAATTCACTGTGCAAAGTGCAAAGGCCATCTCGGCCACGTTTTCCCTGATGGTCCGCCACCGGACGGTTTGCGCTATTGCATGAACGGGGCTGCGCTGCGCTTTGAACCTGCAGAGTAAGCGCGCCGCTTAGCGTTCCTGAATCAACGCCATGATTTCCGCGCCCAGCCGCATGTCCGCCACGTGGCCGAAGATCTGCCGGCGCAGGCGGCTCTGCCGGTCGATTAACACGAGTGTCGGCGTCCCCTGCATGGCATAGGCCGCCATGGTCAGGGGCAGGGCGCGGCCCGCGCCCTCCGGTGGCTGGCAATCGATGGCGGTTGGAAAGCTGTAACGGAATTCGTGCAGGAAGGCGGCCAGCGCCGCGCGCGAACCTTGTGCTTCATGATGCTCAAACACCGCGTGGAGGCCCAGCACCGCAACCTCACTCTCGGGAAAATGTTCCTGCACGCGGGCCAGTTGCGGCAGGCCGCCCTGAACGCATCCGGGACACAGCATCTGAAACGCTTCCATCACCACCACGCGCCCGCGCAAGCCCGCCAGGCTGAGTGGCGTTTGCGTATTCAGCCATTCGCTGACTTGTAACTCAGGGGCTTGTGACGGCGCATTCTGTGGCATGGCGTATTGTTTGTCGTATCGGAACGCTCGCCACACATGCGCGGTTTGGCATCGCAAAGCAATGGCGGCGTGGATGCCCGATAATTTTGTGATCTGATAGTTGCGTCGCATGATTTTGCAGAAGGTCGTCATGGGCAAGACAGCTACGGGTACAATCCGGATCGGTATCGGCGGCTGGACCTACGCGCCCTGGCGGGGAAGTTTCTATCCGGCGGACTTGCCGCAAAAGCGTGAGCTGGAATTCGCCAGCCGCCGTCTCACCTCGATCGAGATCAACGGCACCTATTATGGTGCGCAGAAGCCGGAGAGTTTCGCGCGCTGGCGTGCCGAAACACCGGACGGTTTCGTCTTCTCCGTCAAGGCGCCGCGTTATGCAACGAACCGCCGGGTGCTGGCGGAAGCGGGTGAAACGATTGAGCGCTTCTTCACCGGCGGCGTGATGGAACTGAAAGAGAAGCTCGGCCCCATCAACTGGCAGTTCATGGCGACGAAGAAATTCGATCCCGATGATTTCGCGGCATTCCTGAAACTGCTGCCGAAACGGGCTGATGGGCGCGCGCTGCGTCACGTGGTGGAGGTTCGCCATGAAAGCTTCCGCAACCCCGAATTTTTCGCCATGACGCACAAGCATGGCGTTGCCATCGTACTGGCCGCGGATTCGGACTATCCGCAAATCGCGGATCCGCAAGCGCCTTTCGTCTATGCCCGCATCATGGGCACGCAAGAACGGGAAGCATCGGGATACTCCGCGGCCGATCTCGATCTCTGGGCCGGCCGGGCAAAGGCCTGGGCCGCGGGCAAGCCCGCCAAAGGATTCAAGGTCGCTGCGCCCGATCAGATAGTGCCCCAGGATGTTTTTTTGTACGTCATCAGCGGCCACAAGGTGCGCAACCCTGCGGCGGCCGAGGCCCTCATCGCGCGCGTAAAAGCCCGCGCCTGAGCCCGGCAGACACAACACAGTCTGTTTGGGAAACCGATGGCGCACCCGACAGGATTCGAACCTGTGACCTCCGCCTTCGGAGCAATTTA